>OKVS01000080.1_pt1 | contig 46334 bp, 39 predicted proteins | sample 1606911 | NCBI WGS metagenome assembly OKVS01 (sample SAMN03281016, study PRJEB24777) | human gut metagenome | isolation source: fecal sample PR161 from 1 month old female Malay infant, caesarean... | reverse complement strand
GATCAAGAATTATCGTCTTCTTCGGCAATCTTCGTTTAGTCAGTATGTGGTCACCAAAGCGACGAATGCTATTGTTGTCGACCGTGAAGTCGAACTTTCGCTTCTTGGTCCGCTGGTTGCGGAATTCAAACCGGGGAGCGGCACGGTGTTTAAAATCGACTAAAACCGGTGGCCGGGGGAATCGTTAGTGGTATTCGGCTGCGGCGCGGTTGGTTTAAGCGCCATTATGGCTGCAAAGCTCACCGGCTGTAGCCAAATCATCGCCGTCGATATTCATGCGAACCGCCTTGAGCTGGCACGTGAACTCGGCGCAACCCACGTGATCAATGGCAAACAGGAAGATAGCGTTGCGGTTATTCGCCAACTGACCGGTAAAGGGGCGCACTACGCCATCGAAACGACCGGCGTCGCCGCCATCGTTCTGCAGGCGATCCACGCGATTAAGCCGTTAGGCACGGTGGCGGTCGTCGGCTTTACCGGCGATATCACCTTTAATGTGCAAAACGATCTGATGGCGGAAGGTAAATCATTGATAGGGGTAATTGAAGGCGACGCCGTACCGCAGCTGTTTATCCCACAGCTGGTACAGTTTTATAAACAAGGGAAATTCCCCATTGATAAGCTTATCGAGTTCTATCCGCTCGAAGAGATTAATCAGGCTTTCGCAGATTCAGCTTCCGGTAAAGTCATCAAACCGGTGGTGCTGATGTAATGCGGGCGGCTCTTTGCGCAGCAAAGAGCCGCAAATAAAGATTATTTCACACTGACATCGATACCGGGGAAGTACTTCGCCGCCAGACGGGTGATAGTGCCGTCAGCGCGCACTTTATCAATTGCCGCGTCGAGCTGTTTTTTGGTCGCCTCATCACCCTTGCGCAAGCCGTAGCCAATACCGCTACCCAGAATCGTATCATCAGCCACCGGCTTACCGATAAAACCGAATCCTTTACCCTGCGGCTTACTGAGGAACCCGGCCTGCCCGGCGGCAGACATCACCAGCGAGGCGTCGATACGGCCGTTAAGCAGATCGGCCCATGCCATGTTCTGGTCTTTGTAGGAAACTACCGTGACGCCGTGTTTTTCCCAGTGTTCTTTGGCAAAGGTCTCCTGAATCGAGCCCTGTAGCACGCCGATGGTTTTGCCCTTCAGCCCTTCCGGCGTCGCCTGCATACCGCTGTCGGACTTGCCCACCAGCTGTGAAGGAATACGGTAGATCGGCTGGGTGAAATCAATACTCTTGCGACGTTGCTCGGTAATGTTCATCGCCGAGTTAATCGCATCAAATTTCTTCGCCACCAGTCCCGGAATGAGCGCATCAAAGGAGGTTTCGACCCAGCTGCATTTCAACTGCGCGGCCTGACAAATCGCGTTGCCGAGATCAATATCAAAACCCTGCAGCTCTCCTGCCGGGTTGCGGCTTTCGAACGGCGGATATTCCGCTTCCACGCCGTAGCGCAACTCGCTGGCGGCAAAGCTTGATACGGTACACAGCATTCCCAAAGCTAGAGTTAGGGCTTTTATTTTCATCGTCTGGCTCCTTAACGCGGCTTAACGCGGCACAGCGCCTGCGCGCCAGCCCGCAATGTGGCTTCATCTTTGGCAAAAGAGAGCCGAATCAGTTTGTTATCAGTACCATCGGTATAAAATGCCGATAGCGGAATCGTGGCGACGCCGTATTCGGTAATCAGCCGCTTAACCATCTCGCTGTCATGCTCATCGCTGAAATGGCGATAATCCGCCAGCATGAAGAAAGAGCCGGCGCTCGGCAATAAGCGGAACGGTGAGTCTTGCAGCAGTTGCTGGAGCAAATCACGCTTTTGCTGATAAAAAGCGGCCAGCGACAGCCATGAAGCCGGGTTCTGCATATGCTCTGCAAAAGCGTACTGCATCGGCGTATCGGCAGAAAACATGAGGAACTGATGTACCTTGCAGATCTCATCCATTAGCGCTGCTGGCGCCACGCAGTAGCCAACGCGCCAGCCGGTCACATGGTAGGTCTTGCCGAAGGAAGAGATAATCACGCTGCGTTCCGCCAACTGCGGATGGGTCGCCATGCCGTGATGCTTTTCGCCGTCGAAGACTACGTGCTCGTAGACTTCGTCGGACAAAACCACAATATCGGTATTGCGGATCAGCATCGCCAGTTGATTAAGGTCATCGGCGGATAATACCTGGCCGCTTGGGTTATGTGGCGTATTAATGATGATCATCCGCGTCCGCGGGGTAATCGCGGCGCGTACCTCGTCCCAGTTAATAGCGAAATCCGGCACGGTGAGCTTAATCGCCACCGGAGTCGCGCCTTGCAGACGCACGATCGGCGCATAGCTATCAAACGATGGCTCAAAGTAAATCACCTCGTCGCCAGCATGTACCAGCCCGCCAATGGCGGAATAGATCCCCTGGCTGGCGCTGGCGGTAACCAACACTTCACTATCGACATCATATTGCGTGCCGTACAACGTGGCGATTTTATCAGCAACACGCTCCTTTAAGGCCCGCAGGCCGGTCATCGGCGCGTATTGGTTATGTCCGGCGGTCATCGCCTGCGTCACGCCGGCCACCAGCTGTGGGTCGCAGGCAAAGTTAGGCGCGCCCTGAGAAAGATTAATCGCGTTATGCTGCGCGGAGAGCTGACCGATAACGGTAAAAATAGTGGTGCCGACATCCGGCAATTTCGAGCGGGTGGTGACCGAAGCACTAAGAGCCATGATTAATCCTTTCTCGTTTTATTTGCATATCCATTCAAACTAAAGCGCCTTCAAGCGACAAGCGAATTGTTATCATAAGAGCTATGCATTTCGATCATGGCTCCCAGGGCTCCTGCTGAAATATGACAGGACTAACACTCAGGACATAAACCACAATTTTTATATGCCTTATGCTATTCAATTCTTTATAATCCCCAGCGGTTCTAAGGTTTTTCACAGCCTTAGAGAAATTTGGAATAAATCTCTTTCCGGCATTTCAGGTGCTGAATGGGGCAAGAGGCACATCTTATGTTTATTACGCCAGCGTATATCGCGTTATTTTTAATCGCATCATGGGGACTTTTTAAACTCGAACAAAAAAGCCACTCGTTATCAAAAAGCGTTTTTATCGCCATCTTTCTCGGCGCCCTTCTCGGATTATCACTCCATTTCATTGCCAACGAACCGCGAAAAACGGTCATTGATTGGTACAGTATCGTCGGCAACGGCTATGTTAATTTGCTGAAACTTGTCGCGGTTCCGCTGATTTTCATTTCAATTCTGTCAGCGATTAATAAACTCGAAAATAGCGCCGGTATTGGCCGAATGTCCTTAACCATTGTTGCCTGCATGCTATGCCTGGTGATGGTGGCAGGCTGGGTCGGACTGTTTACCGCTGATTTACTCGGTCTTGACGCCAGCGCTTTTAGCCATATGCAATCGACGCTGACCGCCGAAGACGTCAGCAAAACCGCAGCCGTTTCGTTACCCCAACTGGTCACTTCGCTGATCCCGACAAATATTTTTCTCGACCTGACCGGCGCGCGCAGCGTATCGGTTATCGGCATCGTTATATTTACCCTGCTGGCCGGAGTCGCGTTATTGAAGGTGAAAAAAGAGGCGCCGGAGGAAGGTCAAAAACTAAGTAGCGGGATTAACGCGATTCAAATTTGGGTGATGAAGATGGTGCGTATCGTGATAGCGCTGACGCCATATGGCGTCCTCGCATTGATGGCAAAAGTCTTTTCGACCTATCAGCTAGCGCAATTCACCAGCCTGCTTGGCTTTATTGCCGCCTGTTATCTGGCGGTCGCTATCATGTTTATCGTGCATGCGATTCTACTGATCGTTAGCGGTCATCATCCTCTGCGCTACTTTAAAACGGTGTGGCCGGTGCTCACCTTCGCTTTTGTTTCCCGCAGCAGCGCGGCTTCGATTCCATTAGCCATTACCGCACAGGAAAAATTCGGCGTGCCGAATACCATCGCCAATATTGCCGCCTCTTTTGGTTCCAGTATGGGGCAAAACGGCTGCGCCGGGATCTATCCGGCTATCATGGTGGCCATGATTGCGCCAACGCTGGGTATCGACCCACTGTCCTTCTCGTTTTTAGCCAGCTTACTTCCGGCTATCGCGCTGGGCTCAATTGGCGTCGCAGGCGTCGGCGGCGGTGGGACATTTGCGGCGTTGATTGTCCTGTCTACGCTCAACTTCCCGGTGGCGCTGGTCGGCATTTTTATCGCCATCGAGCCAATTGTCGATATGGCGCGTACCGCGCTGAATGTGAATGGGTCGATGATGTCGGGCGTACTGGCGTCGCGGCTATTGAAACATCAAAGTGCAAAGTCGCACCATGTCGCCTCGATAAGTGAATAATCCCGTCTGATTGAAACGGCGGCCAGGCCTGAAAACTGGCCGCCAGCTGTTTATTTCTTGCTCAGCAGGTTAAAGCTGGTCATCAGGTTACGGTAATCCGGAATGTGGTTAGAGAACAGGGTGCCCAATCCTTCAATATCATTGCGCCAGTCGCGGTGCAGCTCACAGGCCACGCCAAACCACGACATTAACTGCACGCCCGCTTGCGACATACGATCCCACGCCGCATCACGGGTGATCGGGTTAAAGGTACCGGACGCATCGGTCACCACAAAGACGTCGAATCCCTCTTCAATCGCCGACAGCGCCGGGAAGGCCACGCACACTTCAGTGACGACACCGGCAATAATCAGCTGTTTCTTACCGGTGGCTTTTACCGCGTTAACGAAATCTTCGTTATCCCAGGCATTAATATTGCCGGGACGAGCGATATAAGGGGCGTCGGGGAACTGTTCTTTTAGTTCCGGCACCAGCGGGCCGTTAGGGCCATTCTCAAAACTGGTGGTCAGAATAGTCGGTAGTTTAAAGTATTTAGCCAGATCGCTGAGGGCAAGGACGTTGTTCTTGAATTTATCCGGCTCGATATCACGAACCAGTGAGAGCAGGCCGGTCTGATGGTCAACCAGTAATACTGCCGCATCATTTTTATCCAGACGAACGTAAGGTTTAGACATGGTGGCTCCTTTTATACACATCAACTAATCGGTGAGAAACGTTGTATCAACGAGATTAATAATAGTGTAAGCAGCGGATGACGATTAGAGGGCAAAAACGGAACGCATCGTCCCAATTTCGCAACGAGGCGTGGCATACTGCCCATGATCAAAATGCATAGCTGGAGCCAACATGTCGCGTAGCGCCCTGCCTTTTCATACCGTAGAAACGTTTCTGATAACCGCGAGGCATCTCAACCTAACCCATGCCGCACAGGAGCTATGCCTGACACAGGGGGCAGTCAGCCGACAGATCGCCGCGCTGGAAAACTGGTTCGGCTTCCCGCTATTTGAACGCCACGCCCGGGGCCTGCGACTGTCGCCGCAGGGCAGCGCGCTTTATCCTGAGCTACAGTCGGCATTCGGCCGCCTGTTAACGGTAGCCGAGCAGGCGCGCCAGCAGCAAACCGTCGTGCGCCTGAAAGCGCCTACCTGCGCGATCCGCTGGCTGGTGCCGAAACTACTGGAGATAGAACGACGTTATCCGGAATTGCAGGTGGCGTTGACCACCACCACCGAGCATAGCGTCAACTTTAAGACTGAGCCCTACGACGCGGCGATTATCTTCGGCACCCATCAAAGCGCCGGCGACTTGCTGTTTGAAGAGGCCCTCACGCCGGTGGTCAGTCCCGATACGCCGTGCGATCCCCAGCTATCAGGCATCACATTTCTCCATCCGACGCGCGATAAAACCGACTGGCTGCTGTGGCTTGCGCACTTCCCGCATGAAACTGCGCTAAAAATGCATAAAAACCAATATTTCGACACCATGGATCTGGCGATCACCGCCGCGATGCAGGGGCTCGGCGTGGCCATGGCGGACGAAACACTGGTTGCCGGGGATCTGCGAACCGGGCGACTATGTCGCCCCTTCTCGCTTAGCGTCAAAACCGGCGCCAGCTACCGGCTGGTTGTTCGCCGCTCGCAAAGCAAGGCCGACGGGCTGGCGCGCTTTCGCGCCGCGCTGGTTAATCCAGCGTCACATGATGCTTCATCACCCGGCGGAATAGCGCCAGCCGCGCGCGCATAAAGCGGTTCTCAACTTTAAAGCCCGCGCGCTTGTTGAGGCCGATACGCAATAAACGGTCCCGTCCGCGCTGGCAGGCAGGCCAGCGCACCGGGCCGGTTAACTCACTGCACTGATTGCCCGCCTGGCGAGCAAAATTAGCCCAGTAGTCGGCGACCTGCGCGGCGAAGGCTTGATCCGCCTCACTGGCATACTGACATACCGGCTCGGCGCGGGTCAGGTTGTCAAAAACGTAAACCACTTCGTTGCCATGCCAGGCGCCATGGAGATAAGTTTCATGTTCCGCTTCGGCCACATAGTCAAACCAGTAGCGCCAGCACGGTTGCCCGAGACGCTGCTGCGCCTGCATGACAACATACCCCAAAGTCGTGAACGCCATATCGCGACACACTTCCCGCCCTAACGCCTCATCGCCTTTAACGCCGGGATACAGTAGTTTAATCAGCCCAAGGCCAAAACGGCGTTCGCGACGCAGTTTTTGAATCTGACCGGCAATATCGACGCCAAATACCGCCATCACGCTGGCCTCATCGCTATTGGAGCCAATCATCACCGGCATCGCATGCTGACGTCCCTTAAAGAACGTGTCGAGCATGGGCTCCGGCAGCACCGCATCGCCGACAATCGGCGCCGGGCCGATATTCAGCGGCGCAGTTAGCGCCCAAAAGGCATCGGCGGGGATTGCCCGCAGCTGTTCCGCGCTGGCATCGGCAAGAGAAAAATGTTCCGCCAGCAGCTTTCCCTTGGCCAGCGCCTTTTCCCGCGGTAAATCCGGTAAGGTATAACCGCTTTGCACGATCGCTTTATGGAACAATCCCTTCGCTTTCGGCGACGCCATTAACGACAGGACGCTGCGCGCCCCCGCGGATTCGCCGAACAAGGTGACATTGGCGGCATCGCCGCCGAAGGCGTGGATATTATCCTGCACCCAGCGCAGCGCGGCTATCTGATCGAGCAGTGCAAAATTATACAACCGCTCGCCCTCTTCGCCTTCCAACGCTGGATGGGCAAAAAAGCCGAGGTGTCCAAGACGATAGTTCACGGTGACCACCACCACCTCGCGGCTGGCCAACGCGCTACCGTCGTAGGGCGGCAGACTGCCGGCGCCGATGGTGTAGCCGCCGCCGTGCAGCCAGACCATCACCGGGAGCGGCTGCGAACGGGCGGCGGGCGCCCACACGTTAAGATAGAGACAGTCTTCGGAAAAACGGCCAGGATCGCCGCCGCCCAGTTCACGACAATATTCGATATCCTGCCAGCTGGCGGCGGAAAAGGTATCGGCATGACGCACGCCCTGCCAGCGCTCTGGAGGCTGCGGGGAACGCCAACGCAGCTCGCCTACCGGCGGCTGCGCGTAAGGAATACCACGCCAGATATGGATCCCCTGTTCACGGGTGCCGGATAACGTGCCCTGCCGCGTTTTCACCAGCGGCGTAGATGAATTCTGCATAACAACGTCCTTTTGCAAGTTATGCCATGCAGAGTACCGATTTTAGAGCAGACCGCAACGGCGTTTACTCCGCTCCTCCGCCTGTTGGTATAACTCGAACTCATCGAGGACCTCGCAGCCTAACGCCGCTTCAAAAGCTTCACGGCTGGCGTTACCGTGACTGCGGGCCTGCGTTTCGTTGCCCAGATTCGATTGGAAGATCCCCGCCGCGCTCACCGGTAAAAAATCTTCATAAACAATCGGCTGCGCGACTACCCAACCACGTTCGATCAGCGGTTGCGGATCGTCGCCGGGGCCAAAAGCATGGCGATGCGCTTCCCCCGCAGGCGTCAGGCGATAGCGAAACCACGCCAGCCCCTGCTGACGCAGCAGAAATTCGCTGTCAGGAAATTCGCTAAAGACCTCCTGCAAATGGCGCTGGTGGTTAAGGTTGTCTTTACCGACCCCGGCCTCATTCAGTAAGCGGTCATACAGCGCTCGTCCTTTCGGCGTCAACGCGACGCCGCGTTGCTCAATTTCGCCAAAGCGCGCGCTGTGTGTGCCTTTATGTTCACCAGCAAACATCACCGGTTCTTCCAGCGCTTTAAAACTGGTTTGCCGCAGTAAAATCGGCACCTCGCGGCGCGGCGGCCCCTCAATGAGCGCTTTCGGTTCGATACCACATTGCGGCATCAGCGCCTGAACCCGATCGATATCAAGAGTGCGCGGCGTCAGATGGTTAATGTGGCAACCGGGGAAACAGACCACATCGGCAATCAACCGGTGCTCATTATGCAGCGCGTGATAGGTTTGCTCGTCAACGGTGGCATGACGGTGCCAACGGAAAGTTTCCAACGCTTCGGTGACGAATTCACGCGCTTCTGCAGCCGTGAATTCTCCTCGATCTTCGTGTAACGCAATGAGTTCACGGCAGCGAGGCGTAAAGATATCGCGACGGGCGAGAATATCCGCCGCTCGCTGGCGCAGCGCCTCGTTGCCGATCAGTTCAAGGCGCAGCAATGAGGTGAAAACGCGAAACGGGTTACGCGCCAGCGCCGCGTCATCGACCGGGCGAAATGCGGTGGAGTGAACCGGTACCCCAGCCTGCGACAGATCGTAATAGCTAACGGGATACATCCCCATAATGGCAAACATGCGACGCAGGGTCGCCAGTTCTTCCGCCGTTCCCACGCGGATCGCGCCGTGGCGCTCAACGTTCAGCCGTGCCAGCTCGTCGGCATTAGCCAATTGTTCATGTAATTTCGGGTTATGTTCCAGGACCGCCAGATTCACATCCGCCACCAACTCCAGGAGGGTTCCATATTGCGGAACTTCCTGCTGGTACATTGCCGACATAGCCTGTGAAAAGTTTTCCCGAATCTCATCAGCCGTGATGGTGTTCGCCATGATGTCTTACCTCCAGTGAATACTTCCTGGAGTGTAGGAAAGCGCGTTAAGAGTGGCGGGAAGAATTTACAAACTGTGATGCGGATAACCTGCTACCGCGTTTCGCCTGCACAAATCATAACCAATGGTTATGAAAGATTAGATTTAATTTCACTTTAAATTAACAAAACATTTACAGAGACTGTTTCTGGCGACATTACAACAACATGCCTCTCTTCCGATTGATGGAGTACCCTATGAATAATAAATGGTCACCGCGCGAGGTTGTACATCGCGATTACAATAGCCATCCGCCGGCGCTGGCGCCGGGATATAAAACTAGTGTGCTGCGCTCGCCGCGTAATGCCCTCATCTCCCTGCAAAATTCACTTTCTGAAATTACCGGTCCGGTGTTCAGCAGCGACGACCTTGGCCCGCTGGATAACGATCTCATCCTCAACTACGCCAAAGACGGCCTGCCGATTGGCGAGCGAATTATTGTTCACGGTTACGTGCGCGACGGCTTTGGCCGACCAATGAAAAATACGCTGGTGGAAGTGTGGCAGGCCAATGCCGGCGGCCGCTACCGTCATAAGAAAGACCAGTATCTGGCGCCGATTGACCCCAACTTCGGCGGCTGTGGACGGGTGCTGACCGATGAAAACGGTTATTACTGTTTTCGCACAATCAAACCCGGCCCCTATCCGTGGCGTAATCAGGTTAGCGACTGGCGCCCGGCGCATATTCACTTTTCGCTCTCCGGCGATGCCTGGGCGCAGCGGCTGATTACCCAAATGTACTTTGAAGGCGATCCGCTTATTAAACAGTGTCCGATTGTCAGAACCATCAATAACGATGATGCCGTGCGTACCCTGATTGCCGAGCTGGATACCCACGCCGCCGTGCCGCTCGACAGCCTGGCCTATCGTTTTGATCTTGTGCTGCGCGGGCATCGCGCCACGCTGTTCGAAAATCGTACTCAGGGGGCCGCCCAATGAAAGACTATTTAGCTGAAACCGCCTCGCAGACTGCCGGGCCTTATGTGCATATTGGTCTGGCGCCGGACGCTGCAGGGTTTCATATTTTCGAAAAAAACTTCGGCCCCAACTTAGTGAGCGCGGAAACCAAAGGCCAACGTATTACGATTGAAGGCCGGGTTTTCGATGGTTCCGGAACACCGGTACGCGACGTGCTGCTGGAACTCTGGCAAGCTAACGCCGACGGGCGTTATAACCATCCCGACGACCGTCAGCAGAGTAAGGCTCTGGACCCGAACTTCCGCGGCTGGGGGCGCACGTGTTCAGACTTTGCATCCGGCGTCTGGCGCTTTCAAACCATCAAACCCGGCGCGGTCGTCGGCCGTGATGGACGCATGATGGCGCCGCACCTCAATCTGTGGGTGGTGGCGCGGGGTATCAACATCGGCCTGAATACGCGGATGTATTTTGCTGATGAGCAGGCGGCAAATGAACAGGATCCGGTATTGAATCTGATTGAATGGGAAGTTCGCCGCCAGACGCTTATCGCGCAACGTGAAGTGCGTGGAGATGAACTCGTCTACCGCTTTGATATTTATTTACAGGGCGATAAAGAGACCGTGTTCTTCGATATTTAATTTCCCACCAAAACATCCCTTTTTTCCAGCCCCGCCGAGTGCGGGGCTTTTTATCGCGCCTGACAGAAATGACTTGTAAGACAATAAGATCAAATGTTAATAATATTTTGCTAACTAGTTATCAAAATTAAACAACTTCGCTTGCTACCGAGACAGCTCTGTTTTTAACATCGATTATGGAAAAAAATGGTCTCTTCAGTCAGCGCATTCGCTTGCGCCATTTACATACTTTCGTCGCCGTCGCACAGCAGGGAACCCTGGGGCGGGCGGCAGAAACCCTGAATCTTAGCCAACCTGCGCTATCAAAAACGCTCAACGAGCTGGAGCAGTTGACCGGTACCCGTCTCTTTGAGCGCGGGCGGCTTGGCGCGCAGTTGACGCTGGTTGGCGAACAGTTTCTTACCCACGCGGTCAAGGTGCTGGATGCCCTCAATACCGCAGGCCAGGCTCTCAATCGTAAAGAAGGCATGAATAGCGATGTGGTGCGGATTGGCGCCCTGCCAACCGCGGCGCTCGGTATTTTACCTACGGTGATTGGTCAATTTCATAAACAGCAAAAAGACATCACCTTACAGGTCGCCACCATGAATAACACCATGCTGCTGGCGGGGCTAAAATCCGGCGATGTCGATATTGGTATTGGGCGCATGTCTGATCCGGAACTGATGAGCGGCCTCAACTATGAACTGCTGTTTCTTGAATCGCTAAAGCTGGTCGTCCGCCCCGGCCACCCGCTGCTGCAGGAGACGGTAACGCTCAGCCGGGTGATGGAATGGCCGGTGGTGGTCTCACCGAAAGGGACAATTCCGCGGCAGAACGCGGAAACGCTACTGCAAAGCCAGGGTTGTAAAATTCCCCCCGGCTGTATTGAAACGCTGTCGGCCTCGCTTTCACGCCAGCTCACCGTCGATTACGACTATGTCTGGTTCGTCCCTTCCGGCGCGGTGAAAGACGACCTGCGTCGCGGTTTGTTAACCTCATTACCTATCGCCACCGAAGGCGCCGGCGAGCCGATCGGTATTCTTACCCGGGTGGACGCCAGCCTGTCGCAGGGGGCGCAAACTCTACTGAGCGCGATACGCAAATCCATGCCTGGCTGACTCTCAGTGGCCGTTACCCCGAATCAGCACATTGAGGTAACGGCACCGCTACGTTCATTCTTCTGCCACTTAATATATACATCGCGCTAATCAATTAGTGCGAAATCATTCATTAACATTTGCGCTCATTTCATTAACAGATTTATCATAGCCATGATTTCACCATTTGGTTCATGTGAAATGAATTCATCTTTTGAAATCACATTCATGAAGCTTTAAACAGCTTCACTCAAAAGCAATTTCTATTTGCACTTGATTCATTTGGTACACGCCTGGCAAGGGGTGGTATAAGGAGACAACATGGCTACGGGCAACGTGCCGCGCGGATTCCCCCGGATCCTGCAGTGGCTACTCGCCGGACTGATGTTAATCATCGGTCTGGCAATCGGCATTTTAGGCGCCAAACTGGCAAGCGTCGGCGGCACCTGGTATTTCGCCATTATGGGACTGGTGATGGTTATCGCCTCCCTGCTTATTTTCCGCAATCGGCGCGGCGGCATCGTTCTTTATGCCGTCGCCTTCGCGGCTTCCATTGTTTGGGCTATCAGCGACGCTGGCTGGACCTACTGGCCGCTGTTCTCACGCCTGTTTGCGCTTGGCGTTCTGGCTTTTCTGTGCGCCATTGTTTGGCCTTTCCTTTCCAGCGCACCGGCAAAAAAAAGGCGCGGCCTTCGCCCTCGCGGGCGTGCTGGCCGTGGTACTGCTGGTCAGTTTTGGTTGGATGTTTAAATCCCAGCCGCTGGTCAGCGCCAGCGAACCCGTGCCGGTAAAACCGGTACAGCCAGGTGAAGAACAAAAGAACTGGCAGCACTGGGGTAATACTACTCACGGCGACCGTTTCGCCGCGTTGGATCAGATCAATAAAAACAATATCAACCAGCTACAGGTTGCCTGGATTGCCCATACCGGCGATATTCCGCAGAGTAACGGTTCCGGTGCGGAAGACCAGAATACGCCGCTACAGATTGGCGATACGCTGTATGTATGTACGCCATATAGCAAAGTCCTGGCGCTGGATGTCGATAGCGGCAAAGAAAAATGGCGCTATGACTCAAAAGCGACGGCGCCGAACTGGCAACGTTGCCGCGGTTTAGGCTACTACGAAGATAGCCAGGCACAGGCTAATGCCGTGGCCGGGACTCAGCCTGCCGCCTGTGCCCGCCGCCTGTTCCTGCCGACTACCGATGCGCGCCTGATCGCAATCGATGCCGATACCGGTAAAGCCTGTGAAGCATTTGGTGAACGCGGTACCGTCGATCTCAGCGTCGGCATGGGGGAAATCAAACCTGGTTATTATCAGCAGACCTCTACCCCGCTGGTGGCCGGTAACCTTGTTGTCGTTGGTGGTCGCATCGCGGACAACTACTCCACCGGTGAACCGCCGGGTGTAGTTCGCGCTTTTGACGTGCATACCGGTAAACTGGCCTGGGCCTGGGATCCGGGTAACCCGCAGCTGACCGGCGTACCGCCGGAAGGACAAACCTACACACGCGGGACGCCGAACGTCTGGTCCGCGATGTCTTACGATGCCAAACTGAATCTCATTTATCTGCCAACCGGTAACGCCACGCCAGATTTCTTCGGCGGCGAACGTACGGCGCTGGATGATAAATACAGCTCATCAATCGTTGCGGTCGATGCCGCCACCGGTAAAGTGCGCTGGCATTTCCAGACCACCCATCACGATCTGTGGGATTTCGACCTGCCTTCGCAACCACTGCTGTACGATCTGCCGGACGGTAAAGGCGGTACGACGCCGGTACTGGTGCAAACCAGCAAGCAGGGCATGATCTTCATGCTTAACCGCGCGACGGGTGAACCGGTGGCGAAAGTGGAAGAACGCCCTGTCCCGGCCGGCAACGTCAAAGGTGAACGCTACTCGCCGACGCAGCCCTACTCCGTCGGCATGCCGATGATCGGCAACGAAACGTTGAAAGAATCGGATATGTGGGGGGCCACCCCGGTTGACCTGCTGCTGTGCCGTATTCAGTTCAAAGAGATGCGCCATCAGGGGGTCTTTACTCCGCCGGGTGAGGACCGCTCCTTGCAATATCCGGGCTCGCTTGGCGGAATGAACTGGGGCAGCGTGTCGGTCGATCCGAATAACGGCCTGATGTTCGTCAATGACATGCGCCTTGGACTGGCTAACTACATGGTACCGCGAGCGAAAGTGGCTAAAGATGCCAGTGGTATCGAAATGGGTATCGTACCGATGGAAGGTACGCCGTATGGCGCAATGCGCGAGCGTTTCCTGTCGCCGCTGGGCATCCCCTGCCAGAAGCCGCCGTTCGGTACCATGTCGGCGGTTGATCTGAAAAGCGGTAAGCTGGTCTGGCAGGTTCCGGTAGGTACGGTAGAAGATACCGGTCCGCTGGGTATCCGCATGCATATGCCGATCCCTATCGGCATGCCAACGCTGGGAGCTTCGCTGTCTACCCAGTCTGGCCTGCTGTTCTTCGCCGGCACCCAGGATTTCTATCTGCGCGCCTTTGATACCGCCAACGGCAAAGAGATTTGGAAATCTCGCCTGCCGGTGGGCAGCCAATCCGGCCCGATGACCTACGTTTCACCGAAAACCGGTAAGCAGTACATCATTATCAACGCCGGCGGCGCGCGCCAGTCTCCGGACCGCGGCGATTACATCATCGCCTACGCGTTACCCGATAAAAAATAAAACCAGGGCCCCGTTCAGGGGCCTTTTTTTCTTCACCGCTTTCAGATTCCATTTAGGTGCCGATCCGCACGCCTTTGTTACACTAGCGTCTTATATTTCCGGCTCGATAATCAGGGAAGAAGCCATAATGTCTTTAATGAAAGGCGCTGCCGCGTTGATTTTTCTCCTGTTGCTGCAAGGTTGTACGCATCACCAGCCTCAGCAACTTTATCGCCATGATTTTGTAATTAAACATCCTTTGACTGGCAAACCTATTCCGTATCTGCCCTACCAAATCACCACGCCAGACGGCAAAATATTCAAGGGCAGAACCGATAAAAACGGTTTAACCGTAGAGGCGATTTCCACTATGCCGGGGGAATTCAAGCTCAATGTGATCCCTGCGTCAGCACTATAAGTGCCTTCGGCAGGCTCTAGTTTTAGAATGTTTTATTGCGTTATGTTATTATTGCGAATGGTTATCAATAACAACATAACAAGGATAAAAGATGAAAGGAGCCCTCCATCACCTGCCGATCGGCGCACTCTTATTAGCCGCAACCACCTCAGCCCAGGCGCTGAAAGCGCCAGAAGTGGATTTACGCGATCCAAAGCTGTGGGAAGAGAAAAAGGTCAATCCGCTAAACGATATCTCCGCCCCCTGCGAAGTGGCAAGCGGCCCGGATTGCCCAGTCTGGGAGGATCAGAAGTCAGATATTCAACGTGAAAGAGAACGGCGAGAGCAACGTCGTTGGCAATCCGGCTATGAGCACTGGCGCAAGTATTAACGCGGCCAGAAGTCAACCCGGGCGATAAATGGCCCGGGTTTCGCTATCAGCAAGACTTAGTTATCACCGAAGTGAATAACCGTACGAATCGATTTACCTTCATGCATCAGATCGAAGGCTTCGTTGATCTGGTCGAGCGGTAACCGGTGGGTGATAAACGGATCGAGGCGAATCTTACCCGCCATCGCGTCTTCAACCATCCCTGGCAGCTGGCTACGCCCTTTCACGCCGCCGAAGGCGGAACCACGCCATACCCGGCCGGTGACCAACTGGAACGGACGGGTTTTAATTTCCTGGCCGGCGCCAGCAACGCCGATGATAACGCTCTCACCCCAACCTTTATGGCAGCACTCCAGCGCCGCGCGCATGACGTTGACGTTACCAATACATTCGAAACTGAAATCAACGCCACCGTCGGTTAGCTCGACAATCACGTCCTGGATCGGTTTATCGTAGTCGTTCGGGTTGATGAAGTCGGTAGCACCCATCTCCCTGGCGAGGGTAAATTTATCCGGATTAGTGTCGACCGCCAGAATGCGTCCGGCCTTCGCCTGCACCGCCCCCTGAATCACCGCCAGGCCAATACCGCCCAACCCGAAGACAGCGACGCTGTCGCCCTCTTTCACCTTAGCTGTGTTATGTACCGCGCCGATACCGGTGGTCACGCCACAGCCCAACAGACATACTTTTTCCAGCGGTGCCTGCGGGTTAACTTTTGCCAGCGAAATCTCAGCACAGACGGTGTATTCGCTGAAGGTGCTGGTGCCCATATAGTGATAAATCGGCTCGCCGTTATAGGAAAATCGCGTGGTGCCATCCGGCATCAAACCTTTCCCTTGGGTGGCGCGAACCGCCTGGCAGAGGTTAGTTTTGCCAGACTTGCAGAATTTGCATTCGCCGCACTCGGCGGTATACAGCGGAATAACGTGATCGCCAGGTTTCAGGCTGGTCACGCCCTCGCCGACTTCAACGACGATACCGCCGCCTTCATGGCCCAAAACCGCCGGGAACACGCCTTCCGGGTCGTCGCCAGAGAGAGTAAAAGCATCGGTGTGGCAAACACCGGTGTGGGTGATTTTGACCAGGACTTCGCCTTTCTTTGGCGGCGCGACGTCAATCTCCACGATTTTTAACGGCTGGCCGGGGCCAAAGGCAACTGCTGCACGTGATTTCATACTGTCCATTCCTCGTCGTGATTTTACTTTAAATAGGATCGTAGCAGGTGACCGACTTCCGCCATGCGGGCGGCGCGTTGGTCCGGGGTGGTATCGCCGCTAACCAGTTCATCCTGCAGATGCATCTCCACCAGCTCGCCCATCAAACCGTTGGCGGCGCCGCGAATGGAGGCAATCTGTTGCAGGATAGTCATACAGGGTTCGCCGGACTCTAGCGCACGTTCCAGCGCTTCAACCTGCCCGCGAATACGGCGTACGCGGCTAAGCGCACGCTTCTTGTCTTCTGGTGAATGTGGCACGAGAGGCCCTCCATATCATATAGGGGGGTATACTATATTTATTTAACTAAAGTGGCAAATTGAAACGCCGCTAACAACCATAGCATAGCGGCGCAAGTTTACCGTTAATCGAGAGTGAGGCTCATGGCTATACAGCGTAGCTCGGCATTGGCCATTTTCGAATAATGACTCTTTTCGCCTTGTGAAACAAAGCCATGGCGTAGATAAAAGCCCGCCGCATTGGGTGTCGCCTCAAGCGTAATGGTTTCGAGCCCCCGTCGGCGAGCTTCGGCAATAACCGCCCTCATGATCAAATCCGCGCATCCCTGCCCGCCCCACTCCGGCAGCGTAAAGATCGCTTCCACGCTTAAGGACTCAATATCGAGATAGCCGGTAGCGACGGGTTGGCCCAGCCTATTTTCCACGATATAAAACGGATTATCGGCAACGGCGTGACGATACCCTTCGGGCATCAGTTCCGGCGTCCAGGCGTGAATCACTTCAGCGCCATAGCTTTGATGACAGCCATGGCGAATCGCCTGATTACGGATATTCCACAACGCAGGGGCTTCATCGGGTACCGCGCGTCTCACTCTCATCACTACTCCTTTATCTTTTTTATGGCGTCGCTCGTGGACGGCTGGCCTTCATCGGGATGCGCCATACCACCAGCGCCCCCAATACCAGGAACCCGGCCACGAGGTAAAATCCGGCGTTAAAGCTGCCGGTTAAATCCTTCAGCCAGCCGAATAACAGTGGACTCATGGCCGATCCCATATTACCCGTCGCGTTAATCACCGCAATGCCGATCGCTCGTGAGCGCAGGCTGATGGACTGATCTGGCGTGGTCCAGAAAATCACCATCGCCGCATAGGCCCCTGCCGAGGCCATAATTACCCCCAACAGTTGCATCACGCTATTTGCCCCGTGCGCCGCCAGCATCCAGCCCGCGGCGGCAAACAGATAGGGCAATAACGTGTGCAGCTTACGTTCCTGTAAGCGGTCAGAACGTTTACTCCACCAAATCATCGCCACAATGGTACAGATATGCGGTACGGCGCTAAGCAAGCCGATGGCGATATTGCTGCTGCCCTGGTTAAAGCTTTTGAGAATTAGAGGCGTCCAGACGCTGAGCGCGCTTAAGGTATTACAGAGAAAGAAATAGGCCAGCGTATACATCAACACCACCGGGGTGAAGACGTCGCGCCAGAGGCTGCCTTTCCCCTGCTGCAGGGCGCTCAGGCTGGCGCTACCGTTCGGTTGCACTAGCCGTAGTTTGTCCTTCTCCATCATCTCGCTAAGGCAACGTTTGTCCTCATCGGTGAGCCATTTGGCCTTTTGCGGACTGTCGTCAAGATAGAACCAGACTACCGCCCCCAACAACACCGATGGGAATCCTTCCAGCAGGAATAACCACTGCCAGCCTTTAAGCGCCAGCATGCCATCCATACTGAGAATATAGCCGGAGACCAGCGAGCCCAACGCCATCGTCACCGGCATAGCAATCATAAACAGCGCATTGGCGCGCGCCCGGTAGTAGGCCGGAAACCAGTAGGTTAAGTAGAGCAGAAGCCCCGGAAGAAAACCGGCTTCGGCAATCCCCACCAGCATGCGCAGCAGATACAGGCTGTTTGGCCCAGTCGCGAACATGGTCGCTGTCGATGCGATTCCCCACACCACCATAATGCTCGCAATCCAGCGGCGCGCGCCAACGATCCCCAGCATGATGTTACTGGGAATACCAAAGATGACGTACATCGCGTAGAACAACGTCGTCGCGAGGCCGAACATAGTGCTACTCAGCCCCAAATCCTGGCTCATGGTGAGCCCGGCAAAGCCGATATTGATACGGTCAAGAAACGAAAAGATAAAAAGCAGAAACAGAAAAGGAATTAAGCGGCGGAACAATTTATTGATCACCACCTGCTCGCGCGGGCTCAGGCGTTCAGCGCCCCCCACATCGGCGACAGGGGGAGAAGCGGCCGGTATATTATCGGTCATGTCAGGTTTTCCTTTTGCTCATCGGTATTGAAAAAGCAGGCGTTTTAGCCAATGACGCTGCGGATACCGCTGAACGTGCCTGGGTGTCGTTTCGACGGCCTCCCGGCTGGATTCAATCCACCGCACTGAGATTCTTATAGAACCTTTCGTTTCGATTAGACATTTTTATTTACATATTCGATACAAATTTGCAGCATAAGTAACATTTTGCGAATCATTTATTGGCGAGTTACGGAAACAAAAAACCCGCCGGTGGGCGGGTTCAGGAGTGCCGGGCGTGATACTCAGCGCTTGCGCGGCATCATGCGCAGCAGCGTATTATCTTTCCATAAATAGTGATGCAGCAGCGCCGCCAGCGCGTGCAGGCCAATCACGAAATAGCCGATATTGGCAAGTAAGCCGTGCAGCCCCTTAAGGCTGTCGACCAAAGCGAAGTTGCTTTGCGCCGCAAAGGGCATCGTCAGGCCGAAAGCAAACCACGGGTTACCGCGGTAATACATCATTACCATGCCAATCGCCGGTAGCGCGATAAACAGCAGATAGATCACCAGATGGCCAAGATGGGCGAAACCGGTCATCATCGGCGAGGGTTTAGGAACAATCGGCGGCGCCGGAGACTTCAGGCGCACCAGCAGGCGTGCGATCATCAGGACAAAAATGGAAATACCGCAGGAGACGTGGATCATGTTTATCACCGGACGGTCGCTGCGCGGAAAGAAGCCGCGCAGTTCCATCGCCGCGTAGGCGACGACAACCAGTAAAAAGACCAGCCAGTGTATTCCTATCTGCAGGCCAGAATATTTATCGCGCATGAACAAACCTTAATGGAAGTGTGATGTTGTTAACATAACCGCCTTCCCTTAAATTTTCATTAACCTTTACCGAGGCTTAAAAAACTGCGTTAGCGCGAATTGAATAGCATCAGGGCTCTTTTGCAAAGAGCCCTGGGCAATGTTACTGCTCGGTGAGTTGCAGTTCAGCAATGACCGGCAGATGGTCACTGGCCGCTGACCAGTTAAATTCCGGCGAGTTATGCGGGATCTCCAGCTTCTTCACATCCCACTTTTGTCCTTTGAAGGTGAAAATGTGGTCGATATCAATGGCCGGGTTAACGGCAGGCCAGCTACGCGTATCCGTCCCCTGCTTCGACACTTCGTTAAAGAAATAACCGATCTCTTTCACCGGCTGTTCTTCACGGGTTGAATTGAAATCGCCGGCCAGGATCTTAATTGAAGAGGCGATATCTTTAAAATCAGACGCCGCATCGCCAATACTCAAATCAAGAAGATAGCGAGCCTGTTCGGTACGCATGGTGGGATCTTTTTGCCAGTCGAGATGGGTCACCATAATAATCGGCGCGGAATCAAAACCCGGTACATCAACCTGCGCCAGTAGCGCCACGCGCTGTTCCGCATTGCCTGACGGCAGCTTCACCACCTGAGAATGCAGGATTTTATATTTTGACAGCAGCCCCAGTCCGTATTCGCCACCGTCGAAATCTAACGCTTTACCAAAGGCATAATGCATATTGTTAGCATCGGCAATCGTCTTAAGCTGATCGATTTTCTGGCTGCGCTGAGTTTTGTGATCGACTTCCGGGACGGCAATAATATCGGCGTTAATTTTTTTAATCGCTGAATTAAGTGCCGTAAAATCGGCCACATTATCAGACGCTTCATTCTTGCCGATATTATAGGTTGCTATACGTAATTTCGGCTGATGTTGGGTATAGACTTTATCCGGCACCCCGCCTTTCTGTACGGCAAGTATTTCATTACCAGCAAGTTTCTCTGCTGCCTGGACGTTAGCCGCCAGGCAGGCCAGCGCCACCATCGTCAGTGCAATGCTCTTTTTCATTGGTATGCTATTCCCCTTGTTTAAGTATTCTTATATTAAGGGTACCGAGTGAAGACATTGATTATCGTGATGTATAGCGCAAACTTATAACGCAGAGTGAATTAAGTATCCCGAAAGATTTGAGGTTATCCACAAAACGAGTCGGTATCAGATCGCATAGTTTGTGGATAACTCACTGCAGGCCCTGCCACTCCTGCCATTCCGCTTTGTGTTCATTATTCAACCGCATCGCAAACCAAATGGCCGCAGTGGATTAGGATATTGGCTGTTAATTGGATTCGCCGAGGGTGATGATCCTGTCCGCGGTTTGCAGGGTCGTTTCACGGTGAGCAATAATTATTCGGGTTATATTCAACTTTTTCATTGCCAGACTGACGTCTTTTTCACACTCTGCGTCCAGTGCGCTGGTGGCTTCATCCATGAATAATATATCCGGACGGCGATAAAGCGCCCGGGCAATAAAAATCCTCTGTTTCTGACCCCCAGATAGCCCCTCCCCCAGTTCTCCGATTAACGTCTCATACCCCATTGGCAGAGCCAATATCACGTCATGAATACGGCTTGTCCGGGCACATTCTCTCATCCAGGCATCATCAATATTTTCAGTGAATCCGCAGATATTCTCCCGAATTGAGCCAGAAAACAGCCGGTCATCCTGCATTACGCAGGCAATCAAGCGATGATAATTATTTATCCCCAGTTGCCTGATATCCGTACCATTCATTAAGACAGTCCCTGATATCGGTTCAGACAAGCCGCACAGTACTTTGAGCAGCGTGGTTTTCCCCGAACCTGAGGGCCCGGTAATGGCCACACTCTCGCCGGCTCGGATCCTGAAACTAAGGCCGCTAAAGACGGGTGCTGACTGGCTGTCGTAACGGAAGCTTAGCGCTTTAATCTCCAGACTAGCCGGAGACATGGTTGCCTTTAATCCTAAATCCGGTTTTCTTTCTTCCTTTTCATTCAAAGCGATATCCGAAATCCTTTCGTTGTGCAGGCTCATCATACGCAGCTGTAATAAGAAGTTGACCAGCGATCCTACCCGGTCAGAAAACTGCGCGCGGAATGCGCCAAATGCCACAAACATGCCGATAGTCATTTGGTTCTCCATAACCAGACTGATGCCCAGCCACAGAATAGTCACCTGATCGCACGTCGCCACAAACGTGTTAATGCCGCCGAAGAACATATCAAGTCGGCTGAGTCTGATACCGGTATTGATGGCATCAATCTTCAGGTTCAGCCAGTGGCTCCCACGCCGTTCTGCCATTCCCTGCATTTTAACCGTAGCTATTCCGTAGAGTGTTTCCATAAAATATGAACCAGCACGGGCTCCGGCGATTAACGCTTCTTCCGACAGCTGGCGGTACCGGCTATAGGTCAATATACGAATGAAGACATATACCGCTGTAAAGCCCAGTACAAAAACCGTCAATTTTCCACCGTACAGGATAAGCATCAACAAGAGACCGGCAACCATGATGCTGTCCATCATTGCCCCCACCACACAGGTTGTAAACGTGGCGCGAAGCGCATCCAACGAGCTGAAGCGGGAGTGAATATCGCCCATCTTTCGTCGCTCAAAATAGGTCAACGGCAACTGAAGCAGATGACGGAATAGCCCCGACTGCCATTGCACATTTATCAATGACTCCATCGCAAGGGATGACCATGCGCGGATCACGCTAACCAAAGTACGCCCCAAAATAAAAAACATCAGGACTCCACAGATAAGCATGAGCAGTCCCCGGTCATTCGCAGGAATAGCATGATCCATCACCAATTGCGTACCGACAGGCATCACCAGGCCGATAGCTTCAATAATCAGCGACAGACAGAAAATTTTGCTCAGTACGCCCCGGATACCCTGCACGCTGCTGATTAACGCCCGAATTCCGATTCGGCTCTTCATCGTTTCCTGCACAAATGTACTGCCGGGCCAGACCTCCAGCGCCACGCCGGTGAAGCACTGTGACATTTCATCACTCCCGACAGTTCTTCGCCCCCTCGCAGGGTCATGAAGCACGAACCGATTCTTACGTACGCTAACGAGCACCACGAAATGATTAAAATTCCAGTGCAGGATACAGGGCATTCTGAGAGCATTAAGTTCATGGAGATCCAGTGACAATGCCCGGCTTTCCATCCCTAACTCAATCCCGGTTTGCTGAACACTGGCAAGCGAGGCTCCACGGGCAGACAGATTTATTTGGCGACGTAGGGCGATCATGTCGATATTACGACCATAATGTCCGCATATCATCGCCAGACAGGCCAGTCCACATTCTGACGTTTCTGTCTGATGAACGACCGGGACTCGCCGCCGAAATTTCAGATCCAATTTCTCCTCGATGGATGATATGAAGTGGTTACGGTTCATGAATCGGCCCCGTAACGCTGCGCTTCATATCGTAGAATGGCGAGAGCATCCACTGATAGATTTTACGTTTTTCCAGAAATAACGTGCTCTGTGCCTTCATGCCATTTTCCAGAGGCAGACGCTTGCCGGCGTAGCTGACAGCCTGCTTTTCTGGACTAATCACAACTTTGTAGTAAGCAGCCGCACCTGCCGTAGAGTTAATCGGGGCGGTCGTATAGGTCTGCATTTCACGGTAGGAGGCTGGCGTCCGGGAAATGAGTGTGACTTTCGCCGAGAACTGACCAAACTTTTCAGCCGGAAAGGCTTCGTAGCGGATATTCACCCTATCACCGACTGAAATATATGGAACGGCTTCATTGGGTACCCAAAGAACCAAATAATAGCGTTGTATTTTTTCTGGAATTATCTGCAGCAGACTGTCGCCTTCGCTGACCATCTGACCTGGGGTGACGCTTAATGAATCAATTTTGCCGTCTGATGAGGCACGAATGATAATATCGCCTCCCGCATCAGTATTAATCCGCTCTTTCTGTAGCTCATAACGCTGCAGTTCCATCTGATAAACCCGATTGTCAAATTCCGCCGCCTGCGTCTGAATTTGACTTTCCAGATTGGTTAACTGTAGAGCATTTTGTTCATGCTGCGCGCTCAGGCTAAGCAAACTATTATGCTGCTGGTAGTACAAGGCCACCAGACTGGTTAACTGGTCTTTATTAATCAACCCCTGCTGCTGGTACCGTCGGTAATTATCCATATTATTTTTCATTAATTTTATTCCCTCCTCAGCGCGCCTGACAATGCCTGCCGAGCGTTCAAAAGAGGCGCTATACTGTATTTTCTGTTGCTCAAGCATCCGCAAAGTGGTTTCCTTACTCTCTCTAAGGCGAGTGATAATCTCGGCGATGCGCTTCAATTGGTTTTCGATATCCTGTCGTTGAGTCTCATTGACCACGCCTCTACGTGTACTTTTACTGACATCAATTTGATAAACAGGATCACCCTTTTTTACAGGGTCCCCTTCCCGGACGAACTGTGTCGCGACAAATCCCTGGACACCGGAATAGACATTAACCGGTCTCGGCCAGGTGGTAACTTCACCTTGCACGCTAATACGTCGTGTATAAGTGCCGGTGCTAATTAAAACAATGAAGCAGACGAAAAAAAGCGCGCTGGTAATTATAACCAGCCGAGAGGAGATTCCCGGTAGTAATACTGCTTTGCCACACCATGTTTTATCCCTGTTTTCGAGCGCTTCCTTACGAAACATATTTCATTCCCGCTATGGCTAAGCCTCTCCGGAATACTGGAGGAATGACACATACTGAATACCAATTACGACCGCGTTCATCAGCGCATGAAGAATAATTGGCATCAGTATTCCGCCGGTTTTTATTCTCCCGATAACCAGCATCAGCGAAACCAGAAATAATATCAGGAACGATCGCCAGTCTATGTACTGTAAATGACAGGCTGAAAATACTACAGACACAGCGACAGCCGCCGCATAATTGTTATTCCCGAGCCAGTATTTAAACACACTGAAAAGGCAGCCGCGGAAGACCATCTCTTCATAAGCAGGAACCAATAGAATCATCACAATGGCATTTAGCCAGAATACATGCCTATCCAGTCGCATCTGAGAAGCTGACCAGTTTTCAGTCTGATAGCCTGCAGTGACAAAAGGCAACAGAAATTGGATCAACAGAATACACAGGAAAAGTATAATAAAAATGCCGAAATGAAAATTTCCTCTCCCCATACCCTCGCGTTTGTAGAAATAGAGATAATAAAGGGGGGCAATTGCCAGGAACTCTAGTCCGAAAAGTAGTGGATAGAGATATCCCGTTATCATAAGGTCTTTGCTGCCCTCGAAAAAAAAGCGGCAAACATGTGATGCCAAAAAATAGCGCAAACATGGCAAAACAGCCGGTTACGGCTTTGTTTCTTGCAATATTGTACTCGCGGTTATATCCGTCAACGTTCATTTTTTATTCCATCGGCGCCAAAAGGCGTGGACGACTCCCACTCGACTGAAAAACTTCAATTATGGCTAGTTTTAAAGGTTAAGAGATGGAAGAGCTGATAACATGCTCTTCCATACGCTGACAGCTATCCTTATTGGCTTTTAGACTGGTTTATACCCGTACGCCAATCAGCATCTGTCAGTAACAAATATCGTTGAGGTTATTCGGACTCCAGTAGCATTCTCTGCCTGCTGCTGCATTCCACGCTTCGGATGGAAGGTTAGCGGGTTTTTGTTTGAGCGTTCCGCCCAGACCAGATGGGGACATCGCTGGGTCCGGTGTTTTTGTTGCAGCCCAGTCATAAACCTGTCCCCCTGCGATCCCACCGGTTATGGCACCAGGAGTTCCGCCTACAAATGTGCCAGCCCCAGCGCCGATTCCCTGAGCAATTTCCCGCCCTATATCCCCCCTGCACCGGAGACCATACCCAACTGTTTATTTGTCAGCTCTTTCATCTTTCATATTCCTTATGTAATTCAATAGCCAAAAATAAGCATTGCTCAGAAAATATATACATCCAATGGCAAACACAGACAGTAGTGCTCTGGGTGCCAATAAAATATCTGCATCATCAACAAAACATCGCACAACGAGAAAACAGAATATAAGACAGAAAAGAGAATGCTCCCGGCAAGGATAATATCTTTAAACACCCGCATTATGATTTACCCTGCAGATTTTCCTTCCCGCATTTCATGCCAGCAGGATGGAATTTCGGCATGATTTTTAAATTTTTAAGTTATGGGTTGATAATTATTCCTCAGGCCGCAATCCATTTTCTATTCATCCCTGTATTATCCCTAATCCAAGGTTACATTAATATGACCAGATGTCAATGAATGATATTCATTCTCATTATCAATATTGTGCTGAACCACCGCTATAGTTATCAATACAACCTCAATGTAGCTATATCCTTCTGCGCTTTTTCTAATTTCTGTTATTGTGATGTAGATCATATTTACCACTCAACGCCGCATGAAATAGCGAACAATGGTAGGCACTCTTTTTGTTGTGCTGTCGCGGTAAGAACATTGGAACCACCTCCGACCCGGCGTTATACTTCCTTCGCACCATCTGGCTCCATGTGACAGTTACTGAAGACGCTTCAGGCAGGTAACTTAGCAATAGAAACACCGCAGGTGAACTGCTAAGCCGCTGAAAGTAAATAGTTTACTCTCCCCGCTCTGCCTGAAGAAGTTTTAACGTATCAACTTCACCACCAGGAGAATATCCATGAGCAAACTTGGGATTAATGGATTTGGTCGTATAGGACGTTTAGTACTTCGCCGCCTGTTAGAAGTAAATAGCCCGCTGGAGGTCGTGGCCATCAACGATCTCACCTCACCGAAAGTCTTAGCCTACCTGCTTAAACATGACTCTAACTACGGTCCTTTCCCATGGAGCGTTGATTTTACAGAAGATGCGCTGATCGTTAATGGTAAAAAAATCACCGTTTATGCGGAAAAAGAGGCTCAGCATATTCCGTGGAAAGCCGCAGGCGCTGAGGTGATTGTTGAATGTACCGGTTTCTATACGTCGGCGGAAAAATCGCAGGCGCACCTGACCGCCGGCGCGAAGAAAGTGCTGATTTCCGCCCCTGCCGGCGAGATGAAAACCATCGTTTATCACGTTAACGACGACACCATGAGCCCGGATGATACCATCATTTCGGTTGCATCCTGCACCACCAACTGTCTGGCGCCAATGGCTAAAGTGCTCAACGATGCTTTCGGCATTACCGTGGGCACCATGACCACTATTCACGCTTATACCGGTACGCAATCGCTGGTGGACGGGCCGCGTGGCAAAGACCTGCGCGCCTCGCGAGCGGCGGCGGAAAACATTATTCCGCACACCACCGGCGCGGCAAAAGCCATTGGTCTGGTGATTCCGGAACTCAGCGGGAAACTGAAAGGTCACGCCCAGCGCGTGCCGACTAAAACCGGCTCAGTGACGGAACTGGTTTCCGTATTGGCGAAGAAAGTCACCGCTGAAGAGGTTAATCAGGCCATGAAAAATGCGGCGGCGAACAATGAATCTTTTGGCTACACCGAAGAGGAAATTGTCTCCTCCGACATTATTGGCAGCCATTTCGGCTCAATCTATGATGCGACTCAACTGGAGATCATGGAAGCCGGCGGCGTACAGCTCGTGAAAACCGTGGCCTGGTACGATAACGAGTACGGCTTTGTTACCCAGCTTGTCCGCGTACTGGATAAATTCGCGAAGTAAACTCAGAACCAGCGGATAGCTGCGGCTATCCGCCTTTCTCCCTACCCCAGCGTTCTGGCGTTCAGCGCCTCGCTCAATAGCGTATCTTCACGCAAGCATCGCCACGCCGCGCTAACATCGTGTGGGAAATCGACGTGGGTAATAAACCCTTTACCGTTGGGGCCATAACCCTGCGCGTTATCCAGCAGACGCGGCAGCTCGCCAAGCAGCAGCGCCAGATAACGCCCCACCGGCCACAATCCACTATCGTCTCCGCTGAATCTCAGGCCAGCAGCGCTGTTTTCAAGCCGCGGCGAACAACCGGGATAGCTCCACCACTGCGGCTGCGCCGGTGCCTCCTGCCAGACGCGGGCAAAGGTCGCCATCGTCCGACGCTGCATCGTCGGATCCTGAATCACCACGCCAGAGGAATGATCCAGCCCACGCTCTTCCAGTAACCGGCGGGTAAACCACGCGTTTTCGCCGCAGTTGGTTGAACGGTCTTCCACCACAATGCGATCGCGCGGAATTTGCCAGAATTGTTCGGCGATGTCCGCCAGGATATGCGATTCCGGACGCCCCTCTACCTGCAGCGCCTGATAGTGCGGATGCTTTTGTACGGCGTCGTAAAGAAAGGTCGTCGAATGACCAATACCGCCGCTTATCAATAGTGGAATCTGCCTCTGAGCCGCGAGCCGACAGGCGGCGGCAATGGTCGGGATCACCGCGTTACCGGCCAACACCGCAATCTGCGGCTGCGCATTCTGCGGCAAATCATCCTGCGCCAACCAGTCGCCGATGAGATTGGCCGCCGCTAACGTGTCGTGTGAAAGCGCCGGGAAATGCTCTGTCATACCCTTTCCTTCTTCTGTCCTGATCCAACAATGAAGTGTCGGGCGACATCATAAACCGCGCTACGGCGAAAAGGAAAATCCGGCAGCCACGCTTCAGCTGCCGGGTATCATCAGGCGCTGGCGTTATCCAATGCCAGTTGCCCTTCGCGCTTCTGTTTCACTTTCCAGAAGCACCATAGCGCGATAAACCACAGCGGCGAGGCCATCAGCGCCAGCAGCGTATCCGGGTCGAAAATCATAATGAAGATTGAGAAGGCGAAAAATAGCAGGCTCAGCCAGCACATCACCACTCCCGCCGGCATTTTGAATTTCGACCGCGCGTGCAGGTCCGGGCGTTTATGGCGATACACCAGGTACGCCACGAGGATCATACCCCAGCTGAAAACCACCATGATCGCCGCCAGCGTTGAAACGATGGTGAACAACGTCATCACGTTTGGCACCAGGAACAGCAGTAACGTACCGCTTAGCATGCAGAAGCAGGAGAACAGCAGGCTACGTACCGGAATGCGGGTATTACGCGATAGTATACGGAACTGCCAGTGCGCATGTTTTTCCACCGACAGGCCGTACAGCATGCGGGTACTGGAATAAACGCCGCTGTTCGCCGACGACATTGCCGACGTCAAGGCGACAAAGTTTATCACCGCGGCGGCGGCAGGTAGCCCGGCCTTGGCGAACAGGGTCACGAACGGACTGGCATCCGGCGAGACGCCCGGCCATGAAGCCACGGCAATAATCACCACCATCGACAGCAGATAGAAAATAATGATGCGCAGCGGCAGCGCGTTAATCGCCTTCGGCAGGATGCGCTCAGGATCGCGCGTTTCCGCCGTCATGGTGCCGAGCAGCTCAATACCGGTGAAGGAGAAGATCGCTATCTGGAAACCGGCGAAGAAACCGGTCACCCCGTGCGGCATAAAGGCCGTCGGGTCGGTGAGATGGCCTAACGAAGCCTTCACGCCGTCCGGCGAAGTCCAGCCGATAGCAATCATCCACGCGCCGGTTAAAATCAGCGCAATAATGGTGATGACCTTAATCAGCGCAAACCAGAATTCGGCCTCGCCGAACATTTTTACCGACAACAAATTAAACAAGAACAGAATCCCAAGCGTACTCAACGCGGGCATCCACGCCGACATCTCCGGAAACCAGTACTGCATATAGCTGCCGCATACCACCACGTCGGCGATACAGGTCACCACCCAGCTAAGCCAGTAGGTCCAGCCCAGATAGAAACTGGCCTGCGGGCCAAGATAGTCGCCGACGAAATCCGCAAACGAACGGTAATCCAGGCGGGTCAGCAACAGCTCCCCCATCGCCCGCATCACCATATAGGTAAAGAAACCTACCAGTAGATAGATAAGCAGAATGGATGTTCCGGCTACGGCGATGTTTCTGCCCGCCCCCATAAACAGTCCGGTGCCGATAGCGCCGCCCAGCGCAATCATCTGAATGTGCCGGGCGCCAAGGCCGCGTTTGAGCTGCGACGGGCACTCCCCGTCGGTGGCAGGATGAACCTGCCCCTCACGTTGATGTTCAGTCATGTTGATTCCTTCAAGCAGGCATGGAAAGGCTTGGCGCGGTAGCGGTCAGCAACAGCCCGGCGCGTTGACCGGCGGCGACGCCCGCATTCGGAAACAGGATGTAGGGGGCGTCGGCATTGACCACCCAGGTTTTCTGTGCCTGACGGGCGATTTCATAGCCTGCCGGCAGCGCGGTAAAGTTTTCAATTTTCGGGTCGAGATTAAGGGTAAAACCGTTCTCGCTCTTGATGATGCTCTGCTGCACCACAAAGTATTCGACCGGCGCTTTGCTCCGCGGCGGCATGATGCCGTCGGCGATCAGCGCGCCGATCGCCAGTTCGGTGGCGGCAAACAAGCGCAAATCATTTTCACCGAATGGCATCACTTTCCCCAGTTCCAGCGTGGCGCTTTGCGCGCCGAACTTCTCGCTGGTGAAGTGGGTAAAGGTGCCGCCCGGTTCGGTATGGCGCACGATGGCGTCCATACCACTGGCCTGCAACAGCTGATAAAAATCCGCGCTGTAGTCGCCATCATGAGCGGGGAGCAGCGCGAACTGCCGATATTTTGACCCGCGAATGGCGGTATGCAGATCGAGATGCGTGCGCGGCACCTTGCCGTGGGCATCGGCGCTACGGAAGAAGGCCTGTACGGCCATCTCCAGTTCAAAAGCGCGACGCGACTCGTTACCTGGCATCGCCGCCAGATGGCGGCCGCCAAACAGCCGGTTGAGATCGTTATGCAGATAGCGACGGCCGGCGCGAATGGCGGGCAGATTGCCGAACACCACCAGCAGCGCGTGGGTCAGCGGCTGCTCGCCCAGGCTTAATCCCTGCAGGATCTGCAGCAACATTTCAATCGGCGCGGTTTCGTTACCGTGCACCCCGGCGGAAAGCACCGTCGCCTGTCGCCATGACGTTTTTGGCAGCAGTTGCAGAATGCCATCGCCTAACCAACTGGCTTCGATAGTTGGCGGAAAGGTCCATGTCTGCAGTTTACAATGCAGTAAATCGTTGACGTTTTGTTCCATTCCCGGCCCCTTATCGCTGGAAGTCATAAATCGCGCCCAGATGTAAAATCTGCGTCAGCTCATCCAGCGCCTGATAAACCTCGCGCAGCAGCTGCGGGTCGGCGAGATCGCTGGCATGCAGGCGATCGCGATAATGCTTTTCAACCCACGCCGTCAGTTGCTGGTAGCGTTCGTCATTCATCAGGCTGTGAGTGTTGACCGCCGCACGCTCGGCATCGTTAAGCACCACCCGCAGACGTAAACAGGCCGGGCCGCCGCCGTTGCGCATGCTTTCACGTAGATCGAATGCCGCCACTTCATCGATAGGCGATGCGCTATCGGCGGCAAGAGCGGAGAGATAACGCCAGACGTTTTCACGCTGACGGCACTCTTCCGGCACCACGATCAGCATTTTGCCATCGGCTTTGCTCAGTAACTGGCTGTTGAACAGATAAGAGGCCACCGCGTCATCGAGGCTAACCTGCTCGTCAGGGACTTCAACGCTGGTGAATGGAATATTCAGCCTGGCGTTGCTCTCCTTCAGCGTTGCCAGCACCTCCCGCTGCTGCAGGAAGGCGTGCTGATGATGGAACAGCACGTGGCGGTTGCTGACGGCGATAACATCATTGTGGAATACGCCATGGTCGATAGCCTGCGGACTTTGCTGAGCGAATACGGTGTACTGCGGGTCGAGCTGATGCAGACGCGCCACCGCTTCGCTGGCCTCCAGCGTCTGGCGTGCGGGGTATTTAGCTGGCGCAATGCCGCCGCTGGCTCGCTTACCGTAGACAAAAAACTGCACGCCCTGGCGATCATAATCCCCACAGAAACGGTTATGGTTCGCCGCCCCTTCATCACCTAAATCGCCATGCTGCGGCAGCGCCGCGTGATGCGCGAAGTAACGCTCATCGGCGAAGGTGGCCCTGAGGATAGCCGAGGTGATCGGCGCTTCCTGCATGCGGTGCAGCTTATTGTTGAGGTTCGCCACCGTAAAATGCACTTTTCCATCAGCGCTATCGGCCGACGGCGACACGGTAGCGGCGTTGGCGGTCCACATCGAGGAAGCGGAGCTAAAAGCCGATAATAACTGCGGGGCCTCTTTGGCCGCACGCTGGATCACCTGCTCATCGCTGCCCTGAAAACCAATGCTGCGCAGCATCGTCATATTTGGCCGCGGCTGCGGCGGCAGAATGCCCTGTACAAAGCCACGATCGGCCAGGGTCTTCATCTTATAAAGCCCTTGCAGCGCCGCCTTCTTCGGGTTAGATAAACCGTCACGGTTGTTTTGTGACGCTTCGTTGCCTACCGACAACCCGGCGTAGTGGTGCGTTGGCCCCACCAGGCCGTCAAAATTCGCTTCAAATCCAGACATAGTGTCCTCACAAAAAACGGTTATCAGAATGGCAGACCTGGCGACGTCGTCGCCGGAAGCGTCAGCGTTTCGCTGACCAGAGAAGCCATCGGCCAGGCGCAATAATCGGCGGCATACCACGCCGAAGCGCGATGGTTGCCGGAGGCGCCGACACCGCCGAATGGCGCTTTGCTGGAGGCTCCGGTGAGCGGTTTGTTCCAGTTAACAATCCCGGCGCGCGCTTCATCGGCCAGCTTGTCGAACAGCGCCGGGTCGGCGGAAATCAGCCCCACCGCCAGACCGTAGCGGGTGTTATTGGCGATCGCGATCGCCTCATCGAACTGGTCATAACGAATCACGGTCAGCAGCGGGCCGAAGTACTCTTCATCCGGCACCGCGATCCCGGTAACATCGATAATTCCCGGCGTCAGCACGGTTGAGCGCGGATCAGGCTGGCTCATGCGCAGCAGCACTTTGCCGCCCAGCGCTTCCAGCTTCGCCTGCGCCGCCAGCATGCCCTGCGCGGCGGTTTGCGAAATCACCCCGCCCATAAACGGCTGCGGATCGGCGTCCCATTTACCGGCGCGGATCTGCCGGCTGGCAGCAATCAGTTGTTCAAGTAGCGCATCGCCCTGTTCGCCGCGCGGTATCAGTAAACGACGCGCGCAGGTGCAGCGCTGCCCGGCGGAGATAAAGGCCGATTGAATAATCACGTTCAGCGCCGCAACGCTATCGACAACGTCGGCCACGATCAGCGAGTTATTGCCGCCCATCTCCAGCGCCAACATTTTCTCCGGCTGGCCGCCGAGGTAGCGATGGAAATGGAAGCCAGCGGCGGCGCTCCCGGTAAACAGCACCCCGTCGATATCGCGGTTTTCCAGCAGCGCCTGGCCGGTATCTTTCGCCCCCTGCACCAGGTTCAGCACCCCGTCCGGGATCCCGGCATGCTGCCATAGCTGAACGGTGAGTTCCGCGGTCGCCGGCGTCAATTCGCTCGGTTTAAATACCACGGTGTTACCGGCGATCAGCGCCGGGATAATATGGCCATTCGGCAGATGCCCCGGGAAGTTGTAAGGGCCAAACACCGCCATCACGCCGTGCGGCTTATGGCGCAGCAGCGCTTTGCCGTCCGGCATAGCGGACTCGCGATAACCGGTACGTTCGGCGTAGGCATCAATGGAAATCCCGGCCTTGCCGATCATCGCCTGTACTTCAGTACGCGTTTCCCACAGCGGCTTGCTGGTTTCACGGGAAATTAACGTCGCCAGCGCCTCTTTATTCTCTTCCAGCAGTGCAGCGAAACGCTGAACCACGGCAATGCGTTCGCTTAATGGGCGATGCGACCAGCCATAAAACGCCTCGCGCGCGGCAGTACAGGCGGCCTGCACGTCGGCCGCGCCGGCGCTGCTCGCCTGCCATAAAATAGACTGGTCTTCCGGCGCCAGCTTGGTTAACGGCGCGCCTGCGCCCTGCTGCCACTTACCTGCTATAAACTGTGCGTTTACCGCCATGATCTGTTTTCCTCTGGATTGAGTGTCACCGCGTGAACCCGGTCGGTGGCATTGACCTGCAGGGCGTCCAGCGCCTGCTGATCGAGCGCTCCCGGCGTCTCTTGCGCGATGAGCACCGCGCGGAAATTATCAAACTGTCCGTTGGCGACGATGGTTGGCGTCGCCTGCGGCGTCATGAGTTGCAGCGCCGGCAGCGAGTAGCTCTCTCTGATGGCGCGAATATTATCGGTTTCTGCTTCCAGTACCGGGCCGGCATCGAAGATGTCGACGGACCCGCGCCAGCTAAACCCCTCTTTTTCGAGAATAGCCCGCGCCGGCGCGGTGTTAGCATGAACCTGGCCTATCACCTCGCGGGCATCATCCGGCAGCAGCGAGATGTAAATCGGGTAGGCCGGCATCAGTTCGGCGATAAAGGTTTTCATTCCTGTACCGGTGAGGCGGTCGGCATCGGCGAAAGGAATGTCGAAAAAGTGGTGCCCCAACGCATCCCAGAACGGCGAATTACCCTGCTCGTCGCTGCGCCCGCGCAGCTCGGCGAACAGATGCGGTGAAAACCACTCGCGGAACGCGGCAATAAAGACAAACCGCGCTTTGGAAAGCAGCAGGCCATTGCGGTTCTTCTGGTACTCCGGGTCAAGAAACAGGGTACAGAGTTCGCTGTGGCCGGTATGGTCGTAGCTTAAATTGAGCAAATCCTGATGCTTGTAAACCCCAAGCTCTTTGGATGCCCGTACCGTTTTCTGAATACGAAAATTGTAGAACGGTTCGTCGAGCCCCACCGCGACCTCAATAGCGCTGACGCCGACGACCCGAGCCAGGTCGGTGTCTTCGAGGACAAACAGAAACCCCTGCTCGCCGCGCGTCAGCTTGCCGGCAAAGGTTTCCACGCTGCGTTTGATCCGTGCAGCGAGGCGCACGGCATCATTGGGCAGCGAGGTCATTCCCACGCCCGCCCGGGAGGCCAGGCGGACAATATCATCGAGGTCGTTTTCCCGTACGGGACGAAATAACATCATAGGCCGTCTCCCGGATTAGCTGGTTAAGCGGGCGACGGCGCGCTCAAGGCGCACGAAGGCTTCATCAATATCCGCCAGGGGAATATTGAGCGCCGGGGCGAAACGCAGTACGTCCGGCCCGGCTATCAGCGCGATCAGTCCCTCTTCCGCCGCCAGATTGGTCAGCGCTTTGGCTTTGCCGCGCAGATGGCTTGCCAGTTCGGCGCCAATCAGCAGCCCCATCCCACGCACGGCGCTAAAGAGATCATATTTGGCGTTCAGCGCATTGAGTTTATCGACGATAAGGGTATGGCGTTCGCCCACGCCCGCCAGCAGCGCACTATCTATTTGCGCCAGCACGCTATTAGCGACGGTCGCCGCCAGCGGGTTGCCGCCGAAAGTCGTGCCGTGAGTACCCGGCTGGAACACCTGCGCCCAGGCCTCTTTCGCCAGCATCGCGCCGATCGGGAAGCCGCCGCCCAGCCCTTTCGCGCTGGTGAGAATATCCGGAACCACGTTGTAATGCTGGTAAGCATACAGTTGGCCGGTACGCCCGGCGCCGGTCTGCACTTCATCAAAAAATCAGCGTTGCTTCATGCTTATCGCACAGCTCGCGCAGCACCTGCAGGAATTGCGGATCCGCCGGCATGACGCCACCTTCGCCGATAATCGGCTCGACGATGACCGCGCAGGTGCGGGAAGAGAACGCCGCTTTCACCGCGTCGATGTCGTTATACGGCAGATGGGTGATGTCCTGCGGTAATGGCGCATAGTCGCTGGAATACTTCGGCTGTCCTCCCACGGTGACGGTAAACAGAGTGCGGCCATGGAAAGAGTTTTTGAAGGCGATAATTTCGCTCTTATCGGCGCCGAATTTATCGTGCGCATACTTGCGCGCCAGCTTCAGTGCGGCTTCATTGGCTTCTGCGCCGGAGTTACAGAAGAAAATTTTATCGGCGAAGGTCGACTCCACAAGGGTTTTCGCCAGCTGCAGCACCGGTTCGTTGGTATAGCCGTTGCCGATGTGCCACAGCTTATCCAGCTGCGCTTTCAGCGCGTTAGCCAGCGCCGGATTCGCATGACCCAGCGCGTTAACCGCAATGCCGCCAGCCACGTCAATGTACTCTTTACCCTGCTGGTCCCAGACGCGGGAGCCCGCCGCTTTCACCGGGATAAACGGCGCGGGAGCGAAACACGGAACCATATAAGCATCAAAATCTTCGCGAGTGATACTGCCTGACATAACAATTCTCCGGAACGAGGATCGGCGGCATAAATTGGCCAATCGTGAATAGTCGAATTTAACAATTTCCCTTTAGCCGTTTTCAGGGCGCACACGTCCCGCTGCGATGACAAATATTTTCACCACAACTGAAATAAGCCATTTTATTTGTATGGATATATGTTAATTCACGGTTAATACCTTGTGTATTGCGTGAGCTAATGCTGGGCCCTGACGAGCAACAAAGTCAATACAACCATGAATCATTTTATTCACTTTTAGAGGATCATCAAGATAATGAAAAATATGAAAAAATTATTTCTATATTCACTTATCTGCATAAAATATGCATATCCATGCATGACATACAGGCACCTGGTCGTGCTTATTTATTCAAATGCAACCCCAAAAAACTAACAAAAATGTAAAATTCGGAATAGCCGTCAAATACTGGTTTATAAAATTGGTGATAACATTCATCACACAGATTTTACTGCTGTACCTATTCCACGGTTTTACACGACACAAATAACATTGAGATACAGGACTCTTATGGAAAAGTTATCTTACGCATCTGAAAGTAGTACATCTCCATGGACCACTTACCTGCGCCAGATCGACCGCGTCGCGCCGTATCTGGGCGACCTCGCCTACTGGGTGGAAACTCTGCGTCACCCGAAACGCGCGCTGATCGTTGATATTCCAGTGCAGATGGATGATGGCACCATCCGCCATTTCGAAGGCTATCGCGTACAGCACAATCTATCGCGTGGACCGGGTAAAGGTGGTGTTCGCTACCATCCGGATGTCGATCTTAACGAGGTAATGGCGCTTTCTGCCTGGATGACCATTAAGTGCGCCGCGGTCAATATTCCTTACGGCGGAGCCAAAGGCGGCATCCGCGTCGACCCGTTCTCACTGTCTGAAGGCGAGCTGGAACGTCTGACTCGTCGCTATACCAGCGAAATCGGCATTATCATTGGGCCACAGAAAGATATCCCGGCGCCGGACGTTGGCACCAACGGTAAAGTGATGGCGTGGATGATGGACACCTACTCCATGAATCACGGCACCACTATCACCGGCGTGGTTACCGGTAAGCCGATTCATCTCGGCGGTTCGCTGGGCCGTGAAAAAGCCACCGGCCGCGGCGTCTTCGTCACCGGTCGTGAAGTGGCTCGTCGCAACGGTATCGAAATCGAAGGCGCGAAAGTGGCGCTGCAAGGTTTTGGTAACGTCGGCAGCGAAGCCGCTCGTCTGTTTGCAGACGTTGGCGCACGCATTGTCGTGATCCAGGACCATACCGCGACCCTGTTCAACGAAGGCGGCATCGACATGCAGGCGCTGACCGCATGGCAGGCCGAGAACAAGAAGATTGCTGGTTTCCCGGGCGCGCGTGAAATCGCCAAAGAAGATTTCTGGACCACCGAGATGGATATCCTGATCCCGGCGGCGCTGGAAGGCCAAATCACCCGTGAACGCGCGGAAAAAATTAGCTGTAAGCTGATCCTCGAAGGCGCCAACGGCCCGACCTATCCGGACGCCGACGACGTGCTGGCCGACCGCGGGGTGATCGTGGTTCCGGACGTTATCTGTAACGCCGGCGGCGTGACCGTCAGCTACTTCGAATGGGTTCAGGATATGGCGAGCTTCTTCTGGAGCGAAGAAGAGATCAACGCCAAGATGGACCGCATCATGACCGATGCTATCGTTCACGTCTGCGATAAAGCCGCCGAGAAAGCGTGTTCTCTGCGTACCGCGGCTTACATCGTCGCCTGCGAGCGCATTCTGCTGGCGCGTAAAGATCGCGGCATCTATCCGGGCTAATGTCCAGGTAATCCAGATACGAAACCCGGGCTCGCCCGGGTTTTTTAGTTTTTTCTCCACGTGCCAGCCTGCCTTTCCCACAAAAAACGCACATTGCGTTAACCTATTTTTATCTTCGTGACTTGAAATCAGTAAATCGCCGCGCCTAAAATCATTAGAGCTCTAATGATTTTGCAGGCGGAACATGGATAACCGACAGCTTAACTTTTCCCATCTCTTATACTTAACCGCGCATCACTGGCGGCTGGCGGTTAACCGGCGGTTAAAAAATCTAGGCATGAGCCAGGCGTCATGGGTGGCGGTGTCAGCCATTGCCCGCAACGAGCAGCCCCTCTCGCAAAGCGAACTGGCGCAGGAACTCGGTGTCGAAAGCGCCACCATCGTCCCGCTCATTAACCGCCTGGTCGAACTTGAACTGGTGGAGCGCGTTAAGCCTGACAGCGATAAACGTAAGCGTCTGCTGGTCGCCACCGCCAAAGGGATGGCGCTCTTTCATCAGGTGAAAGCGGTCGCCGACGACTTGCGCGAGGAGATCCTCACCGCCATTACTCCAGAAGAGCGTGAGCAAACCCACCGGGTACTGGAAAAGCTGCTGCACGAGGTGGAAAAGAAATAATGCCTCGTCGCGAAGCTAATCCTTATGTGCCCCACGACTGGGCGCCGCATGAAAAACCGGCGATGCTCGGTTCGCCGTCGACGCCGATCCACAGTACGCCAAAACGCGTCGCTTACGGCATCGTCGGACTACTGGTGTGCCTGACCGGCGCGCTGGGTAACGCCGTCGTTACCGCCAACCTGCAGCTGCTGCAGGGCACTTTTGCCGCCTGGTCGACGGAAATCGCATGGCTGCCGGCGGTCTACGTTATGACTAACGTTTCCATCAACCTGCTGCTGGTGAAATTTCGCCAACAGTTTGGCCTGCGCGCCTTTACCGAAGGCTTCCTGGTACTGTATGTACTGGTCACTTTCTTCCACCTGTTCGTCAACGACCTCAGCTCGGCAATGATGGTGCGCGCGGCGCACGGCATGGTGGCAGCGGCGTTGAGTTCACTGGGAATTTACTATCAGGTGCAGGCCTGGCCGGCGCGCCACCGCCTGAAGGCGTTGACCATCGGTATCACCGGATCGTCGCTGGCGATCCCGCTGGCGCGTCTGTTCTCGACCGAACTGCTGCAGATTGACGAATGGCGCGGGCTCTACTTCTTTGAGCTCGGCCTGGCGCTGGTGTCGCTGGCCTGCGTCATCGCGCTGAAACTGCCGCCAAGCGACCGCAAAAAGGTGTTTGAGAAGAAGGACTTTATTACCTTCTTCCTGCTGGCTCCCGGTATGGCTTTAGTCTGCGCGGTCCTGTCGCTGGGCCGTCTGGACTGGTGGTTTGAGGCGCCGTGGCTTGGCTGGTCGCTGGCGGGAGCGGTGGTGCTGATCGTTTCGGCTATCGCCTTCGAGCATAATCGTACTAACCCGCTGCTTAACACCAAATGGCTTTCCAGCGGCAGTATCCTTCGTCTGGGACTGATTATGTTGCTGATTCGCATCGTGCTGGCGGAACAGAATACCGGGGTCATCGGTTGGCTGCAGTACGTCGGCTTGCAAAACGAGCAGATGACCAACCTGGCATGGTCGATTTTCGCCGGTATCGTCTGCGGTATCGTCGCCAGTTGCCTGACGCTTAACCCGCAGCGCCTCTACTGGCCCACCGCGACCGCGCTGGCGTTGATTATGATTGCGTCATTGCTTGATAGCCAGTCCACTGCCCTGACCCGTCCGGAACAGTTGATGTTCAGCCAGTTTTTACTAGGCTTCGGCAGCGCCTTCTTCCTCGCGCCGGCCATGCTGGCGGGAATTGGCGGGGTGATTGCCGACCAGCGGAATCTGGTCAGCTTCTCGGTTCTGTTTGGCATGAGCCAAAATATCGGCGGCCTGCTCGGCTCGGCTATCCTCGGTACTTTTCAGACCTGGCGCGAAAAATTTCATTCCAGCCAGTTGGCCGATCAGATAACCACGCTAAACCCGCTGATCGTCGAGCGACTGCAGCAGTATAGCCAGATGTACCAAAGCCAGATTGGCGACAGCACGCTATTGAACGTGCAGGCTACCACGCTGCTGCAAAACGCCTCGACGCTACAGGCCAATATTCTCGCCTACAATGACACTTATCTCCTGACGGCGGCGATCTCTGCCGCAACGCTGGTGTGGATTTTCTGGCGCTTAATCAGATTGCGAATCACCGCCCGTATCGCGTTAAAACGCGCAACCGGCAACAAATAATAAGATAATTTTTACTCTGGAGTGGTTATGAGTCAGCAGGACGCGGCCAGGCAACAGGCCAATACCCGAAACAACATCCGCGTGGTGTCTATTTTTACCGCCGCGGCGATCGGCATCGTCGGCGTATTGGTTATTCTTTACGCCTGGCAGTTGCCCCCTTTCACCCGGCATAGTCAGTTTACCGATAACGCTTACGTGCGTGGTCAGACGACGTTTATCAGCCCGCAGGTTAACGGGTATATTACCGCGGTGAACGTCAAAGATTTCGATACCGTTCAGCCGGGACAGGTGCTGTTCCAGATTGACGATCGCATCTATAAACAGCGGGTGCACCAGGCGCAGGCAACGTTGGCGATGAAACAGGCGGCGCTGAAAAACAACCAGCAGCAGCGGAAAAGCGCCGAAGCGACGATCGCCAAAAACGAGGCCGCCTTGCAAAACGCCCGCGCGCAGAATCAGAAAACCCAAGCCGATTTAAAACGCGTACAGGAACTCACCGCGGACGGTTCGTTATCCATTCGCGAACGCGACTCTGCGCGGGCCAGCGCGGCTCAAGGCGCAGCCGATATCGAACAGGCGAAAGCCACACTGGAGATGTCGCGCCAGGATCTGCAGTCCACTATCGTCAATCGCGATTCGCTGGAGGCCGATGTGGCCAGCGCCAAAGCGGCGTTGGAGCTTGCCGAAATCGACCTGCAGAATACGCGGATTATCGCCCCGACGGCCGGGCAACTGGGGCAAATCTCCGTACGCCTCGGCGCCTATGTCAGCGCCGGTACACATTTGACCTCGCTGGTACCGCCTCAGCACTGGGTTATCGCCAACCTGAAAGAGACACAGCTCGCCGAGGTGCGCGTCGGCCAGCCGGTCACCTTCTCGGTCGATGCGTTGAACAGCGAAACCTTCCACGGCAAAGTACAAAGTATTTCGCCAGCAACCGGCGTCGAATTCAGCGCGATCTCGCCGGATAACGCGACCGGCAACTTTGTCAAAATCGCCCAACGGATCCCTGTCCGTATCGCGGTCGATGAGGGGCAGAAAAACAGCTATCGTCTGCGTCCGGGGATGTCGGTGCAGGTGACGATTGATACCCGCGCGGAGAATAAACAATGATCCGCCCGTTAACCCTTGCCGTGGCGCTGGCGCTGGTCGGTTGTCAGTCTGCCGATGTACCACGTGCGGAGCCTACGCTGGCGATCCCGGCCGCCTGGCGTGCCGATGTGGGTCCCTCCAGCCCGGTGGAAGGCGTGTGGTGGCGCAATTTTCACGATAGCGCGCTTAATCAGTATGTCGATCGGGCGTTGCGCAACAACAGCGACGTCCTGATCGCCCATGAGCGGGTTAACGAGTATCAGGCGCGTGCCTACGCCGCTGATAGCAGCTTATTCCCCTCGCTTGATGCCAGCCTGACCGGTACCCGCGCTCGCGCACAGTCCGCCGCGACCGGTCTGCCCATCCACAGCACGCTGTACAAAGGGGGCCTGACCGCCAGCTATGACGTCGATATTTGGGGGGCCAACCGCAGCGCCGCCAGCGCCGCCGAAGCCAGCCTTGAAGCGCAGAAAGCCGCTGCCGCTGCCGCTAATCTGACCGTGGCGACATCGGTCGCCGTCGGCTACGTCACCTTGTTGTCATTAGACGAGCAGTTGCGGGTCACCCGCCAAACGCTGAAATCGCGAGAAGATGCGTGGAATCTGGCTAAACGGCAGTATGAAACCGGCTATACCTCGCGCCTGGAACTCATGCAGGCGGATTCCGAACTGCGCTCGACGCGGGCGCAGATCCCGCCATTGCAGCATCAAATCGCGCAACAAGAGAACGCCCTGAGCGTTCTCTTGGGCGACAATCCCGGTGCGGTAAAACGTAACGAGTTCGCACAACTTAGCCCGCTACGCCTGCCCTCACAGCTACCCTCGACGCTAATGAGCCGCCGTCCGGACATTGTGCAAGCTCAACGCCAACTGGTGGCCGCTGATGCCACCCTTGCGTCGTCGCAGGCGCAGTTGCTGCCTTCCATCAACCTGACCGCCACCGGCAGCCTGCAGGACAGAACGCTGCCGGATCTGCTCGACAACCCGCTGCGGTTATGGAGCCTTGGCGGCAGTATTCTGGCGCCGTTACTCAACCGCCAGGCGCTAAATGCGCAGGTTGATGTCTCGATGGCCCAGCGCAATCAGGCGTTATACGGATATGAGAAAACCGTACGCGGCGCGTTCAAAGAGGTGAACGATAGCCTGGATGCCATCAGCCGCTACGGCGAACAGTTAAGCGAGCTCCAGGAGCAGGAATCGGTCGCCGCAGAAACGTTGCGTATCGCGCAGAACCGCTATCGTAACGGCTATTCTTCTTATCTGGACGTGTTGGATGCGCAAAGAACGTTGTTCTCCACTCAATTAAGCGTGGTGCAGGTGAAAAATAATCTTCTGCTGGCGCAGATTGATTTGTACCGGGCGCTGGGAGGCGGCTGGTCTGACTCATCAGGGAGCTAAATGGGGAAGCGTCATATGCAACAACAGTGGTCGGCAGTAGACAATTATTTGATTGAGGCCTTAATCCCCGGCGATCCTATGCTCGATCGGGTACTGGAAAACAACCATCGAGCCGGGCTGCCGGCACACGATGTCGCCGCCAATCAGGGGCAGTTTCTCGCCCTGCTGGTAAGGCTTACCCAGGCTAAGCGGATACTGGAGATCGGTACTCTCGGCGGCTATAGCACCATCTGGATGGCGCGCGAGCTTCCTGCCGACGGCCAACTACTCACGCTGGAGGCCGACGCGCATCATGCCCAGGTGGCGCGGGAGAATCTGCAGCTGGCGGGCGTTGACCAGCGGGTCACGCTGCGGGAGGGGCCGGCGCTACAGTCTCTGGAGGCGCTTGGCGAATGTCCCGCTTTCGACCTGATCTTCATCGATGCCGATAAGCCGAATAATCCCCATTATCTGCGCTGGGCGCTACGTTATTCCCGCCCAGGAACCTTAATTATTGGCGATAACGTGGTACGCGACGGCGAAGTGGTCAACCCACAGAGCGCCGACGAGCGCGTTCAGGGCGTGCGTCAGTTCATTGAGATGATGGGCGCCGAGCCACGGTTGACGGCAACGGCGCTGCAAACCGTGGGCACTAAAGGCTGGGACGGCTTTACTCTGGCGTGGGTAAACGCTTAAGCGTGGACGCCTGACCAGTAGCCCCGGTAAGCGCAGCGCCACCGGGGACAACCAGCCAGGCTATGGGGTAATTTGCTCCATCGCCTGCAACACTCGCTTGTCCGAGATAGGATACGGGGTGCCCAGCTGCTGGGCGAAGAAGCTGACCCGCAGCTCCTCGATCATCCAGCGGATCTCCCGGACATCGTCGTCCTCACGGCGGTTCGGCGGTAGCTTATTCAGCCACTGCTGCCACGCCTGCTGCACGCTCTCCACCTTAAGCATCTGCGCCCGATCGCGGTGCGGATCGATAGCCATCTTCTCCAGACGCTTTTCAATCGCCTGCAGATAGCGCAGCGTATCGCCAAGACGGCGGAAACCGTTGCCGGTGACAAAGCCGCGATACACCAGACCCGCCATCTGCGCTTTGATATCCGACAGCCCCAGCGCCATGGTCATATCCACCCGGCCTTTCAGCCGTTTGTTGATATTGAACACCGCGGTGAGGATCTGCTCGACCTGTTTAGCGATCTCCACCACCGTGTCGTTGAGCTCGGCTCGCACTTTATCGTGCAGCTGACTAAAGCCCTCTTCCGTCCACACCGGACCGCCCGCCTCGTCGATAAGCTTATCAACGCCGCAGGAGATGCAATCGTCAATCAGATCCAGCACTTTGCCGTACGGGTTAAAGTAGAGCCCAAGCTTGGCTTTATTCGGTAGTTTCTCGTGCAGATACTTAATCGGCGACGGGATGTTGAGCAGCAGCAGGCGACGCAGACCGCGCCACATGGCCTGCTGCTGTTCCTGTGGATTATCAAACAGTTTGATGGCCACGCTGTCGCGCTCGTCCACCAGCGCCGGCCAGGCTTTCACCTTATAGTTACCGCGCTTCTGTTCGTAACTTTCCGCCAGGGTGCCAAAGCTCCAGATATGCAGCCCGCTTTGCTCAATACCGTCATCAGCGACCGCCGACAGCGTCTCCTGCACTTTGCCCTTCAGGGCGTCTTTCAACGCCTGCAGCGAGCGCCCTTCCTGCAGCTTCTTGTTTTTATCATCCACCACCCGGAAGGTGATTTTCAGGTGATCGGGCACCTGATCCCACTGCCAGGCTTCGCGGTCGATGGTCACGCCGGTCATCTTACGCAGCTCGCGCTCCAGCGAATCGAGCAGCGGCAGCTCAAGCGGCGCCGCCCGGCCAAGAAACGCTTCCGCATAGTTGGGAGCCGGGACGAAATTGCGCCGTACCGGCTTCGGCAGCGATTTTATCAGCGCGATAATCAGCTCGCGACGCAGGCCAGGGATCTGCCATTCAAACCCGGCTTCCTCTACCTGGTTGAGCAGCGGCAGCGGAATATGCACCGTTACGCCATCGGCGTCAGCTCCAGGTTCAAACTGATAGCTAAGACGCAGCTTGAGGTTGCCCTGATGCCAGAAATTCGGGTAGTCCAGTTTACTGACCTGCTCCGCCCCCTCTTTAATCAGCATGCTCTTTTCAAAATTGAGCAAGTCTGGCGTTTCGCGGCTGGCCTGCTTCCACCACTTATCAAAGTGGCGAGCGGAGATGACATCGTGGCTAATGCGCTGGTCGTAAAACTCGAACATCGTCTCGTCATCCACCAGGATGTCGCGACGGCGCGACTTATGCTCCAGCTCTTCGATTTCAGCGCGCAGCTTCAGGTTATCGCGGAAGAAAGCATGCCGCGTCTGCCAGTCGCCCTCTACCAGCGCGTGGCGGATGAACAGCTCACGACACAGCACCGGGTCAATCTGGCTATAGTTGACCTTACGCGCGGCGACGATTGGCAGACCGTAGACGGTGACCTTTTCCGTCGCCATTACCGCGCCCTGAGACCGCTCCCAGTGCGGTTCACTATATGAACGTTTAATCAGATGCTGGGCCACCGGCTCGACCCACTCCGGCTCAATGCGGGCGGCAATGCGGCCCCACAGGCGGCTGGTCTCCACCAGCTCCGCAACCATCGTCCACTTCGGAGGCTTCTTGAATAGACCGGAGCCGGGGAAGATAGAGAACCGGGCATTACGGGCGCCGGTATACTCCTGTTTATCGGAGTCCTTCATCCCGATATGCGACAATAAACCGGTCAGCAGCGCGGTATGAATCTCACGGTACTCCGCTGGCTCGCTGTTGATCGGCAGACCGAGTTCTTTCACGACCTGGCGCAGTTGGGTGTAAATATCCTGCCATTCACGCACGCGTAAATAGTTGAGGAAATCCACCCGGCACTGGCGGCGGAACTGATTCGAGGAGAGCGCCTTTTGTTGTTCGCCGAGATAGTTCCACAAATTGACAAAAGCAAGGAAATCAGACTCTTTATCGTGGAAGCGACGATGCTTTTCATCGGATGCCTGCTGCTTGTCCATGGGGCGCTCGCGCGGATCCTGAATCGACAGCGCGGAAGTGATGATCATCGCTTCACGCACGCAGCCATGTTTCTGCGCTTCCAGCACCATCCGCGCCAGACGCGGATCCACCGGTAGCTGGCTGAGCTGGCGGCCCAGCGGGGTCAGCTTATAGGCCGTTGCCTGCTCATCGGTGGTGATGGCGCCGAGCTCTTCCAGCAGACGAACGCCATCCTGGATGTTGCGCTTATCCGGCGCTTCGACAAACGGAAACGCAGCGATATCGCCCAGCCCCAGAGCGGTCATTTGCAGAATGACCGAGGCCAGGTTGGTACGCAGAATTTCCGGGTCGGTAAATTCCGGCCGCGACAGGAAATCGTCTTCCGAGTAAAGACGAATACAGATGCCTTCAGACACACGTCCGCAACGGCCTTTACGCTGATTAGCGGAGGCCTGTGATACTGGCTCGATAGGCAGGCGCTGCACTTTTGTACGGTAGCTGTAGCGACTGATGCGAGCGGTACCCGGATCGATAACGTATTTGATGCCCGGAACCGTCAACGAGGTTTCGGCAACGTTGGTTGCCAGGACAATACGCCGCCCGCTATGGGACTGGAAGACCCGGTTTTGCTCACTATTGGATAAACGAGCATACAGCGGCAGCACTTCGGTGTGACGCAGATTGAGCTTATTCAACGCCTCGGCGGTATCGCGGATTTCCCGCTCGCCGCTCATAAAGATCAGGATATCGCCGGGGCTTTCACGCCCCAGTTCATCGACGGCATCAAAAATCGCCTGTAGCTGATCGCGTTCGCTATCGTCCGCCTCTTCAACAATGGGACGATAACGTACTTCCACCGGGTAAGTCCGCCCGGAAACTTCGATAATCGGCGCATGATTAAAGTGGCGCGAGAAACGTTCCGGGTCGATGGTTGCCGAGGTAATGATGATTTTCAGGTCCGGGCGGCGCGGCAGGAGCTCTTTCAGATAGCCCAGCAGAAAATCAATGTTCAGACTGCGCTCGTGCGCCTCATCAATAATGATGGTGTCATACTGCATCAGCAGGCGATCCTGCTGGATTTCCGCCAGCAGGATACCGTCGGTCATCAGCTTAACCATGGTGTTTTCGCTGACGTGGTCACTGAAGCGCACTTTATAACCTAATACAGCCGCCCGGCTCGCTCTGCAGCTCTTCAGCAATACGGTTAGCGACGGTGCGCGCCGCCAGTCGACGCGGCTGGGTGTGGCCAATCAGGCCTTTCAGGCCGCGCCCCAGCTCCATGCAGA
>OKVS01000060.1_pt1 | contig 53121 bp, 48 predicted proteins | sample 1606911 | NCBI WGS metagenome assembly OKVS01 (sample SAMN03281016, study PRJEB24777) | human gut metagenome | isolation source: fecal sample PR161 from 1 month old female Malay infant, caesarean... | reverse complement strand
AAATTTAGATGTTTTTCTACCCCTTTTGACGAAGACTCTATTGATTTTTAGCATCTTGAAACAAAAATATGGAAAATCCCTTCAGGTGAGTTATTGAATTACCGTATCTTGAAAAAATAGCCAGCTTCCGATCCCTGATAAGAAAATAATCATATCAACAGGAATGGCTACTATTGATGAGATAAAACAGTCTGTTTCTATTTTTATAAATAATAAAGTTCCGGTTGATAATATTACAATATTACATTGCAATACTGAATATCCAACGCCCTTTGAGGATGTAAACCTTAATGCTATTAATGATTTGAAAAAACACTTCCCTAAGAATAACATAGGCTTCTCTGATCATTCTAGCGGGTTTTATGCAGCTATTGCGGCGGTGCCTTATGGAATAACTTTTATTGAAAAACATTTCACTTTAGATAAATCTATGTCTGGCCCAGATCATTTGGCCTCAATAGAACCTGATGAACTGAAACATCTATGTATTGGGGTCAGGTGTGTTGAAAAATCTTTAGGTTCAAATAGTAAAGTGGTTACAGCTTCAGAAAGGAAGAATAAAATCGTAGCAAGAAAGTCTATTATAGCTAAAACAGAGATAAAAAAAGGTGAGGTTTTTTCAGAAAAAAATATAACAACAAAAAGACCTGGTAATGGTATCAGTCCGATGGAGTGGTATAATTTATTGGGTAAAATTGCAGAGCAAGACTTTATTCCAGATGAATTAATAATTCATAGCGAATTCAAAAATCAGGGGGAATAATGAGAACAAAAATTATTGCGATAATTCCAGCCCGTAGTGGATCTAAAGGGTTGAGAAATAAAAATGCTTTGATGCTGATAGATAAACCTCTTCTTGCTTATACAATTGAAGCTGCCTTGCAGTCAGAAATGTTTGAGAAAGTAATTGTGACAACTGACTCCGAACAGTATGGAGCAATAGCAGAGTCATATGGTGCTGATTTTTTGCTGAGACCGGAAGAACTAGCAACTGATAAAGCATCATCATTTGAATTTATAAAACATGCGTTAAGTATATATACTGATTATGAGAGCTTTGCTTTATTACAACCAACTTCACCCTTTAGAGATTCGACCCATATTATTGAGGCTGTAAAGTTATATCAAACTTTAGAAAAATACCAATGTGTTGTTTCTGTTACTAGAAGCAATAAGCCATCACAAATAATTAGACCATTAGATGATTACTCGACACTGTCTTTTTTTGACCTTGATTATAGTAAATATAATCGAAACTCAATAGTAGAATATCATCCGAATGGAGCTATATTTATAGCTAATAAGCAGCATTATCTTCATACAAAGCATTTTTTTGGTCGCTATTCACTAGCTTATATTATGGATAAGGAAAGCTCTTTAGATATAGATGATAGAATGGATTTCGAACTTGCAATTACCATTCAGCAAAAAAAAAATAGACAAAAAATACTTTATCAAAACATACATAATAGAATCAATGAGAAACGAAATGAATTTGATAGTGTAAGTGATATAACTTTAATTGGACACTCGCTGTTTGATTATTGGGACGTAAAAAAAATAAATGATATAGAAGTTAATAACTTAGGTATCGCTGGTATAAACTCGAAGGAGTACTATGAATATATTATTGAGAAAGAGCTGATTGTTAATTTCGGAGAGTTTGTTTTCATCTTTTTTGGAACTAATGATATAGTTGTTAGTGATTGGAAAAAAGAAGACACATTGTGGTATTTGAAGAAAACATGCCAGTATATAAAGAAGAAAAATGCTGCATCAAAAATTTATTTATTGTCGGTTCCTCCTGTTTTTGGGCGTATTGATCGAGATAATAGAATAATTAATGATTTAAATTCTTATCTTCGAGAGAATGTAGATTTTGCGAAGTTTATTAGCTTGGATCACGTTTTAAAAGACTCTTATGGCAATCTAAATAAAATGTATACTTATGATGGCTTACATTTTAATAGTAATGGGTATACAGTATTAGAAAACGAAATAGCGGAGATTGTTAAATGAAAAAAATATTATACGTAACTGGATCTAGAGCTGAATATGGAATAGTTCGGAGACTTTTGACAATGCTAAGAGAAACTCCAGAAATACAGCTTGATTTGGCAGTTACAGGAATGCATTGTGATAATGCGTATGGAAATACAATACATATTATAGAACAAGATAATTTTAATATTATCAAGGTTGTGGATATAAATATCAATACAACTTCACATACTCACATTCTCCATTCAATGAGTGTTTGCCTCAATTCGTTTGGTGATTTTTTTTCAAATAACACATATGATGCGGTTATGGTTTTAGGCGATAGATATGAAATATTTTCAGTCGCTATCGCAGCATCAATGCATAATATTCCATTAATTCATATTCATGGTGGTGAAAAGACATTAGCTAATTATGATGAGTTTATTAGGCATTCAATTACTAAAATGAGTAAACTCCATCTTACTTCTACAGAAGAGTATAAAAAACGAGTAATTCAACTAGGTGAAAAGCCTGGTAGTGTGTTTAATATTGGTTCTCTTGGTGCAGAAAATGCTCTTTCATTGCATTTACCAAATAAGCAGGAGTTGGAACTAAAATATGGTTCACTGTTAAAACGGTACTTTGTTGTAGTATTCCATCCTGAAACACTTTCCACGCAGTCGGTTAATGATCAAATAGATGAGTTATTGTCAGCGATTTCTTTTTTTAAAAATACTCACGACTTTATTTTTATTGGCAGTAACGCTGACACTGGTTCTGATATAATTCAGAGAAAAGTAAAATATTTTTGCAAAGAGTATAAGTTCAGATATTTGATTTCTATTCGTTCAGAAGATTATTTGGCAATGATTAAATACTCTTGTGGGCTAATTGGGAACTCCTCCTCTGGTTTAATTGAGGTTCCATCTTTAAAAGTTGCAACAATTAACATTGGTGATAGGCAGAAAGGCCGTGTTCGTGGAGCCAGTGTAATAGATGTACCCGTTGAAAAAAATGCAATCGTCAGAGGGATAAATATATCTCAAGATGAAAAATTTATTAGTGTTGTACAGTCATCTAGTAATCCTTATTTTAAAGAAAATGCTTTAATTAATGCTGTTAGAATTATTAAGGACTTTATTAAATCAAAAAATAAAGATTACAAAGATTTTTATGACATCCCGGAATGTACCACCAGTTATGACTAGAAAAAAAGTGCTTTGTTTTGTCTTTCGTTATGATTCTCATTTTTTAGCTTTGAAAAATATTTTTGAGCAGATAGATGTTGATTCATATGATTTATTTTTTGCTGCTTGGATAATTCTCTACAAGAGTTTGTAAAAAAAATTTAGATGAAAAGATAGTTGTATTCTATCCTGATGACTTTGTTTGTTTTTTCACTTTTATTAATATTGAGTTTATTTTTTGTTCAACAGGAGGGAAGGACCTTCATGAAATTGTTAATACTGTAAGAACAAAAGATACCATAATTATATCTTGTTTTCCTGGCATTGTCCTTACTTCTCAGATAGAAGCTTTTATTTCAAAATCTAATAGTCACTATTTACTTATTAACTCCCCAAAAGATATTAAAACGTATAAAAAAATTTGTAAAATAATAGGGGTTCCTTTTAATGGAATTCTTTTTGGTCCACCATGGATTAAAAATGTCAATATCAATGCAAAAAGTGAGAATTCTTGTCTTATCGTTGATCAAGTTAATGAGCCCTTGACGCCAATAAAGAGGATAGAATATGCACGTTTTTTGATTAGAGTAATTCAGAATCATCCACATATGAATTTTATTTTTAAAACTCGAAATCCTCTTATATCACCAGACTCAATTGTTTTTGATATTAAGGAATACATTGAACGCTTCGATTTGAAAAATATAACATTTAGCGATGATAATATTGATTCTTTAATTTCTAAAGTTGAATATTGTATTACAATATCTTCTTCGGTCGCAATATATTGTCTGGCTAATAAAATTAAGGTTTATTTAATAAATGGATTTAATCATACTTGCAATGGACAATGTTATTTTTCAAGATCTGGACTTATTGTTGACTATAATAAGTTTAATTTTAAACACATTCCACGTATTAAAAAAAAATGGATGGAGGAGAACCTTTATTACTCTAGGGATATTCAACATAAGATTTTGAATGATATTTTAAAAATGCCGCCAAATGTTAATGTTAGGACTTTTGGAATTAAAAGATCTACATTGATTATATTGTTTTTGATCTTTTTTAATTTCTTTTTCTCATTAGGACCAAAAAAAATAAAAACATTGAAAAAAATCCATAAAGTTTTATTAAGGTATAAGAAAGATGATATTTGATGCTAGTTTAAAGAAGTTGAGGAAATTATTTGTAAATCCAATTGGGTTTTTCCGTGACTCATGGTTTTTTAATTCTAAAAACAAGGCTGAAGAGCTACTATCACCGTTAAAAATAAAAAGTAAAAATATTTTTATAATTAGTAACCTGGGGCAATTAAAAAAAGCTGAGTCATTTGTACAAAAATTTAGCAAGAGAAGTAACTATCTTATTGTTTTGGCAACTGAAAAAAATACTGAGATGCCAAAAATTATTGTTGAACAAATAAATAATAAATTATTTTCTTCATACAAGGTACTATTCATTCCAACTTTCCCAAATGTTTTTTCACTTAAAAAGGTTATATGGTTTTATAACGTATATAATTATTTAGTTTTAAATTCAAAAGCTAAAGATGCTTATTTTATGAGCTATGCGCAACATTATGCAATCTTCGTATATTTGTTCAAAAAAAATAATATAAGATGTTCATTAATTGAAGAGGGGACAGGGACTTATAAAACCGAAAAAGAAAACCCAATAGTAAATATTAATTTTTATTCAGAGATTATTAATTCAATTATCTTGTTCCATTATCCAGATTTGAAATTTGAAAATGTATACGGTACATATCCAATTTTGCTTAAGAAAAAATTTAATGCGCAAAAATTTGTTGAGTTTAAAGGTGCTCCATCAGTTAAATCATCAACCAGAATAGATAATGTTATCCATAAATATTCTATAACTAGAGATGATATAATATATGCAAATCAAAAGTATTTGATTGAACATACATTATTTGCGGATTCGTTAATTTCTATCTTACTTAGAATAGATAAGCCTGATAATGCAAGAATATTTATAAAACCTCACCCTAAAGAGCCTAAAAAAAATATTAATGCAATTCAAAAGGCAATAAAAAAGGCAAAATGTCGTGACATAATTCTTATAACAGAGCCAGACTTTTTAATAGAGCCGGTAATAAAAAAAGCAAAAATAAAACACTTAATTGGATTAACATCATCTTCTTTGGTATATGCACCTTTAGTTTCTAAAAGATGTCAGTCTTATTCAATAGCGCCTCTTATGATAAAGTTGTGTGATAATGATAAATCCCAAAAAGGGATTAATACGCTGCGTCTCCATTTCGATATTTTAAAGAATTTTGATAATGTTAAAATATTATCGGATGATATAACATCTCCCTCTTTGCACGATAAAAGGATTTTCTTGGGGGAGTAATAAAAGCTACATTTTATATTCTATTACAGTACCAGTCGTAAAATTAAATCTTAAAGTAGTATGTTTTATTACCTTTATGTTACTTTTCTTTGAAGAGGATGGAAATGATTTTTTGGCTACTTAAAATTCAAAAGATATTGACTTGAAATTTAATATATATTATGTTGGCAGTTTGTTGTGTTACCCCCATAATAAACCCCATTAACCTGCGTCTTCACCAATAAATACCCCCGAAACTTCTTAAACAGTTTCATATCCGGTTTAAAATCGGCCTGCCAGAACTGGTGCAAATGCCCTTGATACGTCAATCCCTTGATGTCGTACAGGGCATTGCCCATCACTTTGAGTGGTTTGTTATGAATCAGCGCAGAGATCCCCGCCGTACTGTTAATTGTCACCACCGCTTTTGCGTGGCGTAATAATTCCGGCATCGGGAGATCGTGCACATAAATGACTCGTTCCCCTAAGCCATATTCCTTACTCAATCGCTTAATCAATGGTCGATAGAGTCTGTGACCACGATCCATCGGATGATGTTTGATCACCAAATAACTTTCTTTTGGCGCTTTACGCGAAAATGAGTACATGACTTCATTAATATAATCTCGCACATCGTTATAATTGCTGTGGTTACGAATCTGGCTATCGTTATACACCTGCAAAACGGCAAGATAATAACGCTGATCCAGCTCATTCATTAACCGCGGCAATACTTTACGCTGTGTTACCTTGTAAAGTTGCTTGCGCCAGTACGCACGAACCCAGCAACGAGCTTCATACCAGGGGGAAAATGATTTGTGGTGGCGGTAGCGAGGGAACTCATGACGGTAATGCCAGCCCATCAGGTAATACCACATCGCATGACCTATACGTTTCATCGTTGAAGGTTTTAAGTTCTCAACGTGCGGCGTAGGCATATCTGGTAACTTACGATAAAAATCCGGATCGCGCGGTAGCGATGAATATGCGTTTACTCCGCCTTCTTCAACGGTTATAAATTGCGGGCGTAAATATCCTTCTTCAAATGCCAGAAAGCGGAGCCCTTTCGACTTTGCCCAGCGTTTTGCTTCTTTATGCAATGGGCGACAGTCACCAAAACAGAGGATGGTGTCAAAGTCATATTGTCGGTGGAGATCTCGCAACCAACCAGGAAACTCTTTCGGCGTTTGGTAGTAAGCCAGATATTGTCGATGGCGGCAGTAAAAACGATCCCCACCGTTGAAGACAACATTCACAGCGTTACGGCCTAATGACTCTAACCATTCGGCGACGTCATTGAAAAAAGGTCCCATTGGCCCCTGCAATAGCAGATATTTTTTACCGGACAATAAAATGGTTAGTGCATTACCTTGCATAAATAATTTGCGTAATAGTTAACTATGAAATTGTTTAGCCAAATCTGACCTTGCAGAACATAATTAATTTGCGGTAATAGCGTATTACCCGCCCCGCTTTTTTTCGGGTAATAAACATCGGCTTTCGCGGTGTCTTGATTAAATATTCCGCAGCTTCTTCAACCGTAATAGGTTGTAGCCGTGTTGGGTGGATATAGGTTGGATAAACAATCAACGCCTGATAGATCAAGTCTGCTATCGTTAATCTGCGCTCGCGGCGCGGGCAATGATGTTCATCAACGGTTAAACCCCAACTGGCATAGAAGGGCAGGCCGTAACAATGAACTTGCTTGCCATGTAATAACGCTTCAAACCCGGACAATGATGTCATGGTGTGCACTTCATCTGCGCGCTGAATGCATTGAATAATATCTGCGTCCAGTGCCTGATAATCAGCGAGTTCAGCAATTAGTTCTGCCGGAATATTGCCCTTGCGATTCCCCACCAGTACATCCGGGTGCGGTTTATAAATAATGTAAGCGTGCGGATTGCGCTCGCGTACTGTGCGTAATAACTCAAGGTTGCTCTTAATCGAGACAGTGCCTGTTTTAATAGAGGCATCGTCCTCTACCTGACCCGGCACCAGGATAACTTTTTTATCTTTGGCTTCGGCTGGTAGAGAGAAATCGGCTCCCAGGTTGTACTTGCTCAGTTTACTTTCAACCAGTCGCTGGCGTAATTTTTCAGCTCGCATCTGCTGCGCCAGCGTTAGCTGGCTATGATTAAGCAGCACTTCCAGGTCGCTGGGGCGCGTGGCGTCATAGTAGATCCCGCGTTTATCCAGTACCAACGATAGCGGCGGCAGCAGGTCAGAGCCAAGTCCGGATGAACGCAGAAAACCATCTTCCATTCGCCATAACGGCAGTGATTTTCGCTGCGCTTCGGCTCGCCATTGCTGTTCTCCCTTTACACCCCATACCACGCAGGCGCTCGCCGCAGTACAGCGACGTGAAAAACTCAGCCGGTTTGTTGCCGTTTGCAAGAAAGGTTTCAGGATCGCTGACTTCCACAGCGTTAAGCCTGGCGCCCATAAATAACCATCACGCTGTTGCAGATGTCGACGTTGTAATTGCAGCCATTGCAGCACGGTAAATAGATCGCTTACTTCTCCCGTTTGCGGATCGATATAGCGACAGTAACGCAGGTATGCAGCGGCAAAAAGTTCCTCCAGCGTGGCAGAACCGCGTCGGGCAGATAACAAAGCGGACTGTGGATGACGATCGTCGGTTAAGCCCCAACCTGCATACCAGGGCTGGCCGAAACATGTTACTGGTTTTCCTGCCAGCAAGGCTTCAAAGCCGTACTGGGAGGTCACGACGTAAACCTGGGAAACGTGTCGCAATAGCGACTGCGGGCTGACATTCTCGGCAATCAAACGTACTCGTTGCGTGGCGCGCAGATCGGCGAAATAACCTGTTTTCTTTCCTTCCAGGACATCCGGGTGCACCTTCACCCAAATTTCGGCTTGAGGATTTTCCGCCATCGCGGCTTCCAGCATGGCAGCAAACTCATGCGGGCCAGCATTGCCATACGTCACTGACATATCATTAAATGTCTGATCGACAACCAGAATGATGTCTGCACGTTCTGACTCATCAGCCACAAACGCAGGTGCCAGGTTATATTTCGACAAATCCCCGGTCACGATGGTGTGCATCGCTTCTCTGGCCTGATCAGCCAATGCCGCATTTCCGGCTTTATCCTGTACCAGTTTCTCCAGCGCCGAAGGCTTGCTGGCATCGTAGTAAATGCCACAATCATCCACCACCAGAGAAAGCGGCGGCTCGCCATTGACGCCAAGATCCAGCGAACGCACAAATCCATCTTCCAGACGAATGACGGGTTTTCCCGCTGCTTTGGCGATGGCGACTGGTTTCGCCGCGCTGGGACGATGTCCCCACACGGCGATAGCATCAACTTCTTGCGGAACAGGGCGCAGCAGAGAAAGTTTCTGGCACGGTTGCGCCAGAAATTTCTCCAGATGCGGAATACGCCAGATGCCAGGCGAGTAAATGCCAATCATGCGTTTTCAGCCAGTTCCTGTGCCATCAGGGCGCGCACTTTTTCCAGGCATGCTGGGGTGTCGACGCCCGGACCGGTTGCGGCAACCTCAAATGTGCGGATGTTGATCCCTGCGCTCATCAACCGCAGCTGCTCCAGTGATTCTGCCTGCTCTGGCATGGACTCCGGTAACTGACTGTAGTTTTGCAGCACATCGCGACGATAAGCGTAAATACCAACGTGTTTCAGGTAGCGCGCTTTTTCAGCATTACGCGGATAGGGAATCGGCGAACGGCTGAAATAAAGCGCATCCTGGCGGGTATTTACCACCACTTTTACCGTGCTTGGCTCGGTCGCTTCTTCGGCAGAAATCGCGTGGCATAGCGTTGCCACTGGCAACGCGGGATCATCACGCATTCCTTGTAACAGCGTTTCTACATCCCGCGGGCGAATCATTGGTTCATCGCCCTGCAGGTTAATGTAGATATCTGCCTCGACTTTATGCATCACCTCGACCAGCCGATCGGTGCCGGATTCATGATCGTTGCGCGTCATGATGGCTTTCCCGCCAAACGCCTGCACGGCCTTTTCAACACGCGGGTCGTCTGTTGCCACCCAAACTTCCGCAACGCCCGCCACCTGTAACGCACGCTCGTAAACATGCTGGATCATCGGTTTACCAACAATATCGAGCAGTGGCTTACCCGGCAGGCGCGAGGAGCCATAGCGAGCCGGAATGACAATAACTGCTTTGCTCATTTCAACTCCTTACAAAGACAGAATCACTTTTGCACCCACCGCCAACTGGTAAAGGATGGTGGAAATACCGCGAGTAACTTCAATGTTTTTCGATTCATATTTCGGCAGAACCATAATCTCATCGCCCGGTTTGAGTGAATCCACATCTTCTGCGTTGACGGCTGCACCGTTCTGACGAATGACGATAATTCTGGCGTTACCCGATTTCTGCGTCAGGCCACCACATTTCTCGATGTAATCCTCGGTGGTCATACCCTTCTGCCAGCTCACCGCGTTCGGGAACAGCACTTCGCCATGAACCATAACCAGCGATGTTTTCTCCGGAATATTGATGACGTCGCCATCTTCAAGCAGAACAGAATCAATATTGGATTCGTTGAGGATCACTTCACCTTTCGGAACAACGGTGCGTGCTTTCGCCACAAAGCGGCTGATCAGTTGTGCTTCCTGCATTCGCAGGCTGGCTTCTTCTTTGGTGGATGACTGGGCAGAAAGTGATGCTTCCTCCAGCTTTTGCAGCGAGAGATTCAGCATCTCTTTCTGACGCTGAGCCACTGATGGGCGATAAAGCTGAACTGCGTTCATCTGCGACATGCTGTTCGGGCGGACTTTTTCCAGAACCGCACGCATAGTGGAACCATAAGGCAGTACCATGGCATGTTCACCGGAGTGTGCGCCTTCAACCCGCACCTGAATGGTGCCGGCATAGCGGTCAGTGCTCACGATTAAGGTATCGCCATTTTGCAACATACGGCCTGGCGCAGAACTGATCGGATAGTATTCGCTGCGTTTTTGCAGCCCCTGTTTACGCATAATCGTAATGTGAGTCGCGCCAGGCTTAGGGCGCGCCCAGCTCAACGCTTCCGTTACGGGAATGCTGCTTTCGCGGAACTCAAAGTCGTAGCTGTTAAAGACATCGCCCTGAACGCTGAAAGTATGCTGACGCGGCCCGACGATGATGGTGTCACCATCGGCGAACTGCGAAAGCCCCAGTTTGCCGTTCAGCAGGAAGTCGTACAGGTTGACGTTGGAGCGCACGCGGTTACCGCGCTTGACCACAATATCAACGTAACTTCCGCGCTCTGGATCAACGCCGCCAGCCTTGATCAGATAATTGAGTAACGAATCAGACGTCACACCGCCATACAGACCAGGATTACGCACAAATCCGGTCACGTACACTTTTACTGGCTGCGCCTGTAATAAGGAGGCGTAGACGTTGACGTTGGACTGGTATACTTCCTTCACTTTGGATGTGACCAGGGCATTTAGCTGACTATTACTGACGCCAGCAACTTTCACCGGACCAACGTTCGGCAGGAAAATATTACCTTTGGGATCAACCTGTAACGCACCATCAAAGGTGAACGCACCCCACAAGCGAACCTGAATGCTATCACCCGGATTCAGAATATAGTCAGGGTTGAATCCTACCGTCGCACCGCTATCTGCGCTGGTGCCGTTGAAAAGTTGAGCACCAAACATACGGCTCATTACCACCGGCGGTGCGGGCGGCGGGGTATTGTCGAAGCCGCTCATGTTTTGCGTATCCGACTGTTGCCCGTTCAGAATACCGGTAAGCGGCGCGGCTCCTGTAAGGTTTGGGTCGGCGTTAATATCAATGGCCGCGCTGGCCTGCGCCGCGTGACAGGCGGCAATCAGTAAAATTGATTTAAATAATTTCATCACAAACTCATTCAGCGACAGCGTTAGTCTCGGTGATCTTCAATAACAGCCAGCAACAGTTTCAGGGTGCCGAATAGCAGGCAGCACACCAGTAACCAGCAGGCGATCAAATAAGGGATATTTGGAAAAGACGATTCCTGCGGCAACTGTGGCGAACTGATCACTGACAGCACCTTGAGCTTACGAGCCGCTTCTACACGGGTCTTTTCAATGGAGGTCAGGGTCAGTTTGTACAGCTCGGTGTTGAACTCTACTTTTGATTTGATTTCTTCAAAATCCACCGCCATACGGTTTAGCTTGTCACCCTGCGGCGCTGTGATTTTGCTTTTTTCTTCGTCAATTTGTGCCTGCAATGACTGAATCGCATTACGCGCACTCACAACTTGCGGGGCGTCTTCACGCAGATACGTCAGCAAGTTCCGCAGGTCCGCTTCCATCTGGATCTTCTGGCCCATCAGCGTATTGACTAACGTGCTCGCCGCCTGTGCCTGTGCCTGTGGATCCAGAACGTTGTTGTTGTCCTGATAAGAGAGCAATTCCGCTTTGCTGGCGTCCAGACGCTGGCGTGCCTTTTCCATCTCCGTTTCTGCAAAGGCAAGCTGGTCACGCGCGATGCGATGTGACATCTCATTGATAAAGCGCTCTGACTCTTTCAGCACGGTCTGGTTAAACTTAAGCGCAAACTCCGGGCTAAAGCCCTGCGTCTGAATATTCAGTAATCCGGTTTTATCGTCATACGAGACGTTGATACGGTCCTTGTAGTACTTCAGGAAGCCTTCTGCAGTTTCATCCTTGCTAAGATGATTAAGAAAATCGAGCCCGCTGTGGCTAAACGCTTCACGAAAATTTAGTTGCTTATCCAGTGCCGCCAGCATATCCGGCGAGTTGATGTACTCTTTCAGATACAACGCATCTTCTGCGGAACTGGGGTTAGAGGCACCCAGAAGCAGACCAAAATTCAGGCTGCCGCTGTTTAAATCATCCGAGCGTTTAATGGCGACTTTCGACTCGCTCATATAGCGAGGCTGGCTGAAGATAGCCAGATAGATCAGCAGCACCGCCATCGGTGCCAGAATGATGATTTTCGCCAGGTGTTTTTGGATATCTGCCAGTGAGATGGCAGACAGACGAGCACGCATCCAGGATACGGCAGACTTCACTTTTATCAACATGTAACGATTATCAAAGTTTCAGTGGGGCGCAAACTCAATGAGAGACTAACCTCTCGCACCCCGTTGCTTAATTAGTCGAAAATGCGCACAAGGCCAGTGACTTTATTTGCCTTGTTGGTCACCAATAACGTTGAGACGCGGTGCTTTTGCATTTTTTCTTCCGCTTCAATGATCATGGTGTCTTCCGGTAGCGTCAGCGGTTCACGTGTCATCATCTGCGCAGCCGTGGCGGATGTCAGAGAATCCTCTTTTTCCATAAAGCGACGCAGGTCACCGTCGGTGATAATGCCCGCTAGCCCACCTTCTGCGTCTTCTACCATCACCATTCCCTGGCATCCGCTGGTGATACGTTGAATCACGGTTTTAAATGACGCATCCAGCTGTACCGCAGGAACATCATGCTGCATGACATCAGCAACGCGGGTCAGCAGGCGACGACCTAATGAACCGCCCGGGTGATAGCGCGCAAAATCATTCGGCATAAATTTGCGTTGGTGGATCATGGCAATCGCCAGCGCATCGCCGATCGCCATCGTCAGCGTGGTAGACGTTGTTGGTGCAAGATTATTCGGGCAGGTTTCATTCGCCATGTGGAGTTCCAGCACGGCATCAGCATTTTTCGCCAGCGTGGAATTTCCATTATTGGTAATGGCGATAATTCGGTTGCCGAAATTTTTCAGTGAAGGAACTAGCTTGAGGATTTCATCCGTTTCACCGCTGGCAGAAATAAGGATCAGAAGATCGTAAGGCGTAATCATGCCCAGATCGCCATGGAAAGCTTCTGCAGGATGAATAAAGAAACTAGGCGTACCCGTAGAGGCCAGCGTCGCTGACATTTTACGACCGACATGCCCTGATTTACCCATTCCCGAAAGAATAACGTGCCCTTTACAGTTCATTATCAAATTAAGGACACGCTGGTACTGCCCGGAATCCAGTTGTTTAGACAAGTTTTGTAATGCTGCGCCTTGTTCTGCCAGAGTCTGGCGAACAGAGGTAATTAGATATGGATCGATAGTACTGCTCTGGTCATCAGGTAAATGTCTTTCAGACATATCAGCTCCTTTGCACGGAAATAATGCCACAGTCACAACAAACCCGAACCCACTATAATTTATTTATGCTAAATCAATGGGTTGTAACAAAATTTTTAATGAATATAAAACCATGGTCAGTCCATGCTTATATGCAGGACTTATCACCTTCTTATTAAGTCGCAATGTCTCATGGAGGTGCGAAGATGCTGCAATATTACAGGCGAGAAGGGGAACCAAATTTTGCCCACCTATTTAACACACCCCTACATTATGAACAAGGAATTTAGGATTTTTATCATTTATTAAAATGTTTCCTACTTGACTATTAAACCAAAAAACAATTTATCAATTGATTATTTCCTTGTAAAAAAAGAACGTATGACCATGTTATTAATAAATAAAACACGTAAATAATGGTGATGTTGTTTTGTGATTAACTATTTAAGAGTGGCATAATAAACAAGTTGACAGTTTCTATGTAAAGAAGAAGAAAATAATAAAATTTTAGCGGTGACTATTGAATGATATGATAGTTGTGGTGTTGATTATTTCTGGTAATGAATGCGGAATTAAATCTGGCCGGATTGTATTTTTGCTATATCTATTTTTCAGGAGATTATTATTAAATATAAAAATAACAATGGTGATTATCTCCGGTTGACCTGGAGTCACGTATGCCAGCGAGTGCTTTCTTCCGGGCCTTCCTTCACTTCAGAGAAAAAGAGGCAATCATCAGGCTCTTTTTGAGTCATATGCGCCGATAATCAACTGTCTTGAACGTAAAAATTATGGAGCAACATGATGCTACGATTCATTTCACTCTTCGTTCTTTCTGAGCATTGCGTTCAGGATGGTCAGCAATTTACGCATACTGTCAACCAGCGCCACTTTTTTGGTTTTTCCGGCTGCTGACAGATGCATGTAAAATGCCTTTATCACCGGATTAAACCAGGTTACCACAAGCGCTGCCATGTGCAGGGCTGCTCTTGCCTCCGTACGCGCACTGGCGTCGTTCGGCCAGCAGATATGTGTGGGATAACAGGGATGTTATGTGAACTGAACTGTGTTTTGTTAGCGGGGGGATGTTTATTGATGATTCGGGAGTGTTTAAGACCTGATGGCGTTATGCTCCCAAGTTTATTTTATATAAAGATCCAAAAGCAAAAACCCGCCTTGTGGGCGGGTTCTTTAGAATAGTGGTGCCGGAATCGGAATTGAAAATTTCTTTTATCATATTGATATTAATATAATTTGTTTGGTTTGATTAAAAATGTACCCTCAATTATACCCGCAGTCCCTTTTGATATCGAAAGGGAATCACACTCGGGATCAGGCTGAGAGCACAGAAGGAAAGTACCTGGCTATTATATCGTTAATTCTGTCAATCAGTTCCAGCCTTTTGAAAGTGATGTGTGCAGATCCCTTCTTAAAGTATTTAATGATGAACATCTCGTCTTCATAGCGCTCTTTACCCTGAACGGACTGGATGTGACCATCCAGACGAATAGTGATGTTTTCCCGGTTGTCGGGGATCGGTTTGCCGCTGAACAGATGTAGCATTCTTTCCAGGTCGACGAGTCGGTCAGTCTGTTGCCCGGTGATAAGATGAAACCCCCACCGGTCCCACCTCACCAGGTTGTTGACGATAATTTTACTGCCAAATTTGCAGGGGCAATTGGTTTTGTAATTCCAGCTCAGTCCCCTGAAGACGTTGATCACCCCTCGCTCAAACACCTCATCCTTATTCTGGTGTAGTTGTTCAAATGTGATCAGAATGTTCGCTTCACTGATTTCCGGAAAATTATCGTACTCCAGTGACCGGTACCATGTATCACGGGCCTGTGCATCCATTAAGGAAAGCATCCCTGAACGTTGCATCAGGTCACGCCAGATTTCGCGATCGAGATTGCGTGTGATGGCTTTCATTGCGGTTTCCGGTTTCTCCATCAGCCAGCAGCCGCAGCGAAAATCCTGTTTCATGGCCCAGCCCGGGGCGGCTTTACCGCCAATACTTTCTGTCATTGCTGATATTTCAGCCAGTTGCCGGATAAGTGTGTCGATTTGCAGCAGTGTACTCTTTCGTACAGCCAGAATGTGGCGGATATTGGTTGAGCAGATAACGTCCGTATGCCCGGTGACCACTTCCGGACGGGAGATTGTGATGTCTGACATTATCGGTTTCCCTTTTGGTTTATAAACGAAAACGCCAGCCCTGTTCAGGCTGACGTCAGTGGAATGAAGTATGGTGAGTGATATTTACCGGTTCTGGTGCAGAAGCTGCAGGTGACGAAGAGTACGGACATCCTCCCGGGCCTGTTCGATACAGGGCAACAGTGCTGCCGAATCCGTTTTATCCTCATCGTTGTCAAAGATAATTCCCGATTCGCAGTCGATATTGTCCTGCAGCCACGCAATGAGGATATCCAGCGCTGTTTCAGTGGTTAATGGCATCACGCTCTGTATCACTGTATTGTCTTCCGGCAACTGATGAGGGCTGGCAGAAGTCGCCGGTGTTTCGGTAGCGTCACGTTCATCCACCACGCGGAGTGAATAACCGTTTTCAGCGACCTTGTTAATCAGTTCAATGAGATTAACACCATCGACGTCAACGACAATTCGCCCCATGTTCAGCGCCTGCACGTTAACGCTGTCGGCTTCCAGCGTCAGGGCCAGTTTCATTGTTTCGCCTCCGGATGCTTACCCAGAGTAATGTTATTTACTGTTCGGTAATTGTCGCGGGTCATCAGGCCGGTCGCCCTGCGAGCCCGGAGGATATCGATGCTGTTTATTAACTGAGAGCGGGTACAGGCGCTGAATCCCGGCTGGTCGGTACGCACCAGCGCGTATTTTTCCACGAGAAAGTTCACCGCATCACACAGTGAAATGCCTGCCTCAATATGCTGCTCAATCACACGTTCATCAGCGAACGGTGTGTCATTCAGTGTGAGGCCGTAATGCTGGTCCAGCAGTCGGGTGAGCAGTGTATGCCAGATGGTGACGGGAGACGGGCAGCACGATGCCTCCCGTACGTGTGTGTCAGGTAATGTTTTCATCTTAAGTTCTCTGTAACTGGTAGTGCTAAAGGTGAGATATTCGGGGTTATGAGGTGGTTGCGGGTGCCAGTGTCGGATAAACAGCCATATAAACGTAACCACAGGAGCCGAGGGTGTCGGCTTCACAGGCCAGCCCCTTCGCATACAGTGTCACGGTATGCTGATGGCGGGGATTCAGTTCACCGCTGGTGAGCATGAGCTCCAGTTGTTTCATCAGCAGCGGAAAGGCCTGGTCCAGGTGGTACGCATCTGCATCGCTGAACAGGCCTCTGATACCGGCGCGGTCGGCAAGGTAATGCAACCGGTTACCCTCCTGCACCAGACGTGCCCCGAAACAGGGCGTCACGGTGCAGGGCAGCCCCCACCAGGGGCGGTCGTGATTGTCGTCGGGAAGTGTTGTCCCGGGGAGTGTGTCTGACACGATAAAATCCTCACAGAAAATCGGTTAAGAATGGTCCGGTAGTGGCGATAATTCTGCTCATCAGAATGCCCTGACTCAGTTCAGGGTGACACTCATCAGGCGGACATACGGGCCAAAACTGTCCTTACGGCGTTCTGCAAATACAGCCAGCACACCGGGAATATCCTGCACTTCACGACCGGTATACGCCTCAGCACTGCCGTGCCAGCGGTATTTACCGGTACAGAACGGAAAAAGACGGGATGTCGGATGTTGTTGGTGAATACGCATGGCTTCACCACGGGTGATGATTTTCATGGTGTGATACCTCTGAAGACAGAAGATAAAAGTGAAAACAGGTGTGATGTGGTGGTGACGGTGACGGGTTAAAGCAGACCGTGTTCCGCAAAGGAGAAAACCTGGCTGCCACCGACTATCAGATGGTCCGGTACCCGGATATCCACCAGGCCCGGTGCCTGTACCAGACGTTCCGTGATAAGGCGGTCTGCCTTGCTGGGTGTGACTTCACCGGACGGGTGATTGTGTGCCAGCACCACGGCAGCGGCATTGTGGTGCAGGGCGCGTTTAATCACCTCCCGGGGATGGACTTCCGTGCGGTTGATGGTGCCGGTGAAGAGGGTTTCACCGGCAATCAGCTGATTCTGGTTATTCAGATACAGCACCCGGAATTCTTCACGCTCCAGTCCCGCCATGTTCAGAATCAGCCATTCCCGTGCCGCACGGGTGGAGGTGAAGGCCACGCCGGGTTCATGAAGATGGCGGTCCAGAGTTTTCAGGGCCCGCAGAATGAGACTGCGCTCGCCGGGCGTCATCTCTCCGGGCAGAAAGGAAAGTTGTTGCATTGTGCTTCTCTCCATTCAGTCGATGATGCGCATAATGGCGCTGCATTCCGGATGCTGCAGGGCGTAATCCCGCAACCGGTAATAATGGACCGTCATGGCATAACACTCCGTACGACAGGCATGATGACTGTACGTCATCAGACAGGCAGCAATGCCGGCAGCTTCCGGACTCATTTCAGCGCGGTTACCGTTCATGGCATTGAACAGTACCCATGTTTCGTCATCATCGTCATCCGGTTCGGGTGCCATAAATGCCCCGCCGTTGTTCAGGGTGTACAGATTCCAGATACCACCGCAGTAGTCTTCACACAGACGGTCCATCCAGCCGAAGACACGGGGCTCCAGGGCCACCCACTGTGGAATGAGGCCAAAGTGCTGCGGCCAGAAGCTGATGCGCTGTTCATCAGGGACTATGGTGGCAACCAGCTGAGGCTGGTCATTCCCTGATGCAGCGGTTACGGAAACAGAAGGAGTGGTGGAATTATGCAAGACGGTTGTCATGAGATTATTCCTTATAAAAAGTAAATGAATGGAAGAAATCCCGGGGGAAGGGACAGACGTGAGTCAGAACTGCGCTTTCAGGGAAACGGCATCAGCGCATACTCTCCAGCAGCGTTTCAGCCATCACCCACAATGCGCGGTTGAGCTTAATGTCGGTGTCGATGCTGTGAATGGCACGGGTATGGATACGTTTTCCTCTGGCACTGCGACCGGAAATCCCGCCTTTCAGCATATTCTCCTGAATGGTCTGATAAGCACTCCACAGGTCCTTACCGTAATCCTCCCGGCGTCGTGGCGTCAGAATGTCGGCGGTGGTGACGGGCCGATGTTCGTCACCATAACGGTAAGTCAGTGCCGCCTGTGCCAGCGCCTGGCGTGCCGGTGGCGGCAGAATCAGCGACTGCATGGCATCACGCTTTTCCTCAATCCGGTCAAACACGCCCACCACCTCGTAAGCCCCTTCAATGACTCTGTCCACCACATTTCCCCGGTGCGGAACACGCACTTCCCCCAGAGACTGACCACAGACGCATCCGTTCTGGCAGACGAACCTGAAGTAACCCGGCAGCATCTGGTAGCTGGAGGTACCGTCATGAGAGTTGAGCAGAATAATTTCAGGGACATGTTCTCCGTTTATCTCTCCGGCCCGCCGCAGACGCAGCATATGTTTTGTGTATCCCCGGCGGCCCGGGTCGCGCACACGGGTCTGGCAGGCGAAGAATGGCTGAAAGCCTTCCCGCTGCAGGCTTTCCAGTACGGTGATGGTGGGAATGTACGCATATCGTTTACTGCGGGAAGTATGCCGGTCTTCACCGAAAATACTGGGAACATAGTGCATCAGTTCTTCGTGTGTCAGCGGACGGTCACGGCGTATCTGGTTCGTATAACCAAAACGACTGGCTAGTCGCATAATTTGCTCCTTATCGGTGGTTAAGATTTACTGGTGTAATAAATGAAAAAGCCACGTCTCCCGGAGAAGACGCGGCCTGATGGGTGAAATGAATGACGTTTATTGTCTGAGAAGACCGTCACTGGCGAGCCGCGTATTAAGCACCTTTCCGGCATCGGGTTCAGAATTCCGGCAGCGCCAGCGTCGCTGACCTTCCGTGTTGCGGATAATCCGACGGAAATGCATTCCCAGGTCATCCTGGATAAACACATTGCGATAAGCTGTTATGACAGCAACCGCCTGCCCGTATGAGAAAGATCCTTCAGCCAGGACATACTCTGTGTAACCCGGCATATCTGTTTTCTCCTGATAAATAAAAAGCCTCTGCCACGCGTTGTGACAGAGGCTGAAGCATGAAACTGACTTCAGGGATCAGTTAACGTTTTTTCCGGAAACGGTAATTAGCAGTGGATGGTAGTCCTGGGGATCGAAAACCGATAACGGCAGACTGACACGATGGCCGTTACTTTCTTCAGTTGCTTTAATGATTTCGGTTGTGGCGACATTTTCCACGCACTCCGTTTCCAGAAATGCGTCTGTGGTTCGCGTGGCATTACTGTCACCAAAAGCTTCCGTTTCCATTTTTCTGGTCACCAGCGTCTGACCATATTTGTCTTTGAGTTGCAGAGTGATGGTGAGGGGCCAAATCCTTCACCGTTTCCGCCATTATCCAGCCGGAACTGGTAAGCACAAATATTTCCCGGGAGCCATATCGTATCTGTATTGCGTATACCGATGTAACGTTGATCCTGTGCCCGGAGTGGGGCAGACCACGTTAACCCCAGAATGACGCCAGTAATAATGCAGGTTTTGAACAGGTGAATCATGGTATTTACCTCTCTGAGTCATGACGATGACACTGGCAAATCAGGTGATAAAACCTAAAAGGAGCAGAACACACGTTATGCCGGGAGCTCCGGGGGGAATGCTTCTTCCAGTCGGTTAACCATATTGCCGAGATGGGATGCATCATATTCCATGACGGGGCGTTGCCTGATGATACTGACCACCAGTGGTTTGATTAACATATTGGTCGCGGCCCGTTGTTGTATACCGGCGGCGAAAATGATCTCCAGAGCATTCTGATCGATAACACGGGCCAGATTCTCGTTCAGATTTTCAATCTCATGTCCGGTCAGCAGGAAACTGCCGGCAAGCCATGTCACCTGCTCCTGAATCATTGCCAGAATTTTGACGCGATCTTCTTCAACCAGCGCTCCGGCAATTTTTCCTGATACAGCGGAGGCAATCATTCCCCCCAGAACACCGCCAACCACACGCCCTGTCAGTGCACCAAATGGTCCCAGTGGACTGAACAGTATCCCGCCCGCCACTGACCCGACAGCTCCACCTGCCACACCGGAAGATGCCACGGCAAGATTCCTGATGAACTGCGCACCGGAGATCCGTCCCCGCAACATTTTGATCATGTCAGGGCCGGTTGTGACAGCTACCAGTGCCAGAGATGTCACCAGCGTACCCTTCATTACTTTGTTCAGGGCACTGATATTTCCTGCACCAGTCCCCTTCTGAAGAGCCAGTCGGACAGTCGGGCTGGCAGTCGAAAAATCAATGTGCTTCAGCATACCCTGAACAACACTGAGCCGGTGAAGTTGCTGGGTTGTGACGTAGACAGCCAGTGTGCGGGTGAAGGTTTTTCCTGCCTGGACAGCAGCTGTCTGCAGGGCAGCATCGCGATCGCCAGTGCTGAGCCAGAAGACCGATGCCGTCAGGGCAAAACTGATCCCTCCGGCCGCCAGACTGACAACCGAACCCTCGGCAATATCATAAGTGACCGATTCGATGGTCCCGAACCGGGTGATATTACGGGCCTGGGTATAAGTCAGATGTCCCCGACGAATCAGCCGGGACGCTTCTGCGGGATCGGTTACACCGGGTACTTTACCTTCGCGGATCTTATTCCTCATAGTTTCAACAGCGCCGGCATACTGATCACGGGGGACTTCCAGTTGCATGGGGCCATTATTTCCCATGTAACGATACTGTCCGTTTTGTCCGTCGAATGCCGCACCGACGCTACGGGCTGCAGTTGAACAATATTTCGTCTGGATTTCTGTTCCGCTGACCAGTCTGTCTGCTCCATTTCTGGCATTATTATCACCGAGGATCCGTGCGTTTTTCAGACGGACTCTGTCGACAATATGGTTTCCCCGTTCAGCGGCAAACCCATGTCCCTGCCCTCCGGAAGCAAACATTTTCTCATTTGTACTCCAGGTTTCCGGCAGTTTCATGAGAATCAGACCATTCGCCGTTGCATCGGAAATAAAACAGTTGTAAGGGCGTTCATAAATTTCCTGACACAGTATTTCTGTTTCGCGACAAAGAGAGGAGCAGTACCATTCCGGATCCGGCTTATGATTTTCCGGGGCATGATGTACTTCTGTCAGCCCGCAGGAGGCACAGACACGAAGCTCATCCACGTGGTGGAATGATACAAAACGGCGACCTTCTGAAAACGGATACCAGTCACCGCCGTCCAGGCAACGATCGAGAAAATCGTCATTCGCTTCCGGTGATAAATTCAGGCGGTTCCGGAAGAGCGTTTTCAGTTCATCAGGTGTGAATGACAGGTTCTCTTTCAACTGTTCGTTAAACCCTGCCATGTTTCTTTCATACCAGGCATTGTTCAGTAACCAGTTTCCGTCTGCCAGTTCAAATTCCCTCAGCTCTCCCCGGGAAATCCGTTGAGAAATGAGCGTCAGCCAGATGCGCTCCGTCAGTGAGTCAGGAAGGCTGTAATCGTTTTGCAAACTGGTCTGCCACGATTTACTGTTGAGCACCGGTTGTTCTTCCAGTGTCTGGCTGATGGCACAGGTCAGTTTTTTCAGCGCCTGGATTTGGCTGGCCGCCCATAGCAGCGTCACTAATGCAGCCAGCCAGTACAACAACCCGCCCCACCACATCAGTGACGGTGAAATATCGTACTGCAATGCGATCAATGGTGCGCATGCAGAACACGCCATAAGGAAAAAGGCAGTATAAAAACAGCAGTAATACCCGTTAATTTCCTTGCTGATATCTTCTGGTGTGATCCCGTTCTGCTGAATGTTTTTGATCTGCAGGGGAACAGCCAGCAGACCACCGGCGAGAGCGGTGGTCAGAATAAATTTCACAGAGTCAAAGGTGTGAGCCTCCAGCGCGATATGTTTACCATCAAGTCCCCACATGAGGCTGATGATCATTCCGGCAATCGTCAGAAATACGCCTGCCAGCCAGCGAATATGGAACAACCGGGTTATGCGTTCGGTGATATAGCCAGCCAGTAAGGCCGGGCCGAACAGACACAGCAATATAAGCCCTGCCAGCGCAGAAGCCGTGCTGATTAATGCTCTGAACAAAAGGCGAAGAATGGCAAATCCTGCTATCAGCAGGATCAGCGCGCCGACTATCTGTAACATAGTCACTCCGTGATGAATATCATGTTATTGTTAATGCCAGCGAATGTGGCGTTGAATATCCGTTGCGCCGGTCCGGGTCCCGATCATGATGATCGGGACCACAAAGAGGCGATGGTTCTGTCAGAAGGTCACATTCAGCGTGGCCTGACCGTTATAGCCTTCAGCGCTGTTGCCGCTGACACTGTGGGCATAACCGGCCTGAACGCCCAGGGTGATATTTTCCCGGACACGGGCTTCCAGTCCGGCCTGCAGGTCCAGTGACGTGCCATTCCGGGACGGTGAGAACGTCATGTTACTGCCGGCTGCGGCTGTACCCATGCTCATGTCCCCCCGGGAGCTGAAGGTGCGGATAACAGAAGGCTGTACCCACCAGTTCACCGGCAGTTCACGCACACTGTGTTTTGCACTGTCGCGCAGGGTGTCACGGGATGAGGTGCCTTCACCAAAGCTCATATCGTTGTGGCTGCCCAGACGGAAACCGGCACGCACATGTTGTGCACTGCCATGCCCGAACTTCACATAACCGGCGTTATCCTGGCCGTCATCCAGGGAGAGTCCCTGCCAGGTATACTGCAGTTGTGGCTCCAGCATCAGGTTGTCAGTGATACTGAAGGGCAGACCGGTTTCCAGTGAGCCCAGCCAGCCCCAGCCGCGGGCGCGGAAGTCGTTATTGTCCGATGACGCTTTCATGCTGTGGCGGGTTCCCTGTGCCACAATGTCAGCCCACAGGCCGGAGGACGTGTGTGTCAGATTCAGGTATCCGCCCAGGCTGCCGGCATCATCCCGGACCGTGCCGGCGCGGGAACCGTCATCATCCTTAACATCAACGGAAGAATGGCCTGCGGCACCATGCACCCCTGTCGTCAGAGACATACCGGCAACCTCTGTTCTGAGCAGGTCACCCTCCAGACGGACGAAGCCATAGCTGCCGCTGCTTTCCGGCGTGGCTCCACGGGCAATACCGCCGTTGTTATCGTGACCGAGATGACCGCCCTGAATGCTGAGACGGACGCTGTTATTTTCACCGTTTACACCGGTCTGATGGCTGCGGGAGCCTGCCAGAATCCGGTCATAGTCCATTGCCTGTGTCAGCATGGATGTATACAGGGGGACTTCAGCACGATAAGCATTTTCACTGCGCAGGTACCAGTCTTCATCGCTGTCACGGTTCAGGGTGTAGTTAAAGGCGCCGGCCTGAAGCGGGCGACTCAGGGCAAACGCACCTTCTTCTGTGGTGGCGCCATTCTGTGCATCCACAACCCGGATACCCTGTCCGGAGGTTGCCACCCCGAGGTTACTGTTTCCGACATTTGTAAACGCAAGCCAGGTTTTGCCGGTTGCCTGACCACCATTAATCACCAGCTGGTCAGAGGCATTGCTGCCATCAAGGCGAACACGCATATTGATGGTGCCACCCTGACCAGTGAGGTTACTGGTGGTCAGTTTATGGAACGTTACCGGGGAGGCGCCTTTTGCAACAGCACGGCTCAGTACGGCATCCTGTGTCATCTGAGTATCAAAGTGAATCTCCCCTGCGTTAACAATATCGCCGGTACTGACCACATCGCCATTCAGTACCATGCTGGCGCCTTTACTGAGCTGTGTTCTGCCACTCAGACTTCCCCCGGCAGCCAGCGTCAGTGTTCCGCGATGTCCGACAGTGGTGTTGCCTGCCTGTCCCCCGGCATTAACCGTAAAGCTGCCGCCATTTTCCAGCAGCAGGCCGCTGGCCTGACCAGATATGCCATCAATACTGAACCTACCGCTGGCATTGGTCCCCTCAACAGTGGCACCACTGTCTGCAATCAGGGCACCACCGGATGTCATGGTGACACCGGTTGCCTTACCGCCGGCAGACACTGCCAGGGTACCGCCGTCATCCACCCGTGTTTTCTGCGCTGAATGGCCCTCCAGTACATCCAGGCGACCGCCGGACTCCAGAACAACGCCGTCAGCCTTACCGTTTTCCACCGTGAAATTGCCCAGACGGTTGCTGCCGGTGACGGTTGCCGCCGTACTGGTGACCAGTGCGCCGCCCTGCTTCAGGGTGACATTCGTGGCTGTACCACCGGCGTTCACCTGCAGTTTACCTTTCTGGTTAACGGTGGTGAAATCCGCCAGACCACCTTCCTTGATAATCTGCCAGCCGTCACTGTTAACAACAGTGTCAGATGCTGTACCTCCGTTGTGCACATACTGGTACCCCCCATTCAGCGTGGTATCCAGTGCGTGACCATGTACAGTCTGGTCGCCGCCGGCATAAACCACAGTGGTATTTGCCGTTCCTTCAGCAGCCACAATCTGACGACCATTTTTATTGATGGTGGTGCGTACGGCATCTCCGTAGACGGTCTGCCCGGTATCACCATTTTCCGCATCCGGTCCTCCTTCCGCGCCAGTATTCACAACCGTGTCGGTTGCCATTGCGCCGGATTTGACGGCCTGCCAGCCCTTCTCATTAATGACGGTACCCGTTGCAATCCCGCCTTCATGTACCCACTGCTCACCGCCGTTCAGAGTGGTGTTCACTGCCTGCCCCTGAAGGCTCTGTCCGCCTCCGGCCCTGATAACCGTGTCTGAAACGCTTCCTCCGGCATTCACTCTCTGAAGACCACCACCGGTGACAGTAGTGTTGTTGGCGATACCGCCATTTTGTATCCATTGCCCGCCGGTATTGGCCTCGTTATCTGGCCCATACTCCAGACCGGTACTGATGGTCATTCCGTTGGCTGTACCGAAGACAATCTGGTTGTCATGATTTTCCAGTGCTCCGCCGCTCACGGTTTCTCCCGCCTGTACAACCGTGTCAGCAGCCAGTACCGGGAGTGATGTGACAGCAGCAAGAGACAGCGCAACCGCCACACCGGCGCGTTTTCCCCGTGAGCGGGCCAGTTCGGAGGCCACCACCAGGGTGCCCGTAATGTGATTCCATACCAGCCTGTAGCTGGTGTTCAGATGTCGTTTCATCAGCTTTTCCTTACAGAGGGTGAATAAAAAAGCCGGTACCCACAAATGTGGATACCGGCAGGTACAAAACAGCATGGTCAGATAAAGTGGTTTTTCCCGGACATAAATGCTTCCCCTCTCTCATCCGCCTGAGAAGTATCAGTCCGTTGTGTGCAATTCCGTTCTGCATGATGAAGAGATTCAGCTGCCTTTTCGCAGGCCATTAACCACTATAAACGATCGATTGTGACGATCGATACCTGTTTTATCGATCGTTTTATTCTATTAACAACAAGGCAGCCACGCAAGAGAAACAGGAGGAGTATGAGGGGGTTGTGTCATGTTTTCAGTTGGTTAACGCAATGTAATCAGGCATTTCCTCTGGCAGAGTGTTCAGAAGAAAATCCAGTTCCATACCGCGCGGGCAACAGAGACCACGGTGTCACGGACGGCACGCAGAACCGTACGAGCCACAGAGGCAACACAGACGCTCTCCGCCGTGTCAAATATCCGGTCCACCGCACCGGTAAACTGTTCACGGGCCTGCCCCCGGACAGATTCCGTGCACAGCTCGTCCTGCAGGCGGGTCATCAGGGGACTGGCGGCATGGTCGGGAAGTGCTGTCATGAGCGCACTGACCAGCGTATCCAGTTCCCAGCCGGTGCGGGCCGATACGGCCACAACCGGATGTACGGGCCGGAACAGCCGGAATACCGCATCTGTTTTCTCACGAATGTTCTGTTCCTGTGCGGGAGAAGGCTGAATACCTGCCATATCCCATTCATGGCAGGGCTCCGTTTTGTCGGCCTGCGTCACCACAAACAGCACCTGCTGATGTCCCCGGTGCAGGATGTGTCGCCAGAAATAGTCATCCACAGACAGGGCCCGGTCATCGGCTTTAATCAGCCACAGTACCAGGTCAAGTTCAGGCAGAATGTCACGGTACAGGGCTTCATACTCTGCATCCCTGTCCCGGCTCTCGCCCACCCCGGGCAGGTCAGTGATAACCATGCTGTGACCATGGCCACTCAGACGGAAGCGCTGCACTTCCCGGGTGCCGGCGTGAACATCACTGACCGGGGTGACCTCCCCCTGAAACAGTGCATTACAGAGTGAGGATTTACCGGCCCCGCTTTTTCCCATAATGCCAATCACGGGTTCGTGGCTGGTGAGTTTGCGCAGATGTTCCAGGATGTGACGGGAAAGTGAGTAAGGCAGGGAGGAGAGCGGTTTTTCAATTGCCTCAATGGCATCAGACGGATTCATACATGTATTCCCGGTGAAAAAAGACAAAACCCCGCGCACCGGAAAGGTGGCGGGGGGATTCACGGAGATAATATCTGCCTGAAATTATTTGGAATGCAGGTATATGTGGCTGATTTGTATCAGCTAATGAGTACAGGTCTGAATCTAATCTGACAGTCCGCTCTGTGCCAGGAGCGGACATTGTTTTCCAACTATTACCTAAGCCTGCGAACCATCTCATCTTCACCCCTTAAATTCTCAATGTATCGATAACCGCTCGTAGGGCGGGTGACACATTGCGGTGCGGATAATAGATATATGAACCCTCCAGGCGTTGGCTGTAGCATTGCAAAACTCTGATTAGCGCCCCCTGTTCTATATCATCAGACACTAATTCCTCCGGAACATAAGCCAGCCCCAGACCTAGCCTTGCGGCTTTGGCTTCCATATAACTGTCAGCAAAGGCCCATTGTCCCTGAGGCTGATGGGTGATCTTTTTACCGTCCTGATTGAGTTCCCAGGCATACAGACTGCCGTCGCCGAACTGGTAAGCGATGCAGGGATGACCTACTAAATCGGTGGGGGTTTGTGGAAATCCGTAGCGCTGAAAGTGCCCGGGCGTGCCGACAACAGCCATCTCCATATCGGGCGAAATGCGCACCGCAACCATACCGCTATCCACTTCCGAGCCCAGACGTATACCGGCATCGAAGCGCTCAGTAATAATATCGACAAACCGGCTTTCGCTGATGAGCTCCAGCCGAATATCCGGGTATCGTTGTTTAAACACCGCCAGCTTCGGCAGCAGCACTTTATCAATGGCGTGCTGGCTCGCATTAATTCGGACCGTACCCGATGGTGTATGGCGATAATGGGCCAGCGTGGCAAGCCCCATATCTAAGGCGTCAAATCCAGATTCGACGTTTCGATAGAGTAACTCGCCGGCATGGGTGAGCGATAACTTGCGCGTGGTGCGTACCAGAAGCTGCACGCCCAGTCGCTCTTCCAGCTCGCGCACTGCACGGCTAATTCCTGACTGCGCCAGGCCAAGCCTCTGCGCGGCGGCGGTAAAACTCCCTTCTCGCACGACCTGCATAAACAGATAGAGATCGTTATAGTTTTCCCGTTTCGCCATCATCCTTCCCCTGCTGCATCACAATTCAGAACAATATGTTATTAATCTTAGCATTTTTTACCCTCTAATTAGCACTATTAATGCTAACTATAATGTGCGCGTTGCAACAAAGCACAGCAGTGTTATCCGTATGAAACCAGTATCTGGCACATTTTATGAGGGGGATTTTGATGACTGCTTTCACCCAAAAATTGACAGCCGCGATATCCACCATGCTGTTATGCGTATCATTAAGTGGAGTCACAAATATGAGTTACGCTGATACAACCAATCCGAACGCGCCCGTTTCGCAGGTCGAGAAATGGGATAAAACTTTTGCTGAGAGCACGAAAGTTGATCACCGTAAGGTGACCTTTCCGAACCGGTACGGGATCACCTTAGTCGGGGATCTCTATATACCGAAGGATCGTGGCGATCGCAAGATGGCAGCAATTGCTGTTAGTGGCCCCTTCGGGGCGGTGAAAGAGCAATCCAGTGGCCTGTATGCGCAGACGCTGGCTGAACGGGGGTTTGTCACTCTGGCTTTTGACCCTTCATACACGGGGGAAAGCGGCGGCTACCCGCGAAACGTCGCATCTCCGGATATCAACACCGAGGATTTCAGCGCGGCGGTTGATTTCTTAGGCCTGCAAAAAGAGGTGGATCGCAACCGTATCGGGTTGCTCGGCATCTGCGGATGGGGTGGCATGGCCTTAAACGACGCCGCGATGGACACACGTGTCAAGGCGGTGGCGAGCAGCGTGATGTATGACATGAGCCGTGCAATGGGGCATGGCGTGGGCGATGGCAAAGACCGCTATACCACTGCCGATCGTCGTGCCGTATTGCAGTATTTGAACATGCAGCGCTGGAAGGATGCTGAAAATGGCGCTTTCGCGCCAGGCGGGCATGATATTTACGTTGATGAGAAGGGCAACGTCACCGCTTCCGATCGTATTTTACCGGAAACTTTGCCAGCGAATTCTAATCCGGTATTGAAAGAGTTCTTTGATTATTACCGCATGCCGCGTGGTTTCCATGCGCGTTCGGTCAACTCAACCAGTGCCTGGAATGCAACCATGCCGCTGTCATTTATGAATATGCCGCTGCTGAGTTACGCTAATGAAGTTACTATCCCTACACTCATCGTGACCGGTGAAAAAGCCCATTCACGCTATTTTGCTGAAGATGCCTTTAAGGCAATCGGCAGCAAAGAGAAAGAGTTAGTGATTGTCCCCGAGGCAAACCATGTTGATCTGTACGACAACGTTGCGGGTAAGATCCCATTTGCCAAATTTGAGCAATTTTTCAAGGCAAACTTAAGATAACCCGAAAGGTTTACCAGGCCACCTGTCGTAAACGGGTGGCTTTTAACTGCCTGGTGTGATGCAGAATATGCCGCATCTCCCTATATTCTCACCCAACTATTATGTCGTTATTCCCTGAATAACTTCTGACCCGATTGCGCTTGAATCTGGCTGGTTCGATATTAAGGGGGCTAATAATGTCCACTGTAAGTCTCAAACAATTATACGGAAAAACGCATGCATACTGGAGCGGCGTATTCGCCATGACGCTTTGCGTGTTTGTGCTGATCGCTTCTGAGTTTATGCCAGTCAGCCTGCTTACGCTCATTGCCCATGATTTGCACGTTACCGAAGGGCTGGCAGGGCAAGGAATTGCTGTCTCTGGTGCGCTGGCGGTGCTTACCAGTCTGACTATCTCCCGTATTACCGGAGACCTGAATCGAAAATATCTTCTGCTGGGGCTGACGGCCTTAATGGCCATATCGGGAATAGTTATCACCATAGCACCTGACTATCCGGTTTATATGCTGGGGAGGGCCCTGATTGGTATCGTCATTGGAGGGTTCTGGTCAATGTCGGCTGCAACCGCCATTCGGCTCGTGCCGAAGCAGCATGTCCCCCGCGCACTGGCAATTTTTAACGGCGGAAACGCACTGGCCACCGTTGTGGCAGCGCCACTTGGTAGCTATCTGGGGACAACCATCGGCTGGCGTGGGGCCTTTTTATGTCTGGTCCCCCTTGCGATAGCTGCGTTCATCTGGCAATGGGTCAGTCTGCCTCCGATGGAAAGTGATAAAACACAAAAGCTACAGAGATCTGTGCTTCGCCTGTTCAGCGTTGCCATCGTACCAACGGGACTGCTGGCCTGCGGACTCTTCTTTATGGGACAGTTTGCTTTATTTACCTACGTGCGCCCCTTTCTGGAGAGCGTCACCAGAGTGGGACCTTCTGATCTTTCTCTGATTTTGCTCGCAATAGGTGTAGCAGGTTTTGTCGGCACAATGATCGTCTCAACATTCCTGAACACCATATTTTATAAGACCTTAATAATGATCCCGTTGCTTATGGCAGCGATTACCGGTGCGTTACTGCTGGTCGGACACCATATCTGGGCTGTTGCCGTTTTACTCAGCCTGTGGGGGCTACTTGCGACAGCTGCGCCAACGGGGTGGTGGACATGGATAGCACGCGCGTTACCCGAAGATGCAGAGACGGGGGGAGGCCTCATGGTTGCAGTGATTCAGTTATCTATTGCACTTGGTTCAACGGCTGGAGGTCTGGTATTCGACAGTCTGGGATGGAGAAGTGCTTTTGGTTTAAGTGGTTTGTTACTTCTGGGAGCGGTAGCGATGACATGTGCCACATCCCGTCAAAACAGGAAGGCGCAGTAGCGCAATCCTTTTATTTCTGGCGTACGCTCTTTAAGGCATCCGGCTGAGAGGCTAATGATCACTCCTCGCTCACAACGGACCTTCAGCTCAGCCGCTCCGGCCGCTTCATGCCATGAATGTACGCAGCCAGTCAGAATATTAAGGTGCGGATTTCAGTTCACTTGTCAGCCCAGTGATACAGGACAGTAATGACCAACAATTTGGTATTGATACAACAAGTTGCGGCCCCGGTTCGTGGGGGAGATGAAACGACGGTAGCTGAAGTTACTGAAATGAAGAATTCAGAGAGACTGAATGATATGCCTCACCTTTAGTGAATAGTGTAAAAACGGGAGACTCTCACCCGAGATTATCCACTCATGCTCAATGTATAATTTTCGTGCCCCTCACAGGTAAGAGCCGGATGCATTCGTTGTGTACGTTGCAGAATTGGTAACCGGGGACCCTGCAGTCTTTAACTCCGAGTCTTGTGCTGCTCATTTGCCACAAAATCCTGGTACGCCAGCTCAATCATTTCATTCAACAGTTTTTTTGGGGGGCACCACGACTTCGGGCAATACTTTCAGGCTGTTTGTGGATTTTTCCGGACAGTTTCAGCGGAACGGAACCATCAGCACGTTCATCACGCCTTTTTTGTTGCTCCCGGGCACTTTTCAGTTCATCCACAATATAGCTGCTCTTCTCGCATTTTTGCCGATTTTAAAAATGCGAACAAAACATCCGTACATGATGTACAGATTAAACTGCCAGGGACTGGTGTCAGAAAGCCTCCGGTTAGCCTGCTCTTTCCGGAATGTGCCGGTTATGAAAAACCGGAAATTCAGTCTCTGTTGTAAGATGTACCCTCTGATACTACGTTTTCGTTTTCTCTGTGTATTTAACTCACTGTATTTATTGTCTTTTTAAGCCTGACTGATATTCTCCGGTCATAGTGTGCCGGATAGACATCCCGTAACCTTCTCATTTTTATATAAAAATACCTGCACTGTCTTCAGCGCATCTGTCTCCTTTAAGTAAAAAATGTTTTCACGTATTGCTGTAAATTCATTTTAAATCAGTATGTTATCCTGATATTGCTGTCTCCTGGTTTGATGCGTAATCGTTCTGCCTTTCTGGATGATTCTGGTGCTTCCGGGTGCATTCTCCTCTGCACATGCAACAGTTCGTCATCGCCACGTGCCCAAAAAGCATATAAAAACGAATCGAATCTGATCGTTTTTTCAATCGTTTTTCACAGGAATTTCGTAGGGTGTTCTCCGCTATAGCCTCCATATTTGCTGTCTTTTTCTTCATAAATCGTATGCAATATAACCAGTCTGTCAAGACATCTTCCCTGCTGTTGAGGTGACGATCTCATTTCTGGTCTTTTCCGGGAGAGAGACGGTCAGATGAGCGAGCCGGATTTACTGCCAGAGGTACTCCCCGCGGCAGAAAATAGTGCTCCTGTTTCCGCAATCCGGGATCGGCAACGTCCCATGGTTAATGCCACTTGCAGCGTCAGGCACTGCAGGTTTACGTCGTGATCTGATTTCTTCTGCACTTATCCCGATCACGGAAGTTCCCCCTGCGCAGACATCGGTTCCTGCCGACATCTCACAATACCGCCAGGCTGTCATGCAGTAACACCCGCAATGCGGTCTGCGGTTTTAAGCGCACTCTCCTGTTTTCAGTGCACCGATAAGCGTTATAGAAAGTCTGGGGTGAGTTACTGAATGTCTGTTAAGTGGTGCCGTGGGTGGAGACTGCTTACTTTTCCACAGCAACTGCAGTCATTCAGGATGCTCAGGAGAGAATATGTCAACGCCACGAGCCGGGCCATTTTCATGCCAGCCAGTATATTTTCTACACTGATGCAGTCTGATTTTCACCATTCCATCCTCACTGATTGTCGTGTTGTTTTGGGTCATCACCACAGCTTTCCGTTTCTCTTTTAATCGGTAACGCTCTCCTTTGATATTCAGCGTGGTTGAGTGATGCAGCAGTCAATCCAGGAGCGCTGTTGTCCGGCAACCACCATATCAACTTCTTCCCGGCGTGCCGGCGCTGGTATCCAGGCCGGGTTTCGAAGCGAAGCGTTCCTGACGGACTCATTGACATCCGGGCCGGATGTAGTCATGCAGCATGGAACGTCCGCCCGTATACACTGACGGCGTCCGGCCGTGTACAGAGATCGGTAAAATTCGTTACTACAACTGTTCCTGAATATCTGACGAAGAAACATTCAGCAATAACATCCGGCCGTGTACATCTCTTTTGCGGTGCAGGGAGCACTGTCGCCATGTACTTATTGTCACCAGGGTGAGGCATGTACCGCAGCATGCCAGCTCAGCAATGACAGGATGCCCTTAAGACATCCGTCATGGCTCAGTATGATGACGACGAACACGCTCTGCAGGTGAGCATGCAGGGCCGGGGGTATCATCATTTCCGTATTTTGCCGCACCTTCCGGAAACAACCGGCATCAGTTACGGTTACCGTCAACCGTTGTGCGGTATGCCAGGAGCACGTACTGATCCATCAGATCCGTCAGTGCTGCGTTCTGCTTCTGACGGTCGATGATCCATTCCCCCAGCTCTTTTTCTGATTTCCGTTTCAGGTTCTCCGTCCAGTCGTCAAGGCTGTTTCCGGTCATTAAATCAAGCCAGCAAAGCCAGACCAGTTTGAGGCGCAACTCCGTGCCACCAAACTGACGGAAGAGGCTGATCAGTTTATTTGCCAGAGAACGCTGCCTCAGACGTTCACATTCAGACAGCAGAATCCCTTCCAGCATCGGATGATGAACCAGCAGATGTTCGCTGGTGCATAAGTTCACCACCAGATCATCATCCAGGGGCGGCGTGGCCCGTTTGTCAGAGCCATAAATCAGCCGGTGCAGACTCCGGGGTACGATGGCAATCTTCGGTTTTTCACCATTGAATGACACCCACCCGGGCGTCAGATTATGGAAGTAGTGGATATTCGGATGACACACGCCCCAGGATACGGCGTGCCGGGTGAAGCCGGTCAGCCATTTCTGGTAGCTTTCGTGGAGCAGCTCGTAACGGGTCTGATACTGTGGTTTCATTTTCATATTCCTCACGGGGGATAACAGGCAGCAGAGTGCCGCCGGCAGGCCGGAGATTGCGTCTGCTGTGGGCGAAGGGCCAGTGGTTAAAAATTACGGACGGGACTGTGCAATACGCGCCTGCAGCCAGGCTTCCACTTCACTTTTCAGCCAGCGGGAGCTGCGGCCGAGTTTGATGGGAGCCGGAAAGGCCCCATCCTTGATGAGCTTGTAAAACCACTTATCGGTCAGGCCGGTCAGCTGAGTGATAAACGTCATATCGACCATCTGGTCATCCATCAGCGAAACTGGGGTGGTCATAAAAATCTTCTCCGGATGTTGTTAATCTCAGCCGGCGTTGATGATGAAAACAACGCACCACCTTCACCGGCATAACAACCGGGGAGAAACGTAAAAAATCAGTAGGGGAATATTCCTGCCAGGAGAGAAACTGTTGTGTACAGGCAATACAGGTTGTCTGTTTTGTCAGTGAAGCCGGTATAAACGGAAGATGATTTTGTGTTGCCGGAATATGGGATGGCGTTTTGCCGTGACAGGATCAGTATTTTCAGTGATGATTATTACTGTGCAGGGGAGTACCGGAGATAAACCACGCCCTGTACCTGCCAGAGCGGAGGTTTGTATTTACTGAACGGAAGATAAAGCGAGGTAAACACTGTTGCGGTGAGCGGAGAAGACTGAGATTATTCTCTGTAATTACAAACAACAGTGATCTGATCCGGTTTTTTTACCGTTACGGGTTTCCGGGGATCAATTTTATAGACTGGGGTAATGACCACGCCGGAATTTATGGAGAAAAGCGGGATCCAGCAATAAACGTCCGGATATTTCTGTGTCTCCGGAATACCTTTTGCGCCAGAGGCCATCAGATCTTTAACGCTCACGAAAAATGACTGCCGCAGATCAAAAAAGTACTCGTCATATATCACGTCTTTTGCCAGCAGGATGACTGCATTACCAACAGCCGCTTTTACAGGTGTCCCACCGGATGGATTATCGTGATTGTATATTGTTCTTTCAATATAAATAAAACAGGCATATTTTGCCTTCTCCCCGGACAGTTGCATCTGGTATTCGCAAATGTCTTTGATACGCCGGCTTTCAACCCGTCCAATCATCTTATCCCGGCGATAGTGTCTTTTATGTTTCAGCGCGTACAGAACACCATTTGAACTGTCAAACTCCAGGATTCTTTTGGTGAAAAGTTTGTTTTCCCAGATCTCCAGACAATACTTCTCTGCACTGACGACATTGCGTTTGTGAGGAAGATCCCGTTGATACACTCCATTTAATAAGCGTGACTGCAGTTTGCCTGCAAGTTGATAATAACAGTTAATATCGTTAAGGACAGGTGCTGTGGCGCTGAGTAATGCGTCGATTACCTTAGAGCGCGAAAGTTTGTGGGTATGACAGTACTCATCCACAATTCGCAGCGTCTCATCACTGGTCATATTGAAAGTTATACGTGTTGTCATGATGAAATTTTCTGTTAATCATACTGGTTGATATGCATAACATTTCATAAAAAATACTTTTAATTCATATAATTGATTTTTTGACTGGTTTTATCCTCGTGTGGTGGAAAGTAGTGTTACTGCCACTGTAGTCAGCATAACTCTATCACACAGAACCACCGAAAATGAAGCATTGCTCAGGGGGGAAGCTGCCACTCGTACGAGTTCTCTGAGCAATGATAACCAGTATTTTTCGTTTTGGACGATTTGTTTATCGTTACAGCTAAAAACAGTTCATGTACCATTAAAAAATAATAAAGGTTAATTAGTATTATTTATAGAAGTATGTTTATGTAATTCTACCGTGTAAATGAACTCTGTCATTGTACCTTGTAATTCTATCCTGTAATTCTACCTCGTAAATACACCTTGTAACCAGGTCCTGCAGAAGTCTGTCTCATCGAACAATATTCCTGTGCAGCGATATTCTCTGTAGTAGTACTTGTAACTCTGCCCTTAACTCTCTCTTCAGTAATGTAGTCCCGCAACACCTGAATATAAATCTGTAATGTTCACACACTGACTGTAACGTGCTTTGTTAAGTAATGTCTGCTATTTTTTTCTGTTATTTTTTCTGTTGTTTTCTGTATTTTGTTGTATGGTGTAATAACTATTCTGAACCCGTCATCACCTTTATAGCTAAGAGTATGACTTCGCCAGTGTTGATACTGTGGATAACGGTGATTAAGGAATTACTGTTAATGATCTGTTCCTGCAGCTCACCTGATGAGTTTTGGTAGTAATACGTAAAAGAGTATGCTTCATGTCATTAAAAAGTCTTCCGGAGTGTTGTTTAACCCTGTACCTCTGTTACTCATGTAGTACGTTGATATGTGTAACGCTACGTTAATTGCAATATCTGGTTATGGCGTTATGCCTTCAGTATTAAAAACATTTTTTACCGGAGAAACAGGGAAGTGGAAAGGCTTTCGGGATAACGTCAGGCCATTATGACGATATTACGTTAATCACAGTACAAGATAACGAGAGGGTAATGGAATTTTAAACCAGAGTAGTTCCACTGTTGTTCACTGGAAAAAGTGATTTCCCACGCGCGTTATAAGCTTACTCCAGAGGAGATGGAAGCCTTCAACTCTGCGGTCGATCACCGGCTGGCAGAACTGACCATGAACAAACTTTACGATCGTGTTCCCGCTTCAGTCTGGAAATATGTTACCTGATAAATGTTTCTGATGAAGTACAGTCGTCACAATGACATCACTTCAGATATTATCTGCGCTGTGATTGACTGTCACGTATGCCGTTCTCTGTATGGTTCTGATACCCGGGTGTGGTCCCACTTTCTCTGTGGCGCCCGGGGAGTTGTGAACCTGCACGTCTTCGTGTGATAACGTTTTCTTCAAAAATTACGCCAGCGCTTCTTCCTGTGTTACAGAACACGAGGAAGAAACATGAAGACTTACAACACCAATCCCGGTTACGAAATGGATCCCCAGCTCCTGACACACTTTAACCAGCATCTGGATTCATTATTCGGGGTATATTCGAAACTGTTACCGTTCAGAATGGATTTTGCTTACCGAAAAAACACCCTCAGCTACAGGTGTGCCTGCAGGTACGCCATGTGTGCGGAGATACTGCGACTGATTAACGAAGTGGGAGAGAAACTGGTCGGGTATGCCTGGGTAATGGAATATACGGAACGTAAAGGGCTTCATATTCATTTTGTGGGCTATCTGAACGGTCAGAGCCACAGGAGTTCGTATCTGGTATCCAGGTTGATGGGAGATATCTGGAGGCGGGTTACCGAGGGTGATGGTTACTACCACTGGTGCCGGTTTAATAAAAATTATCCGGTAAACATTAACCACGTCATTCACTATTCAGATCACAAAGCGGTGAATGCCTTACGCTATGCCCTCAGCTACCTGGCCAAACGAGAACAGAAAGAATGTGGCATCATCCTGAAATGCAGCGGGCTTCCTGAAAAAAGTAACCGGGGTCGACCGCGACTGGGCAGCACCCTGCCGGAGACTTATTCTCTGGTGTAAGACCCTGAACGACAACTACGGGCTGGCGCTAATTGTTACGGTCGGTTCCGGAGGCCACTTCAGGGACTCTGCGCATTTTTTACGACATGGCTATTCCGTATGAACCATACGGAGATTTAACCATGGCACATTCTTTACCATTCCTTCCGGCAACCGATACAGCGCATCCCCCGATGTCCATCCCTGCCTGCTGACAGTTTTTTACGCCGGTGGGCCATTGTGTGACAACCACAGTGCTGTAACAGCAACCAGCCTGCTTTACCCAAACTCCAGTCCAGATTTTAACTGAACCGCCATTCACCCCCTGACCACACTGCCCGTACCGGGACAGCTGTTGCCTGCGTGTCGTCTGGCGGCTGAGGAATATGACGATGTACGCAAAATCCTTTATTGCATTTGATGGCAACGGGCGTCTGACGGGTGCCCGTACCGCACAGACTGCACCTTACGATCGCTACACTTGCCACCTTTGCGGCAGTGCGCTCAGATACCACCCGCAATACGACACTGAGCGTCCCTGGTTTGAACACACTGACGACGGGCTGACGGAGCACGGTCAGCAGTGCCCTTATGTCAGACCGGAACGCAGGGAGATACAACTGATTAAGCGTCTGCAGCAATTCGTACCGGATGCCTTACCCGTGGTGCGTAAAGCCAGCCGGCACTGCAGACAATGTCATCACGATTATTATGGGGAGCGGTACTGCACGCACTGCCATACCGGGCACTTCAGTGAGGAGGGGGTGGCAGAATGAACGGTATAAAAACGGGGCTGGGGATCACGCCGGGTGAACACATAATCAGTGCTGATTCTGCACTCAGCAGAAATATCCGGCAGTGTTTCTGCCTTTCCTGTCATGGCCGGTTGATTTTGCAGACAGATGCTCAGGGGGCATGGTTTGAGCATGATTTATATGCCCTGAGCGAGCAACAGAAGGCAGCCTGCGTGGTGCTGAATCCGGAAAAGTCCCACCCTTACATTGAGGATATGGAGATGTTTTTATCGCCATTACCGGTCGTGCTGGAGTGGCATTGTATGATGTGTGAGCAGTTTTTTCATGGGAAGAAATTCTGTGAGGCCTGTGGTACGGGGATTTATTGCAGAGCGGTATGTACGAAGTCTGTTTACAGCTACCAGCCAGACTTGTTTCAGGACTGCGGAGGTGCGAGTACTTAATCCGAAATGCCCGACCTGCTCAGGGCGTTCAGAGGTATCGGAACCTGCATTTTATCTGGTGTTTCGCACCCACCCCGTTCGTGACACAAAGGCGCGACACCGGATATCCGCAGTCCTGCTTACCTGAATAAAACCCGGGGTATTGATTGTGTACTGTGGTGCGAAATCGCACCGTGATCGCGGATTCGCCGAATCCGCACTGTGGTGTCAACCAACCATACGCGAGAGTCCTCTCCGTATTTATCAGTGCCTCAGGACGATTTCTGCATAGTTAATCCAGGGGGCTGCATTGTTTATTTCCCTGCTAATGGATGTGACATCCAGGATATTCATGATCCTGATTTCCCTGAGCAGTATCAGCGCTTATTGGAGCGTCTGGATAATCAGACGATGCCCGGTACTAAAGCATCAGGCCAGCGTAACTCTGGCTACAGCGGTTTTTGACCTGTTGTAACTGTAAGGTGATTTATTATGTATACAGAATCAAATGTTAAGCTTTCCTGTAACGCCCTCTGGCAAAAGTGTGTCCTTGCAACTCTGTATCGGGCTGCAGCCACACATCCTGAAATTAAATTATTACAATTTAAATTAATACCAGGGCAGGGTATTAATAAGGCCATTCCCTCTCTGATGGCTGATTTTACTGGTGAACTGCATAGACTCATTTCTGAATATTTGCAGTGTAAGCGACGTAAAGATCAATCTGTTGAGCCCACCCCTTTATATTATCTCTGGAGTAGGGAAGCTGTGGCTAACGATACCACTCCTTATCTTATGGTGCTGCTACTTAATAACGATGTCTGGTGTAAGAGTCGTGAGGTGGTGGTTCTCAGAAATCTGATTGAGCAGGCGTGGGGAAAAGTATTGGGTGAAGATAACTCCATTACACATCTGGTTGTGTATCCTGAAGTGCTGTCGTTGGTATTTGATGCAGCTAACACATACAACGCTGAGCCTGGTGTACTGGAACAGACGGCCCGGGCTTACATTGAATCACATGGTACCATTGAACGTCATCTTGGGTGTAGTGACTTTTAACGTCAGGTGACGCATTGTCACTTCTGACCTGCTACCTGTACGCCGGAATATAATGGTCAGAGAGGCATATTTCGACGCCCCTAATCTGGGGCGTTTGATTCAGGATGTCTGGAATAATCCGGGCTTTGTGTCACCGGGCGCATCAAAGCAGTACCACCCGGGATGTGGCGCTGGATCGTCATTTACCGGACTGCGAAGACATACTTAAAGAGGTGATATGGGCGTTCAGTGATTTTGTCCGCGATCATCGAGGTGTGTATGATCCGGAAGCCCGTTACCTCGCCGGTAATCCCTGGTATCCCGTAACAGGCCAGTTCTGAAAGCACAGCTCAGCAGATTCCCCGCATTCGCACAATCTTCATAAATCTCACAGGGGACATTCTGACCGTGTTGACTACAACAAGCCACGACAGCGTATTTCTGCGTGCCGATAATTCCCTGATCGACATGAACTATATCACCAGTTTCACCGGTATGACTGACAAATGGTTTTACAAGTTGATCAGTGAAGGCCATATCCCTAAACCCATCAAACTGGGGCGCAGCAGCCGCTGGTACAAAAGTGAAGTGGAGCAGTGGAAGTGAAGTAGAGCAGTGGATGTAGCAACGAATCGAGGGATCAAGGGGGGGCTGCAGTATTGTTCAGGATTAGTATTATCAGTTGACGCTATAGAAATAATAGAAAAATCAAATAACTTGAGTGAATTTAATGAAGTCGTAGAGGTTCTAATTAGTATACCTCTGGTAAAACTATATTGTTTGGTAAAAGAAAGGTCTGCTGAAACGTTTAATTTCCATTACAACAGTAAACTTATACTCAGATTATGTAATATCGACATTTGAGATAAATTGTGAAGATAAAAGAGAAGCCATATTTATTATATATGGCTTCTCATAATAACTCATCTATCTAATAAATTTTTAACGTAATTAACCAATTCTTTATCTTTACTATTATTAAAGAAGCATTTCTGGAATTTTTCGCCACCAAGAGCTTGTTTAAGTAACTCCGGATCGATGGCCTGGAGAGCATCCATGAGTGGCTTACTAACTGCTTCTTTCATATTACTCAGGATAATGGCATTCGCATTTTGTGATTCACGACGTTCTGCCGGATAGCCTAATCCCTTTTCGCCATCAAATGCTTTTTCAAAAATATAGCGCATGTTTAATTCTGCCCCCCAGCCAAAACCCTTTGCAAATGGCAAGGACAGTGCATTCCCATTATTTACCTGTGCAAACAGGTAGGCATCTGTTGGTTCGATGCAATAACCACAAGTAACTCCCGGGAATGTGTTCAGTGCCATCAATGCCCCCTGTCCTGTACCACAGCCGGTAATAACGAAATCAACAGATCTGCTGTTTAACAAGATAGCCGAAATAATGCCGAGATGAACGTAAGTCAGACGATGATCATTGTCATCACACATTCCTACATTGAAAATAGTATGGCCTTGATGTGCGCTTGCTGCAACTAACTCATTAAAAATTATTGCGTTTTTAGATGCCTGGCTAAATTCATTCATCAATGCGATTTTCATACGAATTCCTCATTTAAAATCATACTGTTAAACTTCATAGCATAACAACATGAACGATATGATAATACATTACAAACATTACTTGCAACATTGTATTTGAAAATTCAAAACATCATTTCATTTTTATTGTTGTGTGCTCTCGATCACGGTTTGCTGCACTTTTGAACGCTATATTGGATGCTAACGAAACGATAGAAACGATAGAAACGATATGATGAAGTATTGTCATTCTTATAAAGGATAAGATTATATGGCTAAGGGTGATATTAAAAAGTTGAAGTTTGAATCTTTCTACGATAGTGAATCGAATAACGAAGTTATTCGATTAACGCCAACAGATATTCTTTGCCATCGCAATTATTTTTATCAAAAATGTTTTACAAATGATGGTAAAAAATTGATTTTCGCTGCTGAGTTTGATTGTAACCGGAATTATTATCTTATGGATTTGGTAACTCAGACAGCGAAACAACTCACTGAAGGAGCTGGAGATAACACCTTTGGTGGCTTCCTGTCCCCTGATGATAATTATCTTTTTTATGTGAAGAATGAAAAACATTTGCAGCGTGTTGATTTGACCACATTAGAAGAAGTTACCATATACACAGTACCGGATAATTGGGTGGGGTACGGAACATGGGTTGCTAATACTGATTGTACGGAAATCGTCGGAATCGAAATCAGTAAAACTGACTGGACCCCGCTTAGCGACTGGAAAATATTTCTGGAATTTTATCATAAGAATCCACGATGCCGTTTAATTACGATTGATCTGGAAACCGGAAACGCTGAAGTGATATTGGATCGTAATACTTGGTTAGGGCATCCAATTTTTCGTCCGAATAATAACGATACTATCGCCTTTTGCCACGAAGGGCCCCATGACCTGGTGGATGCAAGAATGTGGATGATTAACCGTGATGGGACAAATGAGCGTAAAGTGCATGAGCACCAACCTGGTGAAAGTTGCACACACGAGTTCTGGATCCCTGATGGATCTGCACTGGCTTATGTTTCCTATATGAAAGGACAGCAACAGCGTTATATTCGCAAATATAATCCTGATACTGATGAAGATTCATTAGTGATGGAAATGCCGGCATGTTCCCATTTAATGAGTAACCATAATGGTATTCTCTATGTTGGTGATGGTTCAGGTAGTCCGGTTGATGTTAAAGATACCTGCAGTTATAAAATTGAAAATGATCCCTGGATTTACATTCTTAGCAGTAAAAATAAAAAAATACATAAATTGGTGAAACATAATAGTTCCTGGAGGGTACAGAAAGGAGACCGGCAGGTAACGCACCCGCATCCATCATTTTCTCCAGATAATAAGTACGTTTTATATTCTTGCGATGCCGAAGGTGAACCAGCACTATATATGGCTAAAATTCCTGAGGAAATCTTAACCCAGCAATAACTGACAAATTTTTCACTATTGGAGTTTTTATGGATTTCATCAATATGTTCTCTCTTAAAGGTAAAAATGCTTTAGTCACTGGAGCATCATATGGTATTGGTTTTGAGATCGCTAAAGCACTAAGTAACGCTGGTGCAACGATCATTTTTAATGATGTAATAGAAGAAAACATTAAAAAAGGCCTAGCAGCATATAAAGAGAACAACATCAACGCACATGGTTATTTATTTGATATTACAGATGAACAGTCTGTGAAGGAAAATATCAAAAAAATAGAGAGTGACGTAGGCATTATTGATATTCTGGTAAATAATGCAGGGATTATTCAGCGTAAACCTATGCTAGAAACTACAGCAGCTGATTATCGCAAAATAATAGATATTGATCTGACAGGTCAGTTTATTATGGCTAAGGCGGTATTGCCTTCAATGATTAAAAAAGGACATGGCAAGATCATTAATATCTGTTCCATGATGAGCGAATTGGGTCGCGAAACCGTTGTAGGCTACGCTTCGGCAAAAGGCGGCTTAAAAATGCTGACTAAAAATATCTGTTCTGAGTTTGGTGAAAAAAATATTCAGTGTAATGGTATTGGTCCAGGCTACATTGCTACACCTCAAACAGCACCGTTACGTGAAATTCAACCAGATGGCAGCCGCCATCCATTTGATCAGTTTATTATATCAAAAACGCCAGCTGGACGCTGGGGTAAACCAGATGATCTTGCTGGTGCAGCTATATTTTTAGCATCGGATGCTTCAAACTTTATCAATGGTCATATTTTATATGTCGATGGTGGCATTCTGGCCTACATTGGCAAACAGCCTTAGTTATATTCAGTCATAACTGTATGTACTACTTTAAATATTTTCAGAGAGGTGGTGATGTTTGTATTTAATGAAGATACAGCAATAGAAGATTTAGGCAACGGGGTCAAAAGAAAAGTTTTGGCTCATGGTGGCAATATGATGGCAGTAGAGGTCCATTTCTCTAAGGGGGCTATCGGCTCTTTACATCACCACCAACATGAACAGTTGACGTATGTCTTATCAGGTATTTTTGAATTTACCATCGGCGATGAAGTGCGTACAGTAAAAACTGGTGATACTTTATATAAGCAGCCCAACATTGTGCACGGGTGCAAATGTCTAGAAAAAGGAGTTTTGCTTGATATATTTACACCTCAACGTCAGGATTTTTTAAAGTAAATACCCAGTATTAATATGAACTAAAATGGTAGCGCATAAAATGCGCTACATATTGATATAGTTAACTAATTATCTATTGTTTTTCTTTCTGCCATAGACAGCTTTAATCTGAAAAATATTATCTTTTAAATGGAAATTTTAGAAATAATAGAATCTGATTATCCGGGTATTTAGTTGAATTCTATAAAGTCGAGTGAACATATTGTTGTATCAATATAGTTAATTTAAATAATTCAGGAAAAACACATATACAGTGAGACTCTATAAATTTACTTTATAAATAACAGTGTAATGTTACTTCAATAATATACTCCATCTTTTCCAGGAGATGGAAATGGACTTTTGTTGTGGAAGAGGTATCATAAATGACTGAAGAAAACAGAAGAATAAAAGCCATAACTCGTTTTTCATATGGTAGTGGAAATCTTATCGGCAGTGGAGCTCTGGCTATTAGTGGAGCATGGTTACTTTATTTCTACACCACATTTTGTGGATTGACAGTTTTTCAGGCCACTGTAATATTTTCCATTGCTACTTATCTGGATGTCATCCTGAATCCACTAATGGGGTTTATTACGGATAATTTTTATCAGACAAAACTCGGTCGTCGCTTTGGTCGTCGTCGCTTCTTCATATTAATTGCCATTCCATGTATGATTATCTATCCATTGCTTTGGGTAAATGGTATGAGTTTTTGGTATTATCTTTCTACTTATATCATTTTTGAAGTGGTATATACTATGATTATGATACCGTATAATACCTTACCTGTTGAAATGACAAAGGATTTCAATCAAAGGACCTATTTGACAGGTTCTAAAGCTATGTTTGGTAAAGTAGCTAATTTCTTAGCAGCCGCTATTCCTGGTATCTATTTTTACTTCTTCAATAAAGATTCAGCCACCCCATTTTTCCTGACCGGTTTAACTTATGCTATTATTATGATCACTTCATTAATAATGCTCTATTTCAACAGTTGGGAACGTCCAACTGATGATGTAGTTGATGAATCAACGCATGGTTTTATGGAGGGCTTTAATAAACTTTTTACCGATGTTTTCTCAACCTTTAAGCTAAAAACCTTCAGAACCCATCTTGGTATGTATCTATTTGGTTTCGGCGCTGAATGGCTATTTACAGCGACATTTACCTATTTCATTGTTTTCAACCTTGAACAGCCGAGAACATTTGTTTCTGAGATGAACTCATTAAGCAGTATTTGTCAGTTCTTCTCTACAGCATTCTTTATGATGTGGTGTGCCAAACGAGGATTTAAACGCCCATTTATCATTGCTATCTTAATTGTTGTATCTTCAGTGATTGGTTATGTTGGTGTGTACTATCTTAATATTCCCCATCTGACCTGGCTCATTATTGGCATCACTATCTGGTTTGGTCTGGGGACGGGGGGGTATATTACATTCCGTGGAGTGTATATGTATTCCTTGCCGATGTTGATGAGGTCTTAACTGGTCGTCGTCGTGAAGGTCTTTATGCTGGTGCAATGGTTATGGCCGGTAAGTTAATGAGAGCCACTGTAGTATTTTGTCTGGGGGTTGTCCTCAGTCTGTTTGGTTTTGAGTCAGGCATTCATCATCAATCAGCCAGTGCAGTAAATGCAATTAATGGCGTCATGATATTTGGTGTGGCTGGTATGGCGTTAATAGGTATCTATTTCTCTGTAAAAATGAAATTAGATAAAGCATCTCACGCCGAAATAACTAAAGAATTAGAGCGTCTGAAAAAAGGTGGCAGAAAAGAAGATGCTACACCGGAAATTCGTAAGCTTGTTAAGCAACTGACTGGTTATGAATATGACCAGTGCTTCGGTAATAACAATGTTGGCTTTAAATTTGAAAACAAAGCAGGGGCATTCTAGAATGAATAAGCACACACTATTACTGACTGTTCTTTTTCTGAATTTGATTTGTACTCCCGTTTTTGCTCAAAACTGGCAGGTGGCGACGTTTGGTCAGTCTACGGATCTCAACTTTTCATCGCTGATAGATTCGGCCAAGATCGGATGGAATAATGCCTGGCTTGCAGGAAACAATAATTTTCTTGAAGCTGGAAAATTTTACACTTTACCAACAGATTTTTTTATTGAAAGCCGTGGGGGAAAAATTGCTAACTCCCATGACGGTATGACCGTCTTTTATACTATTGTTCCGGTTACTCAGACATTCCGACTGGAGGCTGATTTGACATTAGAACAGATTGGTCCGGAGGTGAATGGAAAATCACCAGCGGGACAGGAGGGAGCTGGATTGTTTGTCAGAGATATTATCGGTCCTCAGCGACAGGAACCTCAGTCAGCTGGAACAGAAGAATATCCCCAGGCCTCTAATATATTGATGAATGCCTTTATTACACAGAATAAAAAGAATGATAACTTAGTACAGATTACTTCAATTGTTCGTGAAGGAGTAATAAAAACATGGGGTAATGAAGGTATTACAATTAAGAAACAGCCGATCATTGAGAATATAAACTTTACGCAAAAAAGAAATATTCATATGACGATCGAGCGACTACCAGAGAAGTTCATCCTGACCGCTTTTGATACCGATCGTAAAGAAAATCAGTCATGGCAATTTTCTGATTACTCAGGCTTTATGAATCAACTGGATAATAATAGTTTAGCTATTGGTTTTTTTGCCGCACGAAATGCGAAACTAAGGGTGAAAAATGCATCATTTAAACCGGGCAAGCCACTGGTTGATTACAAACAATTAACTTCACGTCAATTCAGTCGTGTCCGGCATAAAGCCCCTGAACTTTTTCTTGCTTCACCTCAATCCGTTGTAAGAAACTCAACAACTCTTCAATTTTTGGCCAATCAGGCTGGAATAGTCAGTATTGATAATGATAAGCAGACTAAGCAGGTGCAGGCGGGTGAACTGGTACAGTTTCCAGTTACTTTGCAAAAAAAACATAATGACTTCACCGTCAACTTTAACGTTGATGGGAATATATCAAAAAAAGCTATACGCATAGAGCAGGTTAAATCAAACCTGACTGATCCTTATGAGATTTACGTATGTAGTGATTGTCGACAGGGGGCCAGAGGCAGCAAAAATGACCCTGTAGATTTACAGACAGCCGTAAAATTTGTCGCACCCGGCGGTAATATATACCTTAACGATGGTCAATATCATGGAATTACCTTAGATCGGGAATTAAGTGGAATACCTGGCAAGTATAAAACAATTTCTGCCATTAATCCACATAAAGCCATTTTTATAAACAAGACATTCAATCTGGATGCAAGTTACTGGCATCTAAAATCCGTGGTCTTTGACGGCAATGTGGATAATGGAAATAATAAACCAGCATATTTGCGTATAGCTGGTAGCTATAATATTATTGAGCATGTGATAGCCAGAAATAATGATGATACGGGAATTTCTATTTCAGCGAAAGATAAAAACCGTTTTTTCTGGCCAGCTCATAACTTAGTTTTAAACTCAGATTCATATAATAATCTTGATTTATCCGGGATTAATGCCGATGGTTTTGCTGCAAAATTAGGTGTCGGACCGGGAAACATTTTTCGAGGATGCATTGCACATAATAATGCAGATGATGGTTGGGACCTATTTAACAAAATTGAAGATGGTCCAAATGCATCTGTTACTATTGAGAATTCTGTAGCCTATGAAAATGGCCTGCCATACAATAAAGCGGATATCCTAAAAGGGAGTATTGGCAATGGCTTTAAATTAGGTGGTGAAGGTCAACCAGTAAATCACAAAGTTATTAATTCCATTGCTATTAATAATAATATGGATGGATTCACTGATAATTTTAATACTGGGTCATTGATAGTTAGAAATAATATAGCAATGAACAATGCACGCTATAATTATATTTTAAGAACTAACCCATATAAATTCCCATCATCTATCCTTTTTGATAATAATTATTCAATCAGAGATGATTGGGAAAATAAAATAAAAGACTTCTTAGGTGATACAGTTAACAGTGTGAATTATAAATTGCTTGTTTCACATGAAACAGGACCGGTACAAAAAGATTTATTTTTCACACGAGATGATAGTGGGAATATTATCTATCCTGATTTTTTTCTTAATATCATTAATAAATTTAATTAGACAATGCCCATTAACCTGCTGCCTACCGGAAGCAGGTTATTCCAGAATGGACACTGGCAGTAATATATCTTTGTTGACAAAAATATAAAATTTTGTTATGGGATTTTATGATGTTGAAGAAAACGATATTTATATTAACGTTATTCTCTGGCAACGTAATTGCTGCAACTGTAGAATTAGGTTTTGAAAATGAGCAATATAATTATGCTTATCGTTCTGCAGATGTCTTCATGCCGTATATTAAGAGTAATTTCAACCCTGTTACTGATTCTGCTTTGAATGTGTCACTCACCTATATGTATCAGGATCAATATGGGAAAAAACATAAAAAAACATCTGAGGACAGATTTAAAACCAATCGCGATCGCATAGAGCTCTATCTTAAAGGTTATACTTTAAATAGGGGAGCATATTCTTTTTCTCCTTCCGCAGGTTTCCGTTATGAGTCATGGGATGTAAACTACGATAATCCGAAAAAGCAGGATAAGTGGAAACTGGAACTACGCTTTTATCCTAATATGACTTATAAACTCAATGACCAGTTAAGCCTATATATGAATGGTTTTTTTGCCCCTGTATTTTTTAAAACACAACAAGAGTCGAGAAAAGATAACAATTATGTAAAGGGTAAGTTAGGGGCGAAACGTTATAACAACGATTATTATCAGGAACTCCAGATTCTGGGTGTCAGATATAAATTTAATAATGATAATACGCTCTGGGCATCAGTCTATAATGAAAGAAAATATAATCAACATTCCTCAAAATATGATCGCTGGCAATTGCGTGGAGGCTATGATTTTAAAGTTACAGAGGAGTTTGTTTTGAGTCCATTCATAAGATATGACCTCTCTTATAGAGAAAAAAACCTCGAAAGCACAAGTAATAATGGTTTGTCAAAAAATAATAAAGAAATTCGAACTGGAGCCAGCTTTTCCTATAAAATTATCCCTTCTGTAAAACTGGCAGGAGAAATATACAGGCAAACAACCAACATTGAAAACTATTATGGAGAGCATTCTGAAGACAAAAACCGCATGTTCTACAAACTTGGTATAAACAAAACATTTTAAAGCCATATAAAGATATTTTAATATAAATATATTATATAAGTCTTATCATAATTATAATGTGTTTATGGGAGATATTGCAGTAACAAACCTTCATATATTACTATTAGTATAGATTTTTCATGTCAGTCTGGTTCAGTCAGTGTAATATCAGGCACATATTTTGAGAGAGTTAAATATTATATTAATGAAGCGCCTATAGCAGGTGCTTCATTATATCATAAGAGATGATGGCTACCTTGTGTTGATAAGATACAGCATAATAACGATTCCATTTCATTTTTGTTGTAGGGTTGTTTAACAAAAAATCTTGCTAACGGGTATAATTGATATAAGCCAGATATTGTATTCCTGCTATGGCTACATTCATCGCCATGTGAAGTAATATAGGCATTAACAGGCCATTCGACTTTATTTTTGCACTAATAAGAACTAACGATACCAGAAATAACATCAAAAATGTACGAAAGTATGTATATTGTAGATGCAATGCAGAGATTATAACTGATGTTACAATTGCAGGGATATAAATATTATCATGGAACCAGAATTTAAAAGAGTTAAAAAGACACCCTCGAAATACAATCTCTTCATATACAGGAACAAGAAATACAGAAGAAAATATATTAATCCATAAAATTGCCCCAGAAAAAGACATTTGCGAAACTATCCACTCTTCCGTTTTCCTTACTCCCAGAAGATAAGGGACAAATAATTGAATAATTATTAAAGAGAGGAGTGTAAAAAACATACAGTCGAAAAGAACCTCTTCCTAATTCTTCTCTTTTTCGGAAGAAAATAAAATGCAGTGAAACAAGAATTAGAAATTCAGCAAGAAATAATGCTGGAACAAGAAGCCCCCTGGATATAAGTTCCTGTTTGTTTGTAATGAATGCAGAAATAAGAGTAATAGCGAATAATAAAGTAAACATTGAAAAACAGCTGGTTGATGACTGTTTTTTATAGTTGCATTTTTAATTTTTGTTGTTTTTATTTATATTCCCTTACTTGTCTTCTTAAATTCTTTTATATAACAGGAAGAGGAGACCATAGCATGAACGTTTCTTCTCCGGTATCAGAACAGCTATAACTTTTATTTTATAGTTGTTATCAGTGAATGAATGCAAACTAATAGAACAATGAGAAAAAGAATGGAGAAAAAGCGACGGACCGGACGCCATAGTTCATATTCTCGTGTATCAGCCTCACGTATCAACCTTTCTGAAATGGTTTCGGTTTCCTTTCCTCGCACCAGAATATGCCTGTAATATTTCCTCATGACATATACCGAAAACTGAAACCAGATTAATATGGATGGACACACAACACATAAACTTCTGATGATATCACCCGGGAAAGTATCTTGGGCGGGTAAAAGAAAGTCATATACTCTGAATAAAATCATCATCGAGATAAATGAGACGCCAGCACCTATCCAGTATTCGATATGAGAAGATGCAGCATTATATGTGTCAGTAAAATTTTTCTTTCTTAATGAAGGTGGAAGTGCTGAAAGTTCAGGAATGCTTTTTCTTGTCCAGTATATTTTCATATAGCAACTCATATAAAAAGTGTTCTACTATGACGATTTATAAAAGGCTTATAATGACTACTTCCCCTTTCATTCTCGAATATCACGATAATGATAGAGATAATCATTATCAATTGATTTCGTCAGTAATTTTGACTTATATCACACTTTTATAATTTAATCAGGTGATTTATTTAATAAAAAGAGAGTGTTTGTGGGTGTCTTGTGTATATGTCTTACTGGGCATCTGTTCTTACATTAACTAATGTATTTTCTGATATCATACTCAGTCTGAATTTATAATATTAACAAATATATTACTATTTAAGTTTTGGTTGTATTGCCAGTAACATTCTTTTGGTTAATTTAGTTATTATTCCTCACTGATTAATTGTCCTTCCGTTATTATTGTTTGTAACTTGTGTTTGTATCGTACCTTTCAGGTGTTGATGCGCGCTTTACTGTGTCTGCACCGGCTTAACAAAATTCAACAGGGTTTGAAAAGGAACATTTCGTGCAAATAACCGAAGCATTAATTTCAGAGCCGGGAGACATCCAGCGTTTTATTCAACAGGCTGTAGATCACTGACTGCGTCTGTTGGCCGTCCACTTCACGCGTCATTCGACCAGAGTAAATATTGATGATTACTAGATTCGTGTATTTTATCAGGCATTTTACTTGCGAATAAATCCCCTTGTTATCCAGCGAAACCACACAGGTAGCTATTACCATATGTCGTAATGCACTAGTTACAGGAAAAACATGCAGGTTCCGCAATACATTGTGTGTTGCTGCTTAGTCAGGATCTTTTCTTCCATGCGAGATACGACAACACTTTTGAAGAAGGATGTTCGTAACTGGTAGAGTTACTACAACAGGCATGGGAGGCTCCGGCTCTGACAGACATTGTACTGTGGAATGTTGTTACAGGTTGGGGCGGCAACCGTGCCAGGAGACCATGAGCCGTTCACGGCATTAAAGGCCACACTTCAGTCGTTTACATTCCCTGTGGTGGCAGGCATCTTCCGTTAAGGCGTCAGAGCGTTACCAACGTTATGTTGTCATGGCTCACCTTTCATAGTCGATGCTTATCTGGTGACTGAAACTAGCCGCAGATAAAGAGTGTGAAGTTTATACCATGGAGTGGAGTGACGTGCAGGCAGGAGATTCGCTCTATGCAAGGTTGTGAGATGAATTCAAACCGGCTGTCAGCGCCAGTGATATTTGAAGATTCGTCCGGTTGTTATCCAGTGTGCATTAAAAACCCAGACATTATGGACAATACAACGGCTTCCATAACAGGGAGGAGCCTGTTTATTATCCGGGCGTAATGACTCACCTTTGTGGGCTTTTTCCCGTCGCGCTTTTAACGTTGAAGGCATTTTCTGCCTGCCGATTCAGGACAGCGACAAAAGCCATATCAGACTATTGGTCAATGATGACCAGCGTCTGGAGTAGATGATAAGCCAAATTGATAAGCTGGAATATGTGATGAAAGTGCAACGTAATCAGTCCAATCCGACGATGTTTAACAAGAGTACGGTGTTTTTTCAGTAAGTCATTCGTCTTCTGAATCAGGTGTAATGATCTTTACAGAAGCATTCCGGCAGTGCGTAACATAATCTGCCGGTAACGGACGATCGCTAATCAGAACATCAAATGCAGAGAGCGGTGCGAGGCTGGCAGAGGCTACTTCATCGAACAAGGCGTGGCGGGCGAGCAAAATTTTTCGTAGTCCACGGGCCATCGCTTTACGCTTAGTGGCAAGATCTTCAGGATTAAACCAGCTGACGCCAAAGTGATCATGTACACCGCTGGCGGAAATAAATATTTTTCGCGGATTGAGAGAGTCTAATGGCGAAGAGTTACTGGCATCGTAAAAAGCATCACTTCTGGCACGATACGTACCACCACAAAGTATTGCTGTCACATTAGGTTTTTCATTCAACGCAACAAAGACACGATGTGAGTAACAGATGCCAGTGAAGGTGATTGCATCCGGGATCATGCTTATAACGAGCGGTATCTCCTGGCCATTATCAAAGAAGATCAGATCATTTTCATTAACCATTCCGGCGGCCAGAATTGCAATAGGTAAGTCATCACGATGATTTCTCGGAACGTCCTGGATTACTGGCATGGATGGTGCGGGTTTATGCACCATTACAATATAGCCACCCAGTAGGGTCAGTGGCAGAGGTTCATCTTCCTGATGGAGATCGCGACGAATAGTCATTACAGAAACTTCCAGCATTCGTGCCGCGTCTTTCAAATGGATTCTGTCGGTTTTCTTAAGTATTTCAATCAAACGTCGGATACGCTCTTTTTGCTTCGTTTCCATCAACTCTCTCCGTAAAAATGTTATAAAAATAACATTATGGCATTAGTAAACATTGTTTTAGTTACCATACTATACGACCGACCCTTTGAAATGAAAAGGGTATAGACTGCTGAATTTTCGGTATTAATCCTGTTAGGTTGCTTATGATTAGATAGTGTTGGCCTGAGTGATAAGACTGGAAGTCTATTAAATAAACATCGGGTTGATGTGCTAATCGCGATCTCAGTCACAAATGATGCAAAAGTAACATGCTAATGTTATTTAAATACCATTGTTATGCGAAAGTTTATAAGAGGTAG
>OKVS01000052.1_pt1 | contig 62718 bp, 52 predicted proteins | sample 1606911 | NCBI WGS metagenome assembly OKVS01 (sample SAMN03281016, study PRJEB24777) | human gut metagenome | isolation source: fecal sample PR161 from 1 month old female Malay infant, caesarean... | reverse complement strand
CACCGCGGCGCCGCGCAGCCGCAGCTCCTGGGCCACCTCCTCCATCGCCGGGTAGCACACCGTCTCCATCATCAGTTTTGGTATAGCGCGTGCCGGGGGTAATTCATCAGCCGCGACAGGCGCTTCTTCCAGCTCAGACGATCCTGGAGGCCCATCGGGCGCGGGGCGGTGTCGCGGCTGGCGCTGACCCGACGGTAATCTTCCACTTTCAGAGATTTATACAGTCCGGCCATCACGAAGAAAATCACAAAGCTGAACGGCAGCCCCATGATCACCGTGGTGTTCTGCAGCGCCGAGATGCCGTTGGTCATCAGCATCCCGAGGGTCAGCAGACCGATGGCCACCGACCAGAAGATGCGCAGCCAGTTCGGGGCGTCGCTGTTGATGTCCTTCAGCTTCGAGGTGAAGTTCCCCAGCACCAGCGCGCCGGAGTCGGCGGAGGTAACGTAAAACAGCAGACCGGTGATGGTCGCCACCGACGCGCTAAAGGTAAACGCCGGATACTGCGCCAGCAGGCTGTAGAAGCCGCGCTCCGGGTGGGCCATCGCCTCCTGGGCAAAGGCCGCGTCGCCGTGGATGATCTCATACAGCGCGCTGTTGCCGAACACCGACAGCCACAGCAGGGTAAAGGTGAAGGGAATAATCAGGGTGCCCATCACAAACTGGCGGATGGTGCGCCCGCGCGAAATGCGCGCCAGGAACAGGCCCACAAACGGCGACCAGGCCACCCACCACGCCCAGAAAAAGAGCGTCCAGTTGTTCATCCATTCCACCGGCCGGTCGAAGGCGAAGCTGTTCAGCGTCATGCCCATAAAGCGATTGACGTAGTCGCCGACGTTGAGCACTAACGCATTGAGCAGGAAGGAGGTATCGCCCATGAACAGCACGAACAGGATCAGCCCCAGCGCGAGGGCGACGTTCAGTTCGGAGAGCACGCGGATGCCCTTGTCCACCCCGGAGGTGACCGAGATGGTGGCGATGATCACCGACAGCGCAATCAGGGCCGCTTTCGCCGCCAGCGAGTCCGGAATATCGAACAGCACGCTCAGACCGTAGTTGAGCTGCACGACGCCGATACCGAGGGTGGTGGCGATGCCGAAGATGGTGCCGATCACCGCCGCAATATCGACGCTGTGGCCGATGGGCCCATTGATCCGTTTGCCAAAAATCGGGTACAGCGCCGAGCGGATGGTGAGCGGCAAATTATAACGATAGCTAAAGTATCCCAGCGCCATGCCCATCAGGGCATACATTGACCAACCGGTTAAGCCATAGTGAAACAGGGTCCAGACCATCGCCTGGCGCGCCGCCTCGATGGTCTGCCCCGCCCCTTCCGGCGGCTGCATATATTGCGTCACCGGCTCGGCGACTGAGAAGAACATCAGGTCGATGCCGATGCCGGCGGCGAACAGCATCGCCGCCCAGCTCAGCAGGCTGAACTCGGGCTTTGACTGCTCCGGCCCGAGCTTCACCGAGCCGAAGCGCGAGCAGGCAATGCAGACGACGAAGACGATATACAGCGTCGCCGCCAGCAGATAGTACCAGCCGAAGGTTTTCGACACCCAGTCCAGGGTGCGCCCAATCCACTCGGCAGAAAAATCGCGAAAAAAGATCGTCATCAGGGAAAACAACAAAATCAGTCCGGCCGAGGTATAAAAAACCACCGGATTGATTTTGTCCTTTTCTCTGCTTTGCGAAAGATCTGTCATCCAGTATCCCCACTGTTTTTGTAACTATTAAAATCCAAATCCGCAACAATTAAGACACATTTTATATTGAACGTCCAATCAAAAACCGCTTTAATAGTTAACCAACGCTGATGAATGGAGTGGCAAAAATGCCCAAACTGGGGATGCAGCCGATCCGGCGCAGGCAGCTGATCGACGCCACGCTGGACGCAATAAATGAAGTCGGAATGCACGACGCGACCATCGCGCAGATTGCCCGGCGGGCGGGCGTATCGACGGGGATCATCAGTCACTATTTCAAAGACAAAAATGGTCTGCTGGAGGCGACCATGCGCGACATCACCAGCCAGCTGCGCGACGCGGTGCTCAACCGTCTGCACGCTCTGCCGGACGGCAGCGCCAGCCAGCGCCTGCAGGCGATTGTCGGCGGCAACTTTGATGAGACGCAGATCAGCAGCGCGGCGATGAAGGCCTGGCTGGCCTTCTGGGCCAGCAGCATGCACCAGCCGATGCTTTATCGGTTACAGCAGGTCAGCAGCCGTCGCCTGCTGTCGAATCTGGTGTACGAATTCCGCCGCGAGCTGCCGCGCGAGCAGGCGCAGGAGGCCGGCTACGGGCTGGCGGCGCTGATAGACGGCCTGTGGCTGCGGGCGGCGCTCAGCGGCAAACCGCTGGATAAAACGCTGGCGCAGTCGCTGACCAGCCACTTTATTCGTCAGCATTTACCGAACCCATAACCGAGGAGGCGTTATGTCCCGAATGGCAGAACAGCAGCTTTATATTAATGGTGGTTATACATCGGCCACCAGCGGTCGCACCTTCGAGACCATCAACCCTGCCACTGGCGAGGTGCTGGCGACCGTTCAGGCTGCCGGACGCGAGGATGTCGACCGCGCCGTCGAGAGCGCACAGCGTGGGCAAAAAATCTGGGCGGCGATGACCGCCATGGAACGCTCGCGCATCCTGCGTCGCGCCGTCGACCTTCTGCGCCAGCGCAACGACGAGCTGGCGCGACTGGAGACGCTGGATACCGGGAAACCCCTCAGCGAAACCGCCGCCGTCGATATCGTCACCGGCGCCGACGTGCTGGAGTATTACGCCGGCTTGATCCCGGCGCTGGAAGGCAGCCAGATCCCGCTGCGCGACAGTTCCTTCGTCTACACCCGTCGCGAACCGCTGGGGGTGGTAGCCGGGATCGGCGCGTGGAACTACCCGATCCAGATCGCCCTGTGGAAATCGGCGCCAGCGCTGGCCGCTGGCAATGCGATGATTTTCAAACCGAGCGAAGTCACCCCGCTGACCGCCCTCAAGCTGGCGGAAATTTACAGCGAAGCGGGCCTGCCGGACGGGGTGTTTAACGTCCTGCCAGGGATCGGCGCGGAAACCGGCCAGTATCTGACCGAGCATCCGGACATCGCCAAAATCTCCTTCACCGGCGGCGTCGCCAGCGGCAAAAAAGTGATGGCCAACTCGGCCGCTTCATCACTGAAAGAGGTCACCATGGAGCTGGGCGGCAAATCGCCGCTGATTATCGCCGACGATGCCGACCTCGACCTCGCCGCCGATATTGCCATGATGGCCAACTTTTACAGCTCCGGCCAGGTCTGCACCAACGGCACCCGGGTGTTTGTCCCGGCGAAACAGAAGGCGGAATTCGAGCACAAGATCCTCGAGCGGGTGGCCCGCATCCGCGCCGGCGATCTGTTTGCCGACGACACCAACTTCGGCCCGCTGGTCAGCTTCCCCCATCGCGACAACGTTCTGCGCTATATCGAGAGCGGCAAACGCGAAGGCGCGCGCCTGCTGTGCGGCGGCGAGGCGCTGAAAGGCGACGGTTTCGATAACGGCGCGTGGGTCGCCCCGACGGTGTTTACCGATTGCAGCGACGAGATGACCATCGTGCGCGAAGAGATCTTCGGCCCGGTGATGTCGATCCTCAGCTATGCCGACGAAGCGGAGGTCATTCGCCGCGCCAACGCCACCGAATACGGCCTCGCCGCCGGCGTGGTGACGCCCAACCTCAACCGCGCTCACCGAATTATCCACCAGCTGGAAGCCGGCATCTGCTGGATCAACAGCTGGGGGGAATCCCCGGCGGAAATGCCGGTTGGCGGCTACAAACACTCCGGCATTGGCCGCGAGAACGGCGTCATGACGCTGCAGAGTTACACCCAGGTGAAGTCCATCCAGGTTGAGATGGGTAAATTCCAGTCCATATTTTAACCGGGAGGCTTTTTTTGCAATTTGACTACATCATTATTGGTGCCGGCTCCGCCGGCAACGTTCTGGCAACACGACTGACTGAAGATCCAAACACCACCGTCCTGCTGCTGGAAGCCGGCGGCCCTGACTACCGGTTCGATTTCCGCACCCAGATGCCCGCCGCGCTGGCTTATCCGCTGCAGGGCAAGCGCTACAACTGGGCCTACGAGACCGAACCTGAGCCGTACATGAACAATCGCCGCATGGAGTGCGGACGCGGCAAAGGGCTCGGCGGATCCTCGCTGATCAACGGCATGTGCTACATTCGCGGTAACGCGATGGATCTGGATAACTGGGCCAAAGAGCCGGGTCTGGAACACTGGAGCTATCTCGACTGCCTGCCCTACTACCGGAAAGCGGAAACCCGCGATATCGGGCCTAACGACTACCACGGCGGCGATGGCCCGGTGAGCGTGACGACGCCGAAGCCGGGCAATAATCCGCTCTTCGAGGCGATGGTTGAAGCCGGGGTGCAGGCGGGCTATCCGCGTACCGACGATCTCAACGGCTACCAGCAGGAAGGCTTTGGCCCGATGGACCGCACCGTGACGCCGCAGGGCCGTCGCGCCAGCACCGCCCGCGGCTATCTCGACCAGGCGCGCGGTCGCCCGAACCTGACCATCCGCACCCATGCGCTGACCGATCACATTATTTTTGCCGGCAAGCGCGCGGTGGGCGTCGAGTGGCTGGAGGGAGAGAGCACGATCCCGTCAAAAGCGACGGCCAACAAAGAGGTGCTGCTGTGCGCCGGGGCGATTGCCTCGCCGCAGATCCTGCAGCGCTCCGGCGTGGGTAACCCGGAGCTACTCAGGCAATTCGATATCCCGGTGGTGCACGATCTCCCCGGCGTGGGTGAGAACCTGCAGGACCATCTGGAGATGTATCTGCAGTACGAGTGCAAAGAGCCGGTATCGCTCTACCCGGCGCTACAGTGGTGGAACCAGCCGAAGATCGGCGCCGAGTGGCTGTTCGGCGGCACCGGCATCGGCGCCAGCAACCAGTTCGAAGCGGGCGGTTTTATCCGCAGCCGCGCAGAGTTCGCCTGGCCGAACATTCAGTACCACTTCCTGCCGGTGGCGATTAACTACAATGGCTCCAACGCGGTGAAAGAGCACGGCTTCCAGTGCCACGTCGGCTCGATGCGTTCGCCCAGCCGCGGCCACGTGCGCCTGAAGTCGCGCGACCCGCACGCCCATCCGGCGATCCTGTTTAACTATATGTCCCATGAGCAGGACTGGCAGGAGTTCCGCGACGCCATCCGCATTACCCGGGAGATCATGAACCAGCCGGCGCTGGATAAGTATCGCGGCCGCGAAATCAGTCCGGGAATAGAATGCCAGAGCGATGCCGAACTGGATGAGTTTGTGCGCAACCACGCCGAGACCGCGTTCCACCCGTGCGGGACCTGTAAGATGGGTTACGACGAGATGGCGGTGGTCGATGGCGAGGGCCGCGTCCACGGTCTGGAAGGATTGCGGGTGGTCGACGCCTCGATCATGCCGCAGATCATCACCGGCAATCTCAACGCCACCACCATTATGATCGGCGAGAAGATGGCCGACGCCATTCGCGGCCGCCAGCCGCTGCCGCGCAGCACCGCGACGTATTATGTCGCTGGCGACGCGCCGGTTCGCCGCTAACAGGTCAATGCCGGGCGGCGACTACGCCTTGCCCGGCCTACCCTGAGGCGATGTAACGTAGCCCCGGTAAGCGCAGCGCGACCGGGGTGCCGTTCCGGGTTTTGACCCCATAGGTTGATGTTAGCGAAACGCCTCCAGGCGCTTAATCTGCTGACCGTCGGCAGTAAAGTTCTCCGCCGCCAGCCACGCCCGCAGCGCCGCATCGCGCGCAGGCCACTCGCCGTCGATGATGGACAGCATATCGCTGTCGCGCGTCCGCCCTTTACGCACCAGCCTCTGCCGCAGACGTCCTTCCCAGCTAAAGCCCAGCCGCTCGGCGGCGCGGCGCGAGGCGACATTCATCGAATCGCATTTCCACTCCAGCCGACGATAGCCATGGTCAAAGCCGTTTTTGAGCAGCAGCCAGACCGCTTCGGTACCCAGCGGGGTGTTTTTCATCCGTCGCGACCAGGTGACATGGCCGATCTCAACCGTGCCCATTTCCCGCTCGATCGCCATATAGCTGACGATGCCCACCGCCTGCTCGCTACGCAGGTCAACCACCGCATACGGCACCAGGGCATCATCATTCACCTTGCCCGCGATCCAGTGGGCGGTCGCCGCCACGCTCTCCGGCCGCGTAGACGCCAGCCACGTCCAGTCGCTGTTGTCGCCGAGCGCATAGGCGGCAAACAGATCCGCCGCATGACGGTCAACGTCCAGCGGCTCCAGGCGGCAAAAACGGCCATTTAACGCCGTCCGCCGCAGGACTTGCGCCCCCTGCCAGCCAGGGACCAGGTCGTTCACCTGCTGGCCATACTCATTAATTTCCGGCACACCCACCTCCTCGCAATAGACAATGCGTTATAGCAAGAACCCCGCAGCGGAGAAAGGCGCTTCTGCGCGACCGGCAATAACCTGTCGTTCTTGAATATGCGTTTTTAGCATAAGGATATCCTTATTTTGACTTTACGCCTTATGGCAAGCGGCCTAACGTAGCGAGGCATAAAACAATAAAATAACCATTCTTCAGGGATTGCACATGACCAAAAAACTGTTGCCTTTACTGCTACTGTCGGCGCTCTCCGCCGCCGCGCATGCCGCCACGCCGCCCAACACGCTGGTGGTCGCCCAGGGTCTCGACGATATCGTCAGCCTCGACCCGGCGGAAGCGAACGAACTCTCCAGCATTCAGACGGTCCCCAGCCTCTATCAGCGTCTGGTGCAGCCCGACCGCAACAACCCTGAAAAAATCGTACCGATCCTCGCCGAAAGCTGGCAGGCCGATCCGGCGGCGAAAACCCTGACCATTAAACTGAAGCCGGATGCCAAATTCGCCTCCGGTAATCCGCTGCGCCCGGAAGATGTGATTTTCTCTTACACCCGCGCGGTGACGCTGAATAAATCGCCAGCGTTTATTCTCAACGTGCTCGGCTGGCAGCCGGACAACATCGCCAGCCAGCTGAAAAAGGTTGATGACCATACCCTGACGCTGCACTGGACCGCCGACGTCAGCCCGGCGGTGGCGCTGAATATTCTCTCCACCCCCATCGCCTCTATCGTTGATGAAAAACAGGTGGCGCCGAACGCGAAAAATAATGACTTCGGCAACGACTGGCTGAAGATGCACTCGGCGGGCAGCGGGGCCTATAAAATGCGCGTCTACCAGCCGCATCAGGCCATCGTGCTGGAGGCCAACGCCAGCTCCCCCACCGGCGCGCCGAAGATCAAGAGCATCATTATTAAAAACGTCCCCGACCCGGCTTCCCGCCGCCTGCTGATCCAGCAGGGGGATGCCGACGTGGCGCGCGATCTCGGCGCTGACCAGATTGCCGCCCTGCAGGATAAACCCGGCGTGAAGGTGCTGAGCATCCCGTCCGCCGAGCAGAACTACCTGGTGTTTAATACCGCCAACAGCGCCAACCCGCTGCTCAATAACCCGGCCTTCTGGGAGGCGGCGCGCTGGCTGGTCGATTATGAGGGCATCACCAAAAATCTGCTGAAAGGCCAGTACTTTATTCACCAAAGCTTCCTGCCGGCCGGCCTGCCGGGGGCGCTGGAGACTAATCCGTTCACCTTTGATCCGCAAAAAGCTAAGGCTATCCTCGATAAAGCGGGCATTAAGGATGCCCACTTCACCCTCGATGTGGAGAACAAACCGCCGTTTATCACCATCGCCCAATCGCTGCAGGCCAGCTTTGCCCAGGGCGGGGTGAAGGTGGATCTGCTACCCGCCGCCGGCAGCCAGGTCTATGCCCGGGTGCGCGCGAAGCAGCATCAGGCGGCGATCCGCCTGTGGATCCCGGACTACTTTGATGCCCACTCCAATGCCAGCGCCTTTGCCTGGAACGATGGTAAATCCAGCACCGTGGCCGGGCTCAACGGCTGGCAGATCCCTGAGCTGAATAAAGCCACCCTCGCCGCGGTGGCGGAGCCGGACCCGGCGAAACGCCTCGGCCTGTACAAAACGATGCAGGAAACCCTGCTCCAGCATTCGCCGTACGTCTTTATTGACCAGGGAAAAACCCAGATCGTGGTGCGTGACAACGTGAAGGGCTATCAGCAGGGACTGAACGCCGACATGGTCTGGTACGATAACGTGACCAAGTAAGCGGGTTTTGTCACCGGGTACGGCGGCCTTGTCTGCCCGGATGACCGACTCCTCACCCGGGCCCGGTCGGCATCGCGCCGCCGGGTACAATGCTGATATACCAGGAATTTCCATTTTCCATGCCATCGTTTCCCACTCACCTTACCCGCCTGCTGCAGGGGCTGTTTACGCTGCTGCTCACGCTGTTCGGGCTGTTGCTGGTCACCTTCTCGCTCTCCGCGCTGTCGCCCGTCGACCGCGTACTGCAGATCGTCGGCGACCATGCCAGCCAGTCGACCTATGACCAGGTTCGCCATCAGCTGGGTCTCGACCAGCCGCTGCCGGTGCAGTTCTGGCACTACCTGGTCAACCTGGCCCATGGCGATCTTGGCATCGCCAGCGCCACCGGCCAGCCGGTGCTCCACGACCTGCTGGCGGTCTTCCCGGCGACCCTTGAGCTGGCGACCCTGGCGCTGATCGTCGGCGCGGTACTGGGCATCGTCGCCGGGGTGCTGTGCGCCCGTTACGCCGGTTCGCCGTGGGATCTGGCGGTTCGCACCTTTACCCTGTTGGGCAACTCGGTGCCCATTTTCTGGCTCGGCCTGCTGATGCTGGCCCTGTTCTACGCCCGGCTGCAGTGGGCGCCAGGCCCGGGTCGCCTCGACGATATTTATCAGTACACCGTCGAGCCACGCAGCGGTTTTGCGCTGATCGACACCTGGCTCTCCGGCGATACCGCGGCGTTTAAAAATGCGATCGGCCATCTGGCGCTGCCGGTGCTGGTGCTGGCCTATTACTCGCTGGCGAGCATCACCCGCCTGACCCGCTCCGCCTGCCTGAGCGAGATGAACAAAGAGTACATTCTGCTGGCGCGGGCCAAAGGGGCCGGAGAGATGACGATTCTGCTGCGCCACGTCCTGCCCAATATCCGCGGCACTCTGCTGACGGTGACCGCTCTCGCCTGGACCTCCATGCTCGAAGGGGCGGTGCTCACCGAAACCGTCTTCTCGTGGCCGGGGATCGGCCGCTACCTCACCACGGCGCTGTTCGCTGGGGATACCACGGCGATCATGGGCGGCACGCTGCTGATCGGCGTGAGTTTTGTGCTGATCAATAACCTGACCGACCTGCTGGTACGGTTAACCGATCCGAGGGTGCGCTGATGCCGACTTATCTGTTTTTACGCCGTCTGCGCCGCTCACCCGCCGCCTTCAGCGGCCTGACCCTGGTGATCCTGCTGGTACTGACCGCGCTGTTTGCCCCGTGGCTGGCGCCGCACGATCCCAACTGGCAGGATGCCGCCGCTCGTCTGCAGGGGCCCGGGGCGGGACACTGGCTCGGCACAGACAGCTACGGCCGCGACCTGCTGTCGCGCTTGCTCTACGGCGCCCGCCCGGCGCTGGGTCTGGTGGCGCTGGTGACCGCCATTACCCTGCCCGTCGGGCTGCTGGTAGGTATCCTCTCCGGCTACTATGGCGGGTGGCTGGAGCGGATACTGATGCGCTTTACCGACGTGGTGATGTCGATGCCGCGCCTGATCCTCGCCTTCGCGTTCGTGGCGATGCTCGGCCCGGGGCTGGTCAACGGCGCGCTGGCGTTAGCCCTGACCACCTGGCCGGCCTACGCCCGTCAGGCGCGCAGCGAAATTCAGCGCCTGCGCCATAGCGACTACCTCGCCGCGGCGGAGATGCTGGGCATTCGCGGCGGGCGGCTGCTGGTCGGCCATATTCTGCCGCTGTGTCTGCCGTCGGCGATTGTCCGGCTGGCGCTCGATCTGGCGGGCATTATCCTCGCCGCCGCCGGGCTCGGCTTTCTCGGCCTGGGCGCCCGCCCGCCGATGGCGGAGTGGGGAGCGATGATTGCCGACGGGATGCAGGTGATTTTCGACCAGTGGTGGATCGCCGCCATCCCCGGCGCGGCGATCCTGCTCGCCAGCCTGGCGTTTAACCTGCTGGGCGATGGCCTGCGCGATATTCTGGAGCCGCAACATGACTGACATCCGACTGACCGTCCAGGGACTCGCCGTCGACTATCCCACCGCCCGGGTGGTGGACAACGTCAGCTTCACCCTCGGCAACGAGCGGCTGGCGCTGGTGGGCGAATCCGGCTCCGGCAAATCGATGACCGCCCGGGCGCTGATGGGCCTGGTGCGCAAGCCCGGGGTGGTGAGCGCTGAACGGCTGGAGGTGCTGGGGCGCGATGTGCTGACCCTCAGCGCCCGCGGCTGGCGCGCGCTGCGCGGCAACGATATCGCCATGGTGCTGCAGGACCCGCGCTATGCGCTGAATCCGGTGCAGACCATTCAGACGCAGCTGGAGGAGGCGTTAACCCTCCATCAGCGTCTCGAGCCGCCGCGCGCGCGCTGAGGCGGTCAAAGACGCCATCGCCGCCGTCGGTCTGGATCTGCCGGTCCTCAGCCGCTATCCCGGCGAACTCTCCGGCGGGATGGGACAGCGGGTGATGATCGCCCTCGCGCTGCTCAATAACCCGAAGGTGCTGATAGCCGACGAGCCGACCTCGGCCCTCGACGCCCGCCTGCGCAACCAGATCCTCGAGCTGCTGGTGGAGCAGAGCGCGCAGCGGCAGATGGCCATGTTACTGATCAGCCACGATCTACCGCTGGTAGCCGCGCATTGCGATCGCGTGCTGGTGATGTACCAGGGGAGACAGGTCGACGAGATGCCGGCGCGGGCGCTGCCGAGCGCGACGCACCCTTACACCCGCACCCTGTGGACCTGCCGGCCAAATGCCCACACCTACGGCCAGATGCTGCCGACCCTCGACAGAACCCAGGACTTTACGGAGACAGCCCATGGCGATCGTTAATCTTCAGGATTTACAGGTTACATTCGGCGCGAAGACGGCGGTCTCCGCCGCCAGTTTCCGTGTCGACGCCGGGGAAACCTTCAGCCTGATCGGCGCCTCGGGCTGCGGCAAATCGACGATTTTGCGCGTGCTGGCCGGATTGCAGCGTGAATGGCGCGGCAGCGTGGATCTGCTCGGCCAGGCCATTATGCCGGGCGCCCGCTTTCAGGGCGATCTGCGGCGCAACGTGCAGATGGTGTTTCAGGATCCGTACGCCTCGCTGCATCCCAACCATACCCTGTGGCGCACCCTGGCGGAGCCGCTGCAGATCCACGGCATCCGCGACGTTGCCCCGCGAGTAACCACCGCCCTTGAGCAGGTGGGTCTGGCCGCCGACGCCGTGCGCCGCTATCCGCATCAGCTCTCCGGCGGCCAACGGCAGCGCGTGGCCATTGCCCGCGCCCTGCTGCTGCGCCCGCAGATCCTGCTGCTGGATGAGCCGACCTCGGCGCTGGATATGTCGGTACAGGCGGAAATCCTTAATCTACTTAATCGTCTGAAACAGGAGCACGGCATGACCTATCTGCTGGTCAGCCACGATGCCGACGTCATCGCCCATATGTCCGATCGGGCGGCGTTTATGGCGGAGGGCGTGATCCAGCGCTTTTTCGATCGCGAAGCGTTGGTCAATGGAGAGCACCGGATGAGGTGAGGTCAGCGTATGCGCGGTTGTTTTGTCGGGTGGCGCTTCGCTTACCCGACCTACAGGATCCACTCACAGGCTCACACCCCGTAGGCCCGTGCAAGCGCAGCGCCGCCGGGCAAGATATCAGGCACGGTATCCTTGATTTCGCCGGGTGGCGGCTGCGCCTTACCCGGCCTACAGGATCCACTCACAGGCTCACACCCCGTAGGCCCGTGCAAGCGCGCCGCCGGGCAACAGTATCCGGCCCCCTCCCCTACTTCGCCAGGCTGGCAAAGCGAGCAAAGACCGCATCAAAAATCGCCAGCCCCTGCGCCACCTGCTCAGCAGTAATGGTGCACGGCGGCACCACGTGAATGCGGTTCTCCACCACAAAGGCCAGCAGCCCGGCTTCGGTCAGGGCCCCTTTGATCGCAGCCATGTCGGCGGCGGTCAGCGGCGTTTTTTGTTCACGGCTGCTCACCAGCTCCAGCGCCTGGAACAGGCCGCGACCGCGCACCTCGCCGATAATGGCGTGCTTCTCCGCCAGCGCCTCGAGACCGGGGCGCAGCACCTCGTTGCCGATAGAGGCCGCGTTCTCAACCACCTTCTCCTCTTTCATCGCGTCGATGGTGGCGACAATCGCCGCCATCGCCAGCGGATGGCCGGAGTAGGTCAGCCCCCCGGCAAAGAAGTGGTCGTCAAAGTAGCGGGCAATCGGCTCGCTAATCAGCACCCCGCCCGCCGGCACGTAGCCGGCGTTAACCCCCTTGGCAAAGGTCACCAGATCCGGCACCACGCCATCCTGCTCGAAGGCGAACCAGCTGCCGGTGCGGCCAAAGCCGGCCATCACCTCATCGAGGATCAGCACGATGCCAAACTCGTCGGCCAGGGCGCGCACGCCCTGCATATAGCCTGCCGGCGGCACGAGGATCCCGGCGGTGCCGGGGATGGACTCCAGCAGGATCGCCGCGATGGCCGTCGGCCCCTCGCATTCAATGATCCGCCGCAGATGCGCCAGCGCGCGCTGGCACTCCTCTTCCTCAGTCGCGGCGTTGAACTCGCTGCGGTAAAGGTAGGGGTTGAAGAAGTGAACGTGGCCGCGGGAGAACTCATTCGGCACCCGGCGCCAGTCGCCGGTAGCGGCGATCGCGCTGCCGGTGTTGCCATGATAGGAACGATAGGCCGACAGCACCTTGTCGCGCCCGGTATAGAGCCGCGCCATGCGAATCGCGTTCTCATTGGCATCCGCCCCGGCGTTAGTGAAGAACACCTTACTGAAGCCCGCCGGCGCCAGATCGACGATGCGCTTCGCCGCTTCGCCGCGGGCAAGGTTGGCGGTGGCGGGCGCGATGGTGACCAGGGTCTCCAGCTGCGCCTTTATGGCCGCCAGTACCCGGGGGTGCTGATAGCCAATGTTGACGTTCACCAGCTGGCTGCTGAAATCGAGCCAGGTGTTCCCCTCATAATCCCATAGCTCGCAGCCTTGCGCCCCGGCGATGACCAGCGGGTTGAGATTGCCCTGCATCGACCATGAATGAAACACATAGGCGCGATCTAATTGCCGAACTTCGTCATTGCTTACCGCGACCTCGTTGTGAATTGCCAGCTTCATACCCTGCCCTCTCTCATGTCGTAGTGGTTGGCTTCATCATTGGCCTTGGCCGCGCAAATCGGATAGAGCCAGTGCGCGCATAACGATGTGACACGGTGTCACATCCCCGCCCGTCGTCTGGCCCTGTGCCTTGTCGTCCGGCGTTTTTATAGTGAAGGGACAACCGCACAGGAGAATGAGATGGCAACGAGCAACGTAGTGTTTATCACCGGGGCGACCTCGGGTTTTGGCGAAGCGGCAGCGCAGGTGTTTGCCGACGCGGGCTGGTCGCTGGTGCTGAGCGGGCGCCGCTATCCGCGACTGAAGGCCTTGCAGGACAGACTCGCCGCCAGGGTGCCGGTGCATATTATTGAGCTTGACGTTCGTGACAGCGAGGCGGTGGCTGCCGCCGTGGCGTCGCTGCCCGCCGATTTCGCCGATATCACCACCCTGATCAACAACGCCGGGCTGGCGCTGTCGCCGCTGCCGGCGCAGGAGGTGGCGCTGGAGGACTGGAAAACGATGATCGACACCAACGTCACCGGTCTGGTGACAGTCACTCACGCCCTGCTGCCGACGCTGATCCGCCATGGCGCCGGGGCGAGTATTATCAATATCGGCTCGATCGCCGGGCAGTGGCCCTATCCCGGCAGCCATGTGTATGGCGCCAGCAAGGCGTTTGTGAAGCAGTTCAGCTATAACCTGCGCTGCGATCTGCTTGGCACCGGCGTGCGGGTCACCGATCTGGCGCCGGGGATTGCCGAGACCGAATTTACCCTGGTGCGAACCAAAGGCGACCAGGCGGCATCGGATAAGCTCTATCGCGGCACCACGCCGCTGAGCGCGCGCGATATCGCCGAGCAGATGTTTTATATCGCCACGCTGCCGGCGCATATGAACATTAACCGGGTGGAGGTGATGCCGGTGCGTCAGGCGTGGCAGCCGTTCGCTATCGACCGGGATTAAGCGAAACCCGACGCATCCCCTGTCGGCGCTGCCGGCAGGGAATGCAGGCCGGACTAACGGCTGCTTTGCAGAAACTGCCTGACGCGTTCGGAGTCAGGCTGAGTGAAGAACTTCTCCGGCGGCGCCTTCTCAATCAGCAGTCCCTTCTCCAGAAACACCACCTCATTGGACACCTGGCGGGCAAAATCCATCTCGTGGGTCACCACCACCATGGTGTAGCCCTCGGCGGCAAGGGCTTTCATTACCCCCAACACCTCATTAACCAGCTCCGGATCCAGCGCCGACGTCGGTTCATCGAAGAGAATAACTTCCGGCGACATCGCCAGCGAACGAGCGATCGCCACCCGCTGCTTCTGCCCGCCGGAGAGAGTGATCGGGTAAACATCGGCTTTGTGCGCCATGCCCACTTTCTCCAGCTGCTGCATGGCCATGGCCTTCGCCTCGTCTCGTTTCATGCCCTTAACGCGCAGCAGCGCCTCGCTGACGTTCTGCTGCACGGTCAGATGCGGCCACAGGTTAAAACTCTGAAAGACCATCCCCACCCGCTCGCGGATTTTGGCCAGCTGGCGGTGCGACATCGCCCGGCCGCGCTGTTCATCAATCCCCAGCCGCTGACCGCCGATATGAATTTCACCGCGGTCCGGCTGTTCCAGCCAGTTCATACAGCGCAACAGGGTGGATTTTCCCGACCCGGACGAGCCGAGAATACTCACCACGGTCCCCTTCTCCACCGTCAGGTTAATATCCCGCAGGACTTCCACATTATCGAACTGTTTGGAGACGTTTTTGACGCTTACGGCAATAGACTCAGGCATGGCTCATTCCTCTTTTGGCTCCCCAGGCGGTCAGGCGCTTAATCAGCATCTCCAGTAGAATGCTGATCGCCCAGTAAAGCCCAATGGCGACGATAAAGGCGTTAAACGGAATAAAATAGGTCGCCTGGACGCTGTTGGCGGCGGCGGTGATCTCCTGAACGGTAATAATGCTCAGGAAAGCGGTGTCCTTCAGGCAAATAATCAGCTGATTGCCGATCAGCGGTAAGGCGGAAGAGACGATATTGGGTAAAATAATCCGCCGAAAAATGGCATAGCGAGAAAAGCCCTGAGCAATTGCCGCTTCAATATATCCGCCGGAAAATACCCGCCGCTGGCTGCGCAATATTTCAAAGAAATAGGCGCCATGATAAATAATCAGGGCCAGTAAACCGGCGGTCCACGGCTCCATGCTAATACCGAGCTGCGGCAGTCCGTAATACAGAAGATAAGCGAGGATCAAAAAAGGGATCGCGCGCATCAGGCTGACGAAACCAATAATAATCCGGTTAATCACTTTCTTTTGATATTCGCTAAAATAACACAGCGCAATACCGATAATCAGCGCCGCCAGGGCGGCGGTAATAAACAGTTCGAGGGTCGCGAATAACCCGGCAATAAAGCTATCGCGAACCGACCAGATAACGCCCCACTGATTCATAATGCCTCCCGTTCCTAGCGCGCCAGACGCCTGGCTTTACGTTCCGCGATACCCTGCAGCTTCAACAAACAGCCGATGATCGCCACATACAGCAGGCCGGCGGCGAGGATCGGCGACAGCGGCTCGTAGGTGACCGAGGAGATACGGTTGGTGACCCGGGTGAGATCCACCACGCCAATCACGGCGATCGCCGGGCTACCTTTGATCAAAAAGGACATCTCATTGACCAGCGCCGGCAGGCTCTCGATCCACATCTGCGGCAGCATGATGTAGCGGAAGTAGGTCCAGCGGCGCATCCCTACCGACTCCGCCGCCTCCCGCTGTTCGCGCGGAAAGGTGCGGAAGGCATTGCGCCAGATCTCAGCGTTAAACGCCGACGTGTTAAGCGTCAGCGCCACGATGGCGGCCACGTTCTTGTCGAGGTTAATGCCCATCGTGGGCAGGGAAAGGAACAGAAATAGCACCAGCGTCACCAGCGGCGTCGCGCGGGCCAGACTGATATAGACCACCAGCAGCTGGTCGATCACCGGCAGGCGCAGCATCCGTACCAGGGCGATCAGCAGGCCAGCCACCACCCCGAAGGCGATAGCGATGGCCGAAATCCAGAGGGTCGTCCATGCGCCTTCGATTAATAACTGCCAGGAAATTGCATCCATGAGGCCCTCCTTCTCAGCAACAGGCGGCGGTCGCCCGCCGCGGAATATTACAGTCCGGCGAGTTTGTGAAACTGTTCCGGGCTGGTGATCGCCTCGGTCGGCAGGTTGTCATAGGTTTCGCCAAACCATTTTTTCTGCAGCTCGGCGAGCTTGCCGGTCTCCTTCATGTGGTTCATAAACTTGGTCATATAGGCCAGCAGCTGCGGCGAGTTTTTCGGGATCGGCCACGCCATATAGCCCGGTCCGGAGACGGCCAGCCCTTTGGCGAAGACCTTCGGTTTGGCTTTCGCCAGGTCGTTTACCGAGATCACCACGTTAATCACGTAATCCAGTCGCTTATTCGCCAGGTCGGCGTAGGCTTCCGGATAGGAGGGATACTCCACCACCGGTCCCAGCTTGCCGCCGGTCTTCTCCAGCATCGCCTTCAGCTCCGGCAAACGCGCCAGCAGCGCGCTCCCGGCCTGTAACCCCACTTTTTTGCCGCTGAGATCGGCAATGGTATTTAGCGAGGTATCGCCAGCGCGTTTGACGAAATAGTGCTGCGCGGAGGCCCACGGTGGGGTGAAATCAAAGACCTTCAGCCGCTCATCGGTAATAACCGCCCCGGTTAAGGCCATATCGTATTGCCCGGTGGAGACAGCCGCTAATAATCCGGTCCACGGTAATATGCTCTGGTCGACATGGAATTTGGCGTACTTACGTAATTCCTCAAGCATATCTTTGTTAAAGCCATCAGCCTGGCCATTATTCATAAAGTTAAACGGCGCATAATCATCTTCCGTCGCCACTTTCAAGGTGCCGGATTTTTCTATTTCCGGAAGATCGGCCGCGACGGCGTGATAAGAAAAAGCGACCGTTAATACAGCGCTCAGACACATTGATGCCAATGATTTTTTCATTATTTCACCCCTGATGGATTGGCCAGACGGGTTCATTCCAGAACGCGAAAAGGTTTCTGCAAAATAGTGGCCGGGGACGTTCCGGTCCACGGCGGCTGAATACGTTTTTAATGTGGGAGCGTTTTTCAATTCCGTATAGAGCCAGATGGGCCGCATCGCTGTGTCAGATGGCGGCAGGGTGGTATGGAATTTGCTGAGTGTAACGGGTGGTCGCAATGCGTTATTGCCAGAGGAGCCCCGTATGATCCGTCACCTGTTACACGTTGATTTTCAGCCTGGCCGCGGTTTGCAGGAACAGGTGCGAGAGACGCTGGTGAATGCCATTCTCAGCGGGATCTTCGCCGCCGACACCCCGCTGCCCTCCTGTCGCCAGTTGGCCAGCCAGCTTCGCGTCTCGCGCAACACCACCGCGCTGGTGTTTGAAAGTCTGGTCAACGAGGGCTACCTGATTAGCCGCCCACGCAGCGGTTACTACCTGCATCCCGACTATCATGAAGCTTCGCCTGCCGCCGTCGAGAGTGCACCGCAGCGCGAAGCGGCTGCACCACGCTGGGGCGACCGGCTGCAGATGACCCCCAGCCAGCAGGAGTCGATCCTCAAACCGGCGGGCTGGATGCACTACCGCTACCCGTTTATCTACGGCCAGCCCGATACCCGGCAGTTCCCGCTGGCCACCTGGCGCTCGGCGGCGAACTGGCTGCACGGCGGGGTGCGCGACCCGGCGTGGGTCATCGACCATATTGACCAGGATGTGCCGATGCTGATCGAGCAGATCCGCACCCGGGTGCTGCCCAAGCGCGGCATTGTCGCCGCGCCGGATGAAATTCTCATCACCCTTGGCTCGCAAAATGCCCTCTACCTGCTGACCCGACTGCTGCTCTCTTCCACCACCCGCATTGGCGTCGAAAACCCCTGCTTCCGCGAAGCCATCAACACCTTTCTGCTCGCCGACGCCGAGGTGGTGCCGCACCCGGTGGATGAAGAGGGGATCGTGCTTAATGAGCGTCCCTGCGATTACTACTATGTCACTCCAGGTCATCAGGTGCCCACCGGGGTGACCATGAGCAGTGCGCGGCGTCGCCAGTTGCTGGAGCATGCCGCCCGCCATGACGCGGTCATTATTGAAGATGATTATGACTCGGAGAGTAACTTTACCCTCAACCCGCTGCCGGCGCTGAAGGCCAGCGATCGCAGCGGCCGGGTGGTGTATGTCAGCAGCCTGTCAAAAGCGCTGTCACCGGGGCTGCGGTTGGGGTTTATGGTCGCCGACCCGGACCTGATCGACGAGGCGCGCGCCCTGCGCCGGCTGGTCTATCGCCATCCGCCGACCAACATTCAGTACCAGATGGCCCACTTCCTTGCCCAGGGCCATTATGAAACCCATCTGCGGCGCTACCACTATGACTCCGCCCAGCGCTGGGAGCGTCTGCACGCCGCCCTGCAGCGCTATCTGCCGTCGTGTCGCGCGCTGGCGGGGAGCGAACATGCTAACGCCTTCTGGCTGCAGACCCCGGCGCAGATCAACACCCAGCAGCTCACCTGGCGCGCCGCCCACGCCGGCGTGCTGATTGAGCCCGGGGCGCGCCATTTTCTCAGCGCCGCGCCGCCGGATAACTATTTTCGCATGGGATTCCACGCCATTAACCCTGACGCCATCGCCCAGGGGGTGGAGGTCCTGCGCGGCCAGCTGGAGCAGATGGGTTAGCGGTATTGTTCATACTCAACGGCGTCGCGCACGCTGAGCAGCGCCGGGCGCAGGCTGTCGAAAGGCACCGATCCGAGCGCAATGCGCAGCGCCTGCGGGATCGTGGCGGAGACGCAGAACGGCTCGGCGGTCGATACCGAAATGCGGCGTTCCATCAGCGCATTCGCCAGCCGATCGGCCCGGCTCTCTTCACCCAGAGGCAGCCAGACGAAGTACGAATCGGGATGACTGACGACGGGAAGCCCGCAAAGTAGCTCGCGGGCCACCTGCTGCCGCTGTCGCGCATCCTGGCGTTTCTGCGTTTCAAAGCGCGCCACCGTGCCATCTTCAATCCAGGCGCAGATCAGCGAACTTATCAGCGTCGGCGTATTCCACGTCGTGGCCCGGATGGCGCGCTCAATCTCCGGCCGATAGCGCGGCGGAGAAATCACCACGCCCACGCGCAGTCCGGTGGCGATATTTTTTGAAAATCCGGTGACATACACCGTTCTTTCCGGCGCATAGCTGACCACCGGCGGCGGCGGACGGCTCACCAGCCGGGCGTAGGCGGCATCTTCAATAATCAGCAGATCGTGCTGGCGCGCAAGATCGGCCAGCGCCTGCCGCTGCCCGATGTTGAGCACCCAGCCCAGCGGATTGTGCAGCGTCGGCATGGTATACACCGCCCGCACCCGCCGCTGCTGGCACAGCGTCTGAAGCGCCTGCAGGTCCGGTCCCTCCGGTCGACAGGGGATCGCCGCCAGCTCCAGATGATACAGCGCCGCCAGAACCTTGAAGCCCGAATAGGTCAGCGCATCCACCGCCACCACATCCCCCGGACGTAACAGCCCCATGACGGTCACCGCCAGCCCGTGCTGTGCGCCGTTGACGATCAGGACATTTTCCGCGTCCGGCGCAAAGTGCTGGCAGGTCAAATGGCGGGCGATAATGTCCCGCTCGGCAAGCCGCCCGGCGTGAGGCTGATAGCGCAGATGCGAGTCAATATCGCCCGCCATCGCCAGCTGCCTGAGCGCCTCGCGCAGCGCATCGCCCTGCTCCGGCAGCGAAGGTAGTTGAAATTGAGATCCACGACATCGGCGGCGACCACCTGCTGATCGACCCCGTGCCCCGGCGGCAGCGAGAGGTCGCGCACGAAGGTGCCGCGGCCGGTTTCGCCGCTAACCAGCCCCATCTCTTCCAGTTCACGATAGACGCGCGTGGCGGTGGCCAGCGAGATGCGCTCCCCGGCGGCAAGGGTACGGTGCGTCGGCAGTCGGCTGCCGGCGGGCAGCTGCCCGCTGCGGATCGCCTGCGCATATCGATCGACAACGGCTTTATATCGGGCTTTCATCGTGAAATGTATCTATGACAATAATTTGATTGTATTAGATTGGCCACATTACCATCGCCGCTGACGATGCTCAAGCGGGCGCAGCCCAATCAGATAACGCGAGGTTAACGTGGTAGATTCAGCACTGGATAAATCGGCGCCCGGTCCCTGGTCCGGATGGCTTCATGGTTTACTGGGGGTGATCATTTTCAGCGGTTCGCTGCCCGCGACGCGGCTGGCGGTGCAGGATATGGATCCGTTGTTATTGACCTTTCTGCGCGCCTCTATCGCCGGGCTGCTTGCCATCGCGCTGCTGGTGGGCTTTCGCCAGAAACGCCCGCGCCTGGCGCAGCTTGTGTCCCTGATCATCGTCTCATCCGGGGTGGTGCTCGGCTTTCCGCTACTCACGGCGCTGGCCCTGCAGCGCATTACCTCGGCGCATTCGATTGTGTTTATTGGTCTGCTGCCGCTGATGACCGCCCTCTTCGGCGTACTGCGCGGCGGCGAACGCCCGCGGCGGGCTTTCTGGATCTTTTCGCTGCTGGGCAGCCTGCTGGTGGTGGGATTCGCCCTGACGCAAAATGCGGCGGCCTCACTCAGCGGCGATCTGCTGATGCTGGCGGCGGTTATCGTCTGCGGCCTCGGCTATGCGGAAGGGGCGAAGCTGACGCGGGAGCTCGGCGGCTGGCAGGTGATCTGCTGGGCGCTGGTGATAGCCCTGCCGTTGATGCTCCCCGCCTCGCTGCTGGTTCAGCCCGCGTCCTGGCATGCCATCTCGGCCTCCTCCTGGGTCGCGCTCGGCTATGTGTCGCTGTTCAGCATGCTGATCGGTTTCATCTTTTGGTACAAAGGGCTGGCCGCGGGCGGGATCGCCGCCGTCGGCCAGCTCCAGCTATTACAGCCGTTCTTCGGACTAGGCCTGTCGGCGGCGCTGTTGCACGAAACCGTCAGCCCCTTGATGCTGGCGGTCACGCTGGGCGTGGTGCTGTGCGTGGTGGGCTCGCGCAAATTTGGCCGCCAGCGGGTTGGCGCAGGGAGCCCGAGCCGTGATTGACCGCCCCGTCATCCGCCGTCCCGGGTCGCGGCGGCGTAACCGCCTTACCCGGGCTATAGCATGATAAACGGCTGGAGGTCGCGTCGCCGGGGAGGACGACCGTCTACACCGGCCGCGCGTACTGAAGCATCACCTGCAGCAGCACGTTGGCGCCGGCGGCGACGTGCTCCGGCGAGGCATACTCAATTTCGTTATGGCTGATCCCGTCCTTGCAGGGGATAAAAATCATCCCGGTGGGCGCCAGGTAGCTCATATACACTGCGTCATGCCCGGCGCCGGAGACGATCGGCCGCGCCGGATAGCCCAGCCGCTGCGCGGCATCGGCAATGGCCTGCTGGCATTCAGCATCGAACGGCGCCGCCGGATAGTGGCTTACCTGCTTCAGGGCCACCTGCAGACCGCTCTCCCGCTCAACCTCCGCGATAAACGCCCGCAGCTGGCGATCCATCTCGTCCACCAGCGCATCGCTGAGATTGCGCATATCAATGGAGAAGGTGACCTCCCCGGGCACCACGTTGCGGCTGTTGGGCCACACCTGCACGCTACCGACCGTGCCGCGTCCCTCTTCGCTGCGCCCGGCAATGGCCACCACTTCCTGCATAATGCGGGTCGCCACCTGCAGGGCATCCTGACGCAGGCGCATCGGCGTGGGTCCGGCGTGCGAGGCCTGGCCGGTGACCACGCAGTCGTACCAGCGGATCCCCAGCACGCCCTGCACGATACCGATGGTTTTCGCTTCATCTTCGAGAATCGGCCCCTGCTCCAATGTGCGCCTCAAAATAGGCGCCGATGGGATGCTCCCCCCGGGGTCTGCTCGCCGATATAGCCGATCTGCTCCAGCGCCTCGCCGACGCTGACACCCTCTTTATCCGTGACGGCCCAGGTCTCCTCCAGCGGGAAGACGCCGGCAAAGACCCCAGAGCCATCATCACCGGCACAAAGCGCGACCCCTCTTCGTTGGTCCAGAACACCACCTCAATCGGCGCCTCGGTGGCAATCTGCAGATCGTTGAGCGTGCGCACCACCTCCAGCGCCGCCAGCACGCCGTAGTTGCCGTCGAAATTTGCCGCCGGTGGGGCTGAGTGTCGATATGGCTGCCGGAGACGATGGGCGGCAGGCCGGGGTTGCGGCCTTCCCGGCGCATAAATACATTGCCTATTTTATCGATGGTGACGCTCATCCCGGCCTCCCGCGCCCAGCCTATTACCTTGTCCCGCCCCTGGCGGTCGAGGTCGGTGAGGGTCAGACGGCGGCAGCCGCCCTTCGGCGTGGCGCCGATCTGCGCGAGATCCATTAACGACGCCCACAGGCGGTCGCCATTGATGCGCCAGCCGGTGGTGTCGGTCGCGGGGGTAAAAAGTACATCACTGCTCATGGTAGTCTCCTGACATCAAGGTCGCCGCCAGCGTAACCGGCGGTGGGAATGCGCTATCAACGCCTGGTCTTCATCCTGTATGGTTTTTTGCCGCCGATCAGACGGCCAGGGCCTGGGCGTTAGCGTCAATCGCCAGCTCGCGCCAGCGGTGGCAACTCACCGCGTGGCGCTCCGCGACGGATTCCGTCGGCGGCAGACTCTGCTCACAGACCGGGCGACGGTGCGGGCAGCGCTCGGCAAATGCGCAGCCGGGCGGCAAGCGCGCCAGATCCGGCGGCGCGCCGGGAATGCAGTGCAGGGCATCACCTTTCTTAAGCCCCTCTTTCGGCCGACTGCCCAGCAGCACCTGGGTATAAGGATGGCGCGGGTGGCGCAGGATCTCGCTCATCGACGCTTCCTCGACGATCCGCCCGGCGTACATCACCGCCACCCGGTCGGCGATCTCCACCGCGGCGCCGATATCGTGGGTCACAAACACGATCGACAGCCCGCGCTGCTTTTGCTGCTCGCGCAGCAGGATCAGGATCTGGATTTGCACCGTGGCGTCGAGGGCGGTGGTCGGCTCATCCGCCAGCAGCAGCTTCGGGTTACAGGAGAGCGCAAGGGCGATCATCGCCCGCTGGCGCATTCCGCCGGACATCTCGTGCGGGTAAGCATCCAGCCGCCGCTCGGGGCTGGGAATGCGCACCTGGCTCAGGGCCTCCAGCGCCCTGTCCCGGGCCGCCTGGCGCGACAGCCCTTCGTGGCGGCGCAACCCTTCAATAATCTGCTGCCCGACGGTGTAGACCGGATCGAAGGCCAGCAGCGGCTCCTGAAAAATCATCGCGCAGCGTCCGCCGCGATAGCGCCGCAGCTGGCTGGCGCTCATCGTCAGCACCTCGTCATCCCCCACCTGCAGGGTGCCGGAGAGCTCACTGCTCCCTGGCGGGTGCAGGCGCATCAGCGCCCGCAGGGTCACGCTCTTGCCGGAACCCGACTCGCCAATCAGCGCCATCACCTCCCCCTTTTGTACCTCAAAGGAGACTCCATTGACCGCGTTGATGGTCTGCCCGTCGCGGCGAAAGACGACCCGCAGGTCGCGCACATGGACAAAGGCGTTATCCGACATGGCTGACCTCCTTAAGGGGGATGCTTTGATGCCAGGGCGAGGCCGGCTGCGCCATCAGGCAGGCGCTCTGGTGCCCCTCCCCGACCGCCTCCAGCCGCGGTTTCACCTCGGCGCAGACCGCCTTCGCATGCGGGCAGCGGGTGTGAAAGCGGCAGCCGCTCGGCGGCGCGATGGGGCTGGGGGGATCGCCGCTTAGCGGCGAGGTCAGGGTGCGGTTTTCCGGGTCCATGGAGGGCATCGAGCTTAACAGCGCCCGGGTATAGGGGTGGGCGGAGGCGGTAAACAGCTGCTCCGCCGGGCCAATCTCCACCACTTCGCCAAGGTACATGACGAGGATCCGATCCGACAGCCAGCGAACCACGTGTAGATCGTGGCTGATGAACACGTAGGTCAGCTCGAGAGTCCGTTTAAGCTCCTGCAGCAGCTGCAGCACCTGGGCTTCCACCGATTTATCCAGCGCCGACACAGCCTCATCGAGGATCACCAGCCGCGGCTTCATCGCCAGCGCGCGGGCGATATTCACCCGCTGCCGCTGGCCGCCGGAGAGCGCATGCGGGTAGCGGTCGGCAAAGCGCGCCGGCTCAAGGCCAACGTGCGCCAGCAGATAGCGGGCATATTCGCTGGCCTCTCTGGCGCTGACGCCGTGGACGCGCTGGCCGAAGGCGATGCTCTCCTCCATGGTCAGGCGCGGATTGAGCGAAGCATAGCTATCCTGGAAAACCATCTGCACCTGGCGACGGTAGGCTTTCAGCGGCAGACGTGACGAGCCGACCCCCTGTCCGTCGAAGATCAGTTCGCCGCTGTCCTGGGTGAGCAACTGCATCAGCAGCCGGGCGGTGGTCGATTTGCCGCAGCCCGACTCGCCGACCACCCCCAGGGTTTCGCCTTTCATCACCGTGAAGCTGATATCGTCCACCGCCTGCACCACCTCCCGGCCTTTGCCGCCGCGAAAGTACTTCAGCAGGTGATTGACCTTCAGCAGCGGCTGCGCCGGCCCGCCAAGGTCGATATTGATAAAGGGTTGCATCGCTTACTCCTTAATCGCCATTGCCGCACGCAGGCGGTCCGCGAGGATATTGAACGAAATGGAGGTGATAAAAATCATCAGGCCCGGCAGGGCGGCCACCCACGGCTGGGTATAGATTGCCGTGCGCAGCGTATTGAGCATCAGCCCCCACTCGGGCTCCGGCGGCCGCACGCCGAGGCCGAGAAACGACAGGCCGGAGGCGAGGATCATGCACACCGAAATCAGCCCGGTGGAGAAGACGAAGATCGGCCCGAGCACGTTGCCCAACACCTGGACGCGGATAATGGTCAACGCGCTGGCGCCAGTGGCCCGGGCGGCGTCGATATAGTCCATATGCCGCACCTGGGCGGTCACGCTCTCGGCAATCCGCGCCACCTGCGGGACAAACACGAGGGTCAGCGACAGCAGCGCATTGCCGATGCCCGCCCCCAGCGCTCCCGACAGCGCAATCGCCAGCAGGACGGAGGGAAAGGCATAGAACACATCCACGGTGCGCATAATCACGGTATTGGTTTTGCCGCCCGTATAGCCGGCGATAATCCCGATGGCCCCGCCGATAAAAAAAGGCGAACACCACCGGGACAATTCCCATAAACAGCGACAGTCGGGTGCCAAGGATCAGCCGCGACAGCATGTCGCGTCCCAGCTCATCCGAGCCCAGCGGGAAGCCGTCGCTGCCGATGGGTTTCAGGCGCAGGAACATCGACGTTTGATAGGGATCTTTGACGATAAGCCACGGACCGAACAGCGCCAGGGCCAGCAGCAGGAGGATCACCACGCCCACCACCACCCCGCCGGGGTCGCGCAGTAGGCGGCGCAGCACGCCGCGCCAGTAACCTTGCCGGGTAGCGTGGGCCGCTGCGGCCGGGACCGCTTTCGTCGTTGCCGTATCCACCATGGTCAGCTCCTCTTAATACGCGGGTCGAGGGTGGTCTGCAGAATATCCACCAGCAGGTTGAGCAGCACGAAAAACAGCGCCAGCACCCAGATGGTGCCCTGCAGCAGGGGCAGGTCGCGCTGAAAAATGGCGGTATTGAGCAGCAATCCGGTTCCCGGCCAGGAGAAAACGGTCTCCACAAGGATCGAGCCGCCCATCAGATAGCCCACCTGCAGCCCCATCACCGCCAGCGCGGTGGGCGCGGCATTTTTCATGACATGGACAAAGATGCGCGACTCGTTGAGCCCGCGGGCGCGCAGGCCAACGATAAACTCCTGGCTGAGGATATCGGCCACCTGCGAGCGCACGGTGCGGGCGATAATCCCGGTCGGGATCACCGACAGGGTGAGGGCCGGCAGCAGCATGAACTGCAGGTGCGCCCAGTCCCATTGCCAGCCCACCTCGCCTATCGGCCCGCCGCCGGTGGCCGGCAGCAGCGCGAACTTGACGCTGCAGAGGATCACCAGCAGCATCCCCAGCCAGTAGTGCGGCACGCTGACGCCAAACACCGACAATACCGAGGCCAGACGGTCAATGACGCTGTTGCGAAAATAGCCAGCGACAAAGCCGAACAGGCTGCCGAGGACAAAACCGATCGCCGTCGCCAGCAGCGCCAGGCGCAGAGAGTAAGCCACCGCGGTCATCACTTCGTCTATCACCGGGCGGCCGGTGGCGACCGACATACCAAGGTCGCCGTGCAGCGCCCGCCACAGCCAGTGGATAAACTGCAGGGGCAGCGGCTTATCAAAGCCGTAAGCCTGCATTAATGTCTGACGCAGCGCCTCCGAGGCGTCCGGCGGCATCACCGACACCAGCGGGTCGCCCGGGGCGATCTGCACCAGCATGAAACAGATCACCGCCACCCCCAGCATGGTGGGGATAGCCAGCAGAATGCGGTATAGCAGCGTATTGATCATCGGTCGCCCCTTTCGCGATTACTCTTTTTTGCTCACCAGGCTGAGGTCGATAAACCAGCTCTGCGGTTGCACCACCCCGGTCACCGCAGGGGAAATCGCACGCGGCCCGACGTCGTGGGCGACAAACAGGAATGGCACCTGATCCACCAGCGCGGCGTGCAACTCACCGGCCGCTTTGTTCATCTCCGCCGGGGTAAAGGCGTGCTTGACGGCGGCGGCCAGCTTCTCCGTCTCCAGCGTGGAAAAGTAACCCCAGTTGGTCGCCACCGGCGGAAACGCTTTGGCCGTCGAGAAGCGGATCAGGCCAAAGTAAGGATCGTTAACCGCGGCGCTGACGTTGATCGCATCGATCCCTTTCGCCGAGGGGTCCCGGGCGCCCAGGCGCCAGTTGGTAAACAGGGTGTTCCATTCCACCACTTTGATATCCACATTGAAGAAGCAGCTCTTCAGGCTCTGCTGGATATACTCGTTCATCGGCAAGGGCTGCATCTGCCCGGAGCCGGAGGCCGAGGTAGCCACCGTGACGCGCAGCGGTTTGCTGGCATTGTATCCGGCCTCGGTCATTAGCTGGCGGGCGGCGTCCGGGTCATATTTGATCTGGAAGGTGGGTTTGCCATGCCACGGGCTGTCAGCCTCGTAGACCCCAGTGGCCTCGGTCATGTAGCCGCCGAGGTAGCTCTTCAGCTCAGCACGGTTCAGACACAAGTTGGCCGCTTTGCGCACGCGGATGTCCTGCCACGGCGATCCTTTTTCAAAGGAGAACTGCCAGGGCCACAGATGCGGCTGGGTGTTGGCGTAGAGGTGAAAACCCTGAGACTTGATCTGATCGATGGCGTCCGGCGCCGGGGCTTCAATCCAGTCCACCTGCTTCGACAACAGCGCCGCGGTACGGGCGTTGGCCTCCGGCAAGGGGATCAGCACCACTTTATCCACCCGGGGAATGCGATCTTTGTTCCAGTAGTCGGGGTTTTTATCGAGGATCAGCTGCTGACGCGGCACCAGCTTCTCCAGTTTGAACGGGCCGCTACCCACCGCGTGGGCGGCGAAGGCGGTCCACGCCTGTTTGCTGCGCGCGGCGCTATCTCCCACGCTGGCCGGCACCGCGTCATACTGCTTCTGCCACGCCGTCGGCGAGACGATAAACAGGTTGGTGATGTTGTACGGCAGCAGCGCATCCGGTTCCGAGGTGGTCAGCGCCACGGTGTGGTCGTCAATTTTCTCTGCGCCGGTGAGGGTCGGCATGCGCGACAGGGTGTTGCCGATCTGACCCGGGGCGTACTGCGGCGCCGCTTTATTCAGTACCTTATCCACGTTCCAGACGATGGCGTCGGCGTTCACCTCCGTCCCATCATGAAACTTCACCCCCGGACGCAGGGTGAAAATCCAGCGGCTGGTATTCTGCGGATCGATGTGCCACTCGGTCGCCAGCCCCGGCACCAGACCGCTGGGCTTTTCACCTTGCGACAGATCCCACTCCACCAGCGCGTCGTACAGCGGGATGCCGGTAAAGCGGTTGCCCTCATAGCCTTGATCCGGCTGGCCAAGGGTTAACGGAATATCCGCGGCGGTCATGGCGATCCGCAGCGTGGAGGCGTTGGCAGGTAAGGCGGCGCCCGCCAGGGCCAGTGCGCCGCTCACCGCCACGGCGAGACGACCGGCACGCGAAAATAACGTCTTTTTGTGCATCACATGATCCCTGTTAAATAAAATGTCACGGATTAACAGGCAAAATGCGTACCAGCTCTTACGCGGACGAAAATAGGTCAAAACCGACCGGTAAAATAAGAATGACTTATATTATCACCATGATAATTATGGGAAAATAATTGCGCCTTATTCCGCCGCACCGCCAGCGGGAAATATGTTGCAGAATTGCACCAGCCGCTATATGGCAAATTTCAAATAATCACTCTGCGTCACTTTTTATTCATCCCCCGTCCACCGCCGCCGCGTATTCTCCGTCGGGATCAATCCCTTCTATACTTCAGGGAACACATCGACCGGGAGAGACTATGCCTTTAGCCGATTTTCACCGCTCCGATCCTTTTACCCTCGGTATCGAACTGGAGCTGCAGGTGGTGAACCCGCCGGGTTACGACCTCAGCCAGGATGCCTCGACGCTGATTGCCGACGTCCAGCATGAGCTGACCGTGGGAGAAGCCAAACACGACATCACCGAGAGCATGCTGGAGATCGCCACCGGGGTGTGCCGCGACATCAGCCATGCGCAAATCCAGCTCAGCGCCATCCAGCAGGCGGTCCAGCGCGCGGCGCTGCGCCATCATCTGCAGATCTGCGGCGGCGGTTCCCACCCCTTTCATGCCTGGCAGCGCCAGCAAATCAGCGATAACCCGCGCTATGTCAAAACCGTCGAGCATTTTGGCTATCTGGCACAGCAGGCGACGGTCTTTGGCCAGCATGTGCACGTCGGCTGCCAGAGCGGCGACGACGCCATCTATCTGCTGCATGGCCTGTCGCGCTTTGTACCGCACTTCATCGCCCTTAACGCCGCCTCACCGTGGTTTGACAGCACCGACAGCCGCTTCGCCTGTTCACGCCTGAACCGCTTCTCCTCCTATCCCGACAACGGTCCGATGCCGTGGGTGGCCGACTGGCAGGGGTTTCGTCGCCTGTTCCGCCAGCTGAGCTACACCAGCATGATCGATAGCATGAAGGATCTGCACTGGGATATTCGCCCCAGCCCGCAGTTTGGTACCGTCGAGGTGCGGGTGATGGACACCCCCTTGACCCTTGCCCAGGCGATCCACATCGCCGGCTTTATTCAGACCCTGGCCTGCTGGCTGTTGACGGAGCGTCCTTTTAAGCACCAGCCTGATGATTATCTGCTGTACCCCTTTAACCGCTATCAGGCCTGCCGCTACGGGCTGGACGGGACCCTCACCGACGTGCGCAGCGGGGAGCAGCGCAGCATCCGCCAGGAGATCCTGCAGCTCGCCGACCGGCTGGCCCCTTTCGCCCATCAGCTGAAGGCGACGGCAGCGCTGGAGGCGGTGGTTCGCCAGGCGAAATCGCCGCACAGCGAGGCGCAGCAGATGCGCGACTTTATCGCCAACGGCGGTTCGCTTTCCGGGCTGGTGCAAAAACACTGTGAGATTTGGGCGGCATAAGGCAGCGAGGCGGGTATACTCGGCGCAGACTATAGAAAGGACTGCCCATGTTATTACGTTGCCTGCTCCCTCTGGCGCTGCTGCCCCTGGCCGCCGTCGCCAGCGCCGCCTGTACCCTCACCGACCCGACGCTGACCCTGCAGAGCTATCGGGTGGATGCGCAGAAAGAGCGCATTGCGATGTACTGGCAGGATCGGCACGGCAAAGCCTGGGGTTCCCTGCGTTCGCTGCTGGCGGGTATCGATGGCGACGGCCGGGTGCAGATGGCGATGAACGGCGGCATTTACGATAAGGCCTACGCGCCGCTGGGGCTGTATATCGAAGACGGCAAACGGCTGACGCCGGTAAACCGCTCCGCCGGCGGCGGGAACTTCTTTATCCGCCCCGGCGGCGTATTCCTGGTGGAAAACGGCCGGGCGAAAATCGTGCCGTTGCCGGCGTACAAACCCTCTCCCGCCATCCGCTATGCGGTGCAGTCCGGCCCGATGCTGATTGAAAATGGCGTCATCAACTGGCGACTGAAGCCCTCCGCCAGTTCGCGCAAGCTGCGCAACGGGGTTGGTATCGATAAGCAGGGCCGGGTGGTGTTTATGCTCAGCGATCGCGAGACCAACTTTTACGATTTTGCCTGCTATGCGCAGTCAAAGCTTGGCGTGCGGCAGATGCTTTATCTCGACGGCACCCTGTCGAAGATGTACCGCAAAGGCGGCAGCGTGCCGTGGCAGTATCATCCGTTCGTGACCATGATAACGGTGGAGAGAAAATAGCGGGCGCGTTTGGGGGCGGCCATTCCAGCCAGGAGAGTGAATAAATTAACGACAGGCCGGGCAAGGTATTGCCGCCGTGCCCGATGTCCTTGCCCGGTGGCGCTGCGCTTACCGGGCCTACAGAGTCTGTTCGCTATGGTGTGGCCCCTGAAATCTACGGGCGTGCAGCAGGGCCGATTCCCGCTGAAATCGGCGAACCGGAGGTCGGCAGATAAGGCGGGGCTCACGCCCAAACGCAACGTGAACGCAAAACCCACCCTCACCCTACCCCTCTCCCAAAGGGAGAGGGGACCGCCCGGTAGTCGTTGCAGCCTGGAGTATCCCCGTTACCGACCGGTAGCGCCGCGCTTACCCCGCCGATGCGCCCACTCGCGCATACGTTGAAACAGTACATACAGCGACGGGATAAACAGGATGCCAACCATCGTCGCCACCAGCATCCCGCTGAATACCGTGGTGCCGATGATCCGCCGGCTCTGCGCCCCGGCGCCGGTGGCGAGCATCATCGGCATAATGCCGATAATAAACGACACCGCGGTCATCATTACCGCGCGGAAGCGGCGGGTAGCCCCCTCGCGCGCAGCGTCGACTATCGACAGCCCCTCCTCGCGCCGGCTGCGGGCGAACTCAACGATCAGAATCGCATTCTTCGCCGCCAGGGCGATCAGCAGCACCAGCCCTATCTGAACATACACATCGTTGGCATAGCCCGCGGTCCACAGCCAGAGCAGCGCTCCGCCGATGGCGAACAGCACCGAGAGCATGACGCTCGCCGGCAGCGTCCAGCTCTCATACTGCGCCACCAGGAACAGCCACGCCATCGCCACCGCCGCCAGCACGATCCACACCGCCTGATTGCCGGTCTGCTGCTCCTGCCAGGAGATCCCGCTCCAGGCATAATCATATCCCGACGGCAGATGGGCCTGCAGAATCTGCTCCATGGCCGCCATCGCCGTGCGGCTGCTGACCCCCTCGGCCGCTGAACCGCTCACCGACACGGACGGGAACTGATTGTACTGCTGAATAAACGGCGCCCCCACCGTCGGCGTAATGGTGACCAGATTGCTCAGCCGCACCCGCTCGCCGTCGCGGCTGCGGACGTACAGCTCGCTAATCTGCTCAGCCCGCTCACGCCACTGCATCTCATTTTGCATCACCACATGATAGACACGATTGTTACGGCTGAAATCGCCGGCGCGCGTGCCGCCGAACGCCGTCTGCAGGCTGCTGAAGATCTGCGCCACCGGCACATCCAGCAGCGCCGCCCGGTCGCGGTCGACCGTCAGGGTCAGCTGCGGCACGTTGCTGCTCCAGGTGGTAAACACCCGGCTCAGCTGCGAATGCTGGTTCGCCAGCTGGAGGATCTCCCGCGTCACCTGCTCCAGCTCCGCCGACGACTGACCGGCCTGCGCCAGGATGCGCAGATCAAACCCCGAGGCATTGCCCAGGCCCGGCAGGGTCGGCGGTGCGAAGGTCATGATCGTCGCCTCGGGTAGCGACAGCAGCTGGCGCTGAATATCCGCCATCACCGCATCCAGCGGCGGCCGCTGATGCCAGTCCTTGAGCATTACCGAGATAAACCCGCCGTTAGAGGCGCTGGTGCCGTTGAGAATGTTGAACCCGGACACCTGAATCACATCCTCCACCGCCGGGTTAGCCATCAGCAGCTTGCGCGCCTGGGCCATCACCGCTTCGGTACGCTCCAGCGACGCCGCCTCCGGCAGCTGCACGCTGGCAAACAGGTAACCCTGATCTTCCTGCGGCAGGAAGCCTTTCGGCATCGAGGTGAAGCTGAACGCCACCAGCGCGCCTGCCGCCACCGTCGCCGCCAGCGCCAGCCAGGGACGGCGGTTCATCCAGCCTACCAGCCGGCCATAGCCGTCGCGGGTGCCGTCGAGAAGACGGTTAAACGCCCGCCACACCGCCGCTGGCCGGGCGGGACGCGGGCGCAGCAGCAGCGCGCAGAGGGCCGGCGTCAGGGTTAGCGCCACCAGGCTCGACAGGGCCACCGCGGTGGAGAGCGTCACGGCAAACTGCCGGTACAGCTCGCCGACGATCCCCGGGAGCAGCGCCACCGGCACAAACACCGCCAGCAGCACCAGGGTCGTGGCGATCACCGGCCCGGCGATCTGCCGCAGCGCCTGGGCGGTGGCCTGCAGGCGATCCAGCCCTTCCGCCATTTTGGTTTCCACATTCTCCACCACCACAATGGCGTCATCCACCACCATCGTCAGGGCGAGAATGATCGCGAACAGGCTGAGGGTGTTGGCGCTGTAGCCCAGCAGATAGAGCACCGCAAAGGTGCCGATCAGTGACACCGGGATCGCCAGCACTACGATCAGCGTCGCCCGCCAGCTCTGCAAAAATAGCGACACCACCACGACCACCGCCAGCAGGGTCAGCGCCAGCGAGACGCCGATCTCTTTGATCGTCGCCGCCACAAAGCGGGTGGTATCGAACTTCACCTCCCAGGTGAGATCCGCCGGAAAGCGAGTGTGCAGGCGGTTAAGCTCCGCACGCACTGCGCTGGCGACCTGCAGGGCGTTGGCGGTGGGCGTCGGATAGATCCCCAGATAGGCCGACGCTTTACCGTTCAGCTGGGCGCCGGAGCTGTAGCTGCGGGCGCCCAGCTCAATGGTCGCCACGTCGGCGAGGCGCACCAGCTGCCCCTGCGCGCCGCGGCGGAGGATAATCTCGCCAAAGCTGGCCGCCTCGTTCAGACGCCCCAGCCCGTTGATGGTCAGCGTCTGCTGCTGGCCGTTAAATACCGGCGGGGTGCCCACCTGCCCCGCCGCGCCCTGCACATTTTGCTCGCGCAGCGCCTGGGCGACATCATCCGTGGTGATGTTGAGCGCGTTCATGCGGTCCGGGCGCAGCCAGATACGCATGCTGTAATCCCGGGCGCCAAACATCTGCACCTCGCCGACGCCGGGCAGGCGGGCCAGCGCCTCGCGCACCTGGGTGCTGGCGTAGTTGCTGACAAACAGCGGCGACAGCGTGCCCAGCGGCGAGTAGAGGCTTACCCCCATAAGCAGATTGCTGGCGCGCTTGCGCACCTGGACGCCATTCTGCTGCACCTCCGCCGGGAGCTGCGCCAGCGCCTGCGCCACCCGGTTTTGCACGTCGATCGCCGCCAGGTCGGCATCGGTGCCCGCCGCGAAGGTTATGCTCAGGCGGTACGTCCCCTCATCCGAGCTGGTGGACTCCATATACAGCATATGATCGACGCCGTTGAGCTGGGTCTCCAGCGGGGCGGCGATGGCTTCCGCCACGTCTGACGCGCTGGCGCCCGGCCAGCTGGCGCTGACGTTCACCACCGGGGGGGTGATCGCCGGGTACTGCTCCACCGGGATCAGCTTCAGCGACACCGCGCCGACAAAGGTCAGCAGCAGCGCGATCACCATGGCAAATCGCGGACGACGGATAAAAAAGGTCAGCATCCCTTCTCCTTAGCTAGTTCAGCACCTGCACCGCGGCGCCTTCGCGCAACCGCTGCGCGCCGTCGGTGATCACCTGCTCGCCCGCCTGCAGCCCTTTCTCGACCGCAAACTGCTGCCCCTGCTGCCCCGCGAGGGTCAGACGACGCTGCCCGGCGGTGTGGTCCGGCTTCAGCACCCAGCTGAAAAAGCCCTGCGGATCCTGCTGCACGGCGGCGGCCGGGACCATCACTCGCGACGGCAGTTCCTGCGGACGGAACAGGATCGTCACGCTGCCGCCCGGCAGCAGACGGTGCTGCGGATTGGCAAACTCGGCCCGCACCGCTACGCTGCCGGTGCGGGCGTCGATCCGGTTATCGATAGAGGTCAACACCCCGTCGCGCCGTTTACCATCAACCTCAATCTGCGCCAGCCACGCCTGCTTCAGAGCGTGGATATCGGCGTGCTGGCCGGTTTTGCTGAAAAACGCGGCTTCGTCGAGGGCGAACGAGACCCGCACCGGATCCAACTGCACAATGTCCACCAGCACGCCGCTGGACGAATTGACCAGCGTCCCGACGTGAAAGGCGCTATGGCCCACGCGACCGGTCACCGGCGCCGCAATCCGGGTGTAGCTGAGCACAATCTGCTGGGCCTCGACGCGGGCTTTGGCCTGCTGTACGGCAGCGGCGGCGACGTCGCGCTGCATCCGGGCCGTATCGACGTCGTTGCGGCTGATGGAGTGATTGTTGATAAGCCGCTCGTAGCGAGTGAGCAACTGCTGCGACTGACGTAATGAGGCTTCGGCGCTTTTCAGCTCGGCCTGCGCCAGAGCCAGCGCCGCGCGGGGCTGCGCGTCGTCGAGGGTAAACAGCAGGTCGCCTTCGGTAACATACTGCCCGTCCTGGAAGTGGCGCTGAACAATCACCCCTTCGGTGCGCGCGCGAATGTCGACGGCGCGGATCGCCTCGACCCGCCCGGGGATAGCGCGTTCTTCAGCATGAGGAGCCAGTTCAACCGTGGCGACGCGGACCGGCACCGCCGGCGCGGCGGTCGCCGTCAGGACGCCGCCGACCAGACCGCAGGCCAGCAGAGCAAAGCGGAAGGTTTTAATCATAGAGGATCCTTGCGACAGTAACGCGCGCCTGCAGCGAGGCGCGCGAGATTGTTCAGGCCGTTTTGCGGAACCGGCGCGTCAGACGCTTCTCGATTTCCACCACCAGGAACATGGCGACGCCGATGACCAGAGTGACAAACCAGTAGCGCAGCGGCAGCGCTTCCGTACCAAACATGCTCTGCATCAGCGGGACATAGATAATGACCAGCTGCATCAGCAGCAGGACGCCGGTCACCAGCCAGATGCCTTTGTTGCGCAGCAGACCCATGCTCAGGGAGAAGCTGTCGCTGCTGCGGCAGTTGATCATGTAGACCCACTGCGCCGTCACCAGCATCTGCAGCAGCACGGTGCGGATAAACTCCGGACTGTGGCCGCGCGGCGCCAGCCAGGCCTCAAGGATAAAGGCGGCAATCGCGATCATCGACCCGACGAAAGCCACTCGCCACACGGCGAAACCATCCATCACATGCTGGCCGGTTTTACGCGGCGGACGGTTCATCACGTTGCGCTCTGCGGCCTCAAAGGCCAGGCCGAAGGAGAGCGTCGCCGACGTCGCCATGTTCATCCACAGGATCAGCACCGGGGTCAGCGGAATAATGTTCCCCGCCAGCAGGGCGATGATGATCAGCAGCCCCTGCGCCAGGTTGGTCGGCATGATGAAGAGGATGGTCTTCTTCAGGTTGTCATAGACCCGACGGCCCTCTTTTACCGAGCTGGCGATGGTGGCGAAGTTATCATCGGTCAACACCATGTCGGCCGCCTCTTTGGTGACTTCGGTGCCTTTGATACCCATGGCGATACCCACGTCGGCCTGGCGCAGCGCCGGCGCGTCGTTAACGCCGTCGCCGGTCATGCCGACCACTTCGCCGTTATCCTGCAGGGCTTTCACCAGGCGCAGCTTATGCTCCGGGCTGGTACGGGCAAAGATGTCGTACTCCACCGCCGCCTTCGCCAGCGCCGCATCGTCCATGTGCTCCAGCTGGTAGCCGGTCATGGCCTGGCTGCTGTTGGTGATCCCCAGCATCTGGCCGATGCTCATCGCCGTCTGCGGGTGGTCGCCGGTGATCATTTTCACGCGGATGCCCGCGGTCTGGCAGGCGTGGATGGCGTCAATGGCTTCCGGACGCGGGGGATCCATCATCCCGGCGATGCCGAGGAAAATCAGTCCCTCCTGCAGGTCCTCATGGTTGAGGGTGGTGGCATCAAGGCTGGCCGGCTTACAGGCCGCCGCCACCATCCGCAGTCCCTGACGGGCGAAGCGCGCCATCTCCTCTTCCCAGTACTGCGCCTCGAACGGCACCGCGCCGTGGCGGCTCATCTGCTCGCGGCACATGGCGAAGATAACGTCCGGCGCACCGGTGATCAGCACCCGGGCATTGCCATCGATGTGCTGCAGGGTCGACATATATTTGTACTGCGAGTCAAAGGGGATCTTGGCCACCAGACGGGCCTCCACCGCCGGGAGCTGCGCTTTCGCCGCCAGCACTTTAAGCGCCCCTTCGGTCGGCCCGCCGGTGATCCCCCACAGACCGCGCTCATCCTGGGTAAGCTGGCTGTCGTTACACAGGTCGATGGTGCGCAGCCAGGTCTCCAGCACGGTGCCGGGCTGAACCTGCACGGGCTCATCGCTCCCCTCGAGGAAGATCCGCCCCTGCGGCTCGTAGCTGTCGCCTTCCACCCGATAGCAGCAGTCGGCGGTGATGATCGCTTTGACGGTCATTTCGTTCATCGTCAGGGTGCCGGTTTTATCCGAGCAGACCACGGTCATGGCGCCGAGGGTTTCCACGGTCGGCAGCTTACGAATAATCGCCCGCTTGCGCGCCATCGTCTGCACGCCGAGCGACAGAATAATCGAGATGATCGCCGGCAGTCCTTCCGGTACCGCGGCTACCGCCAGGCTAATCAGCGACAGCAGCAGCTCGCCCATCGGGATATCCCGCAGCGCGAGGCTGAAGATAAACAGCGCCACCATCATGGCGAGAATAATGGCGAAAATCGCTTTGCCGAGCTTATCCATCTGCACCAGCAGCGGGGTACGGTGCTTCTCAATACCCGCCATCATCTGGTTGATATGGCCGAGTTCGGTCTGCGCGCCGGTGGCGGTCACCACGCCGACGCCGCCGCCGGCGCTGACGGTGGTCCCGGAGAAGACCATGTTCACCCGGTCGCCCAGCGGCAGATCGCCCTCCAGCGCGTCGGTGATTTTATCCACCACCGTCGACTCGCCGGTGAGGATCGCCTCTTCCACCCGCAGGTTGTGGGTTTCAATCAGGCGCATATCCGCCGGCACGCGGTCGCCGGCGCGCAGGATAACGATATCCCCCGGAACCAGGTCGCGCGTCGGGATAGTCTCATGCTTGCCGTTACGCTGGACGCGGGCATCGCTGGAGAGCATGTTGCGGATCCCCTGCAGCGATTTTTCGGCGTTGCTCTCCTGGATATGGCCGATCAGGGCGTTAATCACCGTCACGCCGAGGATCACCAGGGTATCGACCCAGTGCCCCATGATGGCGGTCAGCGCCGCGGCGGCCAGCAGCACGTAAATCAGTACGTCGTTAAAGTGGGCGAGAAAGCGCAGCCAGCCCGGTTTGCCTTTCTTTTCCGGCAGCGCATTCGGCCCACAGGTATTCAGGCGCTCGGCGGCGTCTGCGGAACTTAACCCAGCGGCCTGGCTTTTGGTCTGCGCCAGCACTGCGTCAACGGTCTGCTGCCAGACCTGCCGTGGCGCGGTGTCGCCCGAGGGCGTCGTAAACTTTGGGTTATTCATCTTGGTCAATTTACATTTTCCTTATAAATTCCGTGAGTCGGAAAGCCTGAAATCATTCCTGGCCAATGAAGTAAAAGAGGGCAAAAATGCCGATAAAAATGTGAACCAATACAAGTCTAAATTTTTCGCAAAATAAAAATTTTGTGATAAGTTAATTCCACAAACCAACTATTACAGAATATTAATAAACCAAAACTAAACGAGGTAAAATATGTTTGGAATCTACCGCGGGCGCCGTCTGGCGCTGTACATCGCGTTAGCTATCATCATTGCTACGCTGGTGGGATATAGCACTTACAGTTTTGTAAAAGCGCTGGCATAATAATGACGTTAATTTACACCCGGCTGCAATTAACTTAATTACAAATTATTTCAGATTAATTAACATGAGAGCGAAAGGCAGGCGATAATATTTAAAATAGTCGTGTTATAGCGAGTAAAAAAACAAAGCATATTGCGTTAAGCATTATTTTACCGGACAATATGTTTTTTTAACTGATGATTAACATGACATGAAACATCCACTGGAAACGCTGCTCTCCGCCGCCGGGATCTTACTGCTGGCCCTGCTCTCCTGTCTGCTGTTGCCCGCGCCTTCGCTGGGCCTGACGCTGGCGCAAAAGCTGGTTGAGACATTCCATATGATGGATCTCAACCAGCTCTATACGGTGCTGTTTTGTCTGTGGTTCTTAGCGCTGGGCGCCATTGAGTATCTGGTGCTGCGCTGGGTGTGGCGTCGCTGGTTTTCCCTCGAGCGGTAAACCAGGAGAGGCGCGCCTCAGTGGGCGCGACTGTGGTTCTCTTTGCGGTAGGCGCCCGGCGGCTGATTGAAGGTCCGGGTGAAGACGCGGGTAAAGGTCTGTTGCGAATCGAAGCCATACTTCAGGCAGATATCGTAGACCCGCTGATCGGTGTCGCGCAGATCGCGGGCGGCCAGCAGCAGCTTCCTTTCGCGAATATAGCGCCCCAGGCTCTCCCCTTTGTACTGTAAAAACAGCCGTTGCAGATGCCATTTCGAATACCCGGCATGGCGAGCGATATCATCAATACGCAGCGGTTGATGCAGGTTATCATCAATCCACTCGACGATAGTATCAATCACCTGAGCGGAAATCGTCATATGCTCTCTCCTCTGATACTGCACTGGCGCTTAGCGCCACCAGGCGTTAAATGATTGCGTCTTATCGGCGACCCACACCGGCTCGCCCTGCACAGGCGTCAGCAGACGCCAGGCCCTTCCTTCGCTGGCAGCCGCCAGCCGTTGATACGGTTCATCCCAGCTGTGTTTCGCCAAAACGAATCGTCCTGCATGCCCAGGCAGCACCGCGCGAGCGCGCAGATCGTCGGCAGCCTGAGCCGTTTCATCCGGCATCATGTGGATATATTTCCAGTCCTGGTCATACTGCCCGTTCTCCATGATCGCCAGATCGACCGGACCGAACTCATCGCCTATCGCTTTAAAGTGCGGCCCATACCCGCTGTCGCCGCTGTAATAAATCTTTTGCTGCCGGGTAACGAACAGAAAACTGGCCCACAGCGTCTGGTTACGCTTCAGCCCACGGCCGGAAAAGTGCCGCGCCGGCAGCACGTGGACGGTGAGCTCGTCGCTGGCCGGTACCGCCTGCTGCCAGTCCGCTTCGGTAATCAGCGCCCCGTCCATTCCCCAGTAGCGCAGATGCGATCCGACCCCCAGCGGCGTAATGACCCGCTTAATTTTCGGCAGTAAGGCGCGAATGGTGGCGTAATCCAGATGGTCGTAGTGATCGTGGGAGATGATCAGCAGATCGATCTCCGGCATCCCTTCCGCCCGCCACGGATAGTCGCCGGGGAAGGCTTTATTGATAAAAGAGAACGGCGCCGCGTAATCGCTGAACACCGGGTCGATCAGGATGCGTTTTCCCGCCAGCTGCAGGTACCAGGAGGAGTGGCCGAGCCAGACCATCACGTCCTGCCCGAGGGGCAGCGTCGCCAGATCGGTCTTCACCAGCGGCAGCGGTTGCGCGGGACGGGCGTTTTCCCGTTTGGTCATCAGGAAATCCCACCACGCCGCCAGCATATTTTTCTGCCCGGTGAACCCTGGCGTGGGCAATTGGTTATGGAACTGGCCGTCCCGGTAGTGGGGAGACGCTTCCACCTGGCTAAGCTGTGCCCCCTGCGGCGCCTTACCAAAACCGGCATTAAGAACAAACGGCAATGTCGTTGCTGCTGCGAGTAACATGATGGCGACCACGCTGAAAGTGACACGGTTCATATCCTGACCAGACAAAAGCCCCCATCCCGGAGGCTTTATGATATAACTTGATTATGAGTGAGTACGCACTCATTATTAGGAAAGCGATGAAAGTCGTCAAGACGATTTTCAATTTTTGCGTTCCGCCGTTGCAGCGACCTGGTCAGACGTGCCAAGATCGGCGGTTTGTTTAAACCTGCGTGAGGAAAAAAGTAGTGGCTCGTCCAAAGAGTGAAGATAAAAAGCAAGCGTTACTGGAAGCTGCCACCGCGGCTTTCGCCCAGTCCGGCATAGCCGCCTCGACGTCGGCCATCGCCCGCAGCGCCGGTGTGGCCGAGGGAACGCTGTTTCGCTATTTCGCCACCAAGGATGAGTTGCTCAACGAGCTGTACCTCGCGATTAAGCTGCGCCTGGTGCGCACAATGATCGCCGGGCTGGATCCGGACGAGAAGCGCCCGAAAGAGAACGCGCGCAATATCTGGAACAGCTATATCGACTGGGGCGTGCGCAACCCGATGGAGCACAAAGCGATCCGCCGGATGGCGCTCAGCGAGCGCATCACCGACGAAACCCGCCGCCAGGTAAAAGAGAGCTTTCCGGAGCTCAACGAAATGTGCCAGCTGTCGGTGAAAGAGATATTCCTCAGCGAGGCGTACCGCGCCTTTGGCGACGCCCTGTTTCTGTCGCTGGCGGAAACCACCATCGAATTCGCCAGCCACGATCCGCAGCGCGCCCGGGAGATTATCGCCCTCGGCTTTGAAGCCATGTGGCACGCCCTGCATGAGGCGGACGCCTAATGACGCCGGAAACACTGCATCCCTGCGCTCACCGTATCGCCCTGACCTACCCGTTTACCGAACACTGCTGGCCCTTTGGGCCAGAGTACGACGTGTTTAAGGTCGACGGCCGCATCTTTATGATCACCATGACTATTCGCGGGCGGGCGCTGGTCAATCTCAAGGCCGAGCCGCAGAAGTCGCTGCTGAATCAGCAAATTTATCGCAGTATCGAACCCGGCTACCATATGAACAAGAAACACTGGATCACGGTGGTGCCAGGAGAGGATATCAGCGAGGATCTGCTGGCCGAGCTGATTGACGATTCGTGGCATCAGGTGGTGAACAAGCTGAGTAAAAAGGCCCAGCAGCGCCTGCGTCCGCGCTGATTTTCAGCCAAATGCGATAAGTGTTATCGCATTTTTCACCCTTATCATTTTGCGATCTTCGCTGTACTCTTCCTCTCCTGAACGCACCGGTAAGGTGCTGTAAACTGTGAGGAAGAGTTATGGATATCGTATCGGTCGCTTTGAAGCGCTATTCCACCAAGGCCTTTGACGCCACGAAAAAGCTGACTGCCGGGGAAGCGGAACAGCTGAAAACGCTGCTGCAGTACAGCCCGTCTAGCACCAACTCCCAGCCGTGGCACTTTATTGTCGCCAGCACCGATGAAGGGAAAGCTCGCGTGGCGAAAGCCGCCAGCGGCACCTACGTGTTCAACGAACGTAAAATTCTCGACGCCTCGCACGTGGTGGTGTTCTGCGCGAAAACCGCGATGGACGACGCCTGGCTGCAGCGCGTGGTGGATCAGGAAGAGGCCGATGGCCGTTTCGCCACCCCGGACGCAAAAGCCGCTAACCACAAGGGTCGCACCTTCTTTGCCGATATGCACCGCAAAGAGCTGAAAGATGACGATCAGTGGATGGCGAAACAGGTGTATCTCAACGTCGGCAATTTCCTGCTGGGCGTAGCGGCGATGGGTCTCGACGCCGTGCCGATTGAAGGGGTCGATTTTGCGATCCTCGATGAGGAATTTGACCTGAAAGCCCAGGGCTACACCAGCCTGGTGGTGGTCCCGGTCGGCCACCATAGCGTAGAAGATTTCAACGCTACCCTGCCGAAGTCGCGTCTGCCGCAGTCGACGACCATTACCGAGATTTAATTCCCTTCTGCCGGGAACGCCCGGGCCATGGCGCAGCAGCGTCTCGCCCGGGACTTTCTTCACCCACTCTTTCCCCCTCTTTTCTGCCGTTTGTGCCAAGTTTCTGGCGCTCATAATCCCGCTTGTGCCAGGAATAACGACTTTAGTGTGAACCAGACGATTTAATTAATTGATAAATAATACTTTTCATTTCTGGCACGCCCTTTGCTCTTAACAGATACCGCTATCTGGATGAAGGAGAAACCGGGTGAAACATATCTATGTGGCCAGCCACGGCCATTTTGCTCGCGGACTGGTGAACAGTTTGTCGCTGCTGATTGGCGACGAACACGGCGTTATCCCGGTCTGCGCCTATGACGAAGATATCGTGACCACCGAACAGCTGGAGCAAACCCTGGAGCATCTCATCGTCCAGGCGAATGGTGATGAAGTGGTGATCTTCACCGACCTGCTTGGCGGCAGTATCAACAATAGCGCCGTGAGCGTCTTGATGCGACATCGCAACGTTTTCGTGGTCGCCGGCATCAATCTGACTCTGCTGCTGGAGTTTCTGCTGTGCGAAGAAGCCACTACCGAGGCCGCGATTATCTACGCCACCAGCGCGGCGCGTGAATCCATTGTTTTCATCAATCCTCTAATAACACAACCATCCTCTGACCCACAGGGAGAATCTCATGATTAAACTCGTGCGCATTGATTATCGGCTGCTGCACGGCCAGGTGGTTTTTGCCTGGACCCGAGCGCTGGATATCGACCATATCATCGTCGCCAACGCCAAAGCCGCGGCGGATGCCTTCATTACGATGTCGCTTAACCTGGCAAAGCCAGCGGGCGTCACGCTGGACATCGCCACCGTTGAACAGGCGGCGGAAAAGCTTAACAGCGGCAAGTTGGATCATAAAAAAGTCATGGTGGTCCTTGGCAATACTGCGGAAACCCTCGCGCTAGTGGAAAAAGTCCCGGGAATTAGCGCAATTAATTACGGCGGTCTGCCACAGAAGGAAGGGGCAAGACAATTCGGCAAGGCCATCTATCTGACCGAAGAGGAAATCGCCCATAGCAGAGCGCTAAAAGAAAAAGGTATTCGGCTGGAGATGCGTCAGGTACCCGCCCACTCGGCTGAACTCCTTAACGACCAACTTTAACTTCGGAGGTCACTATGTTGCTCACCGCAACGTTACTCGGACTGATCGCTGCCCTGGGGATACTTGATGGCCGCCTGCTTGGGGTATCAATGATCGATCGACCGCTGGTGATGTGCGCCCTCACCGGTCTGGTCTGCGGTAATTTACATGAGGGGATTCTGATTGGCGCTACGCTGGAGCTTATTTTCCTCGGCAACGTCGCCATCGGCGCCGCGCACCCGCCAGATATCGTGACCGGCTCCGTATTGGCCACCGCGTTTTCGATCATGTCCGGTCGTGGTCCAGAGGCTGCGCTCACCATCGCCATCCCTGTCTCAATGCTGGCGCAGACGCTGGGAATCCTGGTGCGCGTGGTGAACGCCCGCTTTGGTCATCTGGCGGACCGCTATGCGGCACAGGGTAATACCCGAATGGTCGGCCTGATGCACCTCGCCGGTCCGACGCTACTCTATTTTTTAAACGGATTTCTACCGGTATTTTTTGCCATTCTGCTTGGTTCTTCGGCGGTAAGCTGGTTCCTGGAGGCCATTCCGCCGGTGATAACCAATGGATTGATCGTCGCCAGTAAGATCCTGCCAGCGCTCGGCTTCGCCCTGCTGATCAGCATGATGCTCAGCAGCAAACTGATGCCGTACCTCGGTCTGGGATTTCTGATAGCGGCATATACCAAATTGGATATTATCGCCATCGCGCTGTTCGCTGTGGTGTTGGCATTTATCATCAGCCAGTTCCTTAATCTTAAGCAGCAGGAGAGCTAATCATGAGCGAAATGACGCAAACTGTGACTGGCGCTACCCAGCCGCAAAGCGATGATGCAAGCCGCATCACCGCCCGCGATTTACGCAGCGTGTTCTGGCGCTCCTTTACGCTACAGGGCTCCTGGAACTACGAGCGCCAGCAGCATATGGGCTATGCCTTCGCAATGTCGCCAGCCCTGAAGCGCATCTATCAGGACCCAACGGAGCTGGGGCGCGCCCTGCAGCGTCATCTGGTGCTGTTTAACACCACGCCCCATCTCTCGACCTTTATCTTCGGCCTGTCGATTGCCATGGAAGAAGAGAACCAGCGTAACCCCGAATTTAATGAGGAGTCGATAAACGCGATTAAAACCAGCCTGATGGGGCCGCTGGCGGGCATCGGCGACTCCATATTCTGGGGATCATTAAAGGTTATCGCCGCCGGGATGGGTATCTATTTCGCCCAGCAGGGCAGCCTGCTGGGACCGATACTGGCGCTGTTAGTTTATAACCTGCCGCATCTTTTGTGCCGCTGGTATGGCCTGAAGCTCGGCTACCGGGCGGGTACGACCTGGCTGATGAGAATTTACCAAAGCGGCCTTATGGACCGGGTGACCTATATCGCATCAATTGTTGGCCTCATGGTCGTCGGCGCGATGACCGCCAGCATGATAGATATCACCACCCCGCTCAGCTTTACCGCCGGGCAGACCACCATGAAGGCGCAGGAGTTTATTGACAAAATACTTCCTTCGCTGCTGCCGCTGCTTTTCACCCTTGGGATGTACAAGTTGATCCGCAAGGGAGTCAATATTAACTGGATCCTGCTAGGAACCGTCGCGTTTGGCATGGCGGCCAGCGCGCTAGGCCTGCTTTAAGAAGAGGAATATCACCCATGCACGTAGAAGACTATATGAATGAAACACCCGCCTGTCTGCTCGCTATGCTGACGCAGACGCGGGAAGATCTATGGCAGGCGGCAAAAGCGCTAACGGAGCGCGGCGTCACGCGTATTATCCTGACCGGCTCCGGTACCTCTTATCACGGCGCGCTGACCGCCCGCTCGTTTATGCAGCAGTGGTGCGGGCTACCCGTTGATGTCTACTGGCCTTTTCTGCTGGATGATTCGGCGCTGACCCTCAGCGACAAAGCGCTGGTCATCGGCATTTCTCAGGGAGGCGGCAGCCTCTCTACCCTCGCCGCAATGGAACGCGCCCGGGCAGCCGGGCATCTTACCGCTTCCATGGCCGGGGAAGCGCCAGCCGTTATCGACCGGGCGGCAGATTTGGTCTTAACAGTACCCTGTGGAGAAGAGCGGGCTGGCGCCAAAACCAAAGGGTATCACTGCACCATACTTAATCTGATGCTGCTGGGGCTTGCTGTCGCCAGTCGCCAGCGGCGCCTGAGCGATGAGGAGCGCAAGGCGCTACTCGTCCGCATGGATACCACGTTTAATCATTTGCCTACGCTCATTGAGGCCTCGCAGGCGTGGGTTCTCAATCATGCCCGACCGCTTATCGACAGCGCGGACATTCGCCTGACCGGTCCGGCAAGGCTGTTTGGCACCGTTCAGGAAGGTGCGCTAAAGATGCTTGAAACGCTACGCTGTCCGGTTGCCGGTTACGAATTTGAGGAGTTCATCCACGGGATCTATAACGCCTTCGACGAGCGCTCTACCCTGATCATGCTCGATCCGTTTCCCGATGAGCGTCAGGATCGCCTGGCGGAAATACTTGGCGGCTGGACTCAGCATATTTATCGCATTGGTCCACAAGTCGAAAATAACGGCAAAAATATGCCCTTCGCATTTATTAACGATCCCGACTTTGCGGTCTTTGAATATATTATTCCGTTACAAATGGTTTGTGCCCGACTGCCGCCAGTGAAGGGCATCGATCCCGCAATACCGAAGGATCCGCATTTCCACCAGAAAATGAAAAGTAAACAACTCAATTAATTGACGCATAGTAAAAGTTATCCGCGTTTCAGCGGAGGACCCGTTACATCCCAAGGAGACCAATATGTCTATAGCTCATCAAAACGCACATACTATTATTCGCGATATTTTATCTAAGCAGCACATTGAGCGCGTATGGTTTGTTGGCTGCGGTGGTTCATTAACCGGTTTCTGGCCGGGGAAATATTTTCTCGATTGTGAAGCTAAAAAGCTGGCCGTCGGCTATGTTACCAGTAATGAATTTGTCCATGCGACGCCGAACGCGTTAGGTAAAAACAGCGTAGTGATCCTCGCCTCGCAGCAGGGCAACACCGCTGAAACGGTGGAAGCCGCCCGCATCGCGCGTCAGAAAGGCGCCGCCACTATTGGACTGGTATATACCCCCGGCACGCCGCTGTGCGAACACAGCGATTACACTATTGAATACTGCTGGGCGCGCTATCCCGAAACCGTCGATCCGACGCAGCAAAAAGCGGCATACAGCCTGTGGCTGGCGCTGGAAGTGCTTGCGCAAACTGAGGGATACGCCCATTACGATGAGATGGTCAGCGCCTTTGCCAGTTTTGAATCCGTGGTACGCGGCGCTCAGCAGCAGGTTCAGGCGGATGCGCGCCATTTTGCCGAAGCCTGGAAGACCGAAAAGGTCATCTACATGATGGGCAGCGGCCCCTCATTCGGCGCCGCGCATCAGGAATCCATCTGTATTCTGTTGGAGATGCAGTGGATTAACTCCGCCAGCATCCACAGCGGCGAGTATTTCCACGGCCCCTTTGAGATTACCGAAACGGGAACGCCGTTTATTTTATTAAAAAGCAGCGGCCGCACCCGCCCGCTGGATGATCGCGCGATCCGCTTTATCGAACGTTACCAGGGAAAACTGCAGATTATTGACGTGGAAAAGGTGGGAATCGACGCACTGCACGCCAGCGTGCGCGAATATTTCTGCGGCCTGCTGCACAACTGCGTACTGGATGTTTACAACCTGGCGCTGGCCACCGCTCGCAACCACCCGCTGACCACCCGCCGCTATATGTGGAAAGTCGAATATTGATTCGCTAACCGCCTGCCAGCCCCGGCGTAATTCTCCGGGGCTGCGTTGAGGATTACCAGCTAAAATCTTCAATACGTAATTCAAAAATATCGTGAATATAGCCAATTTCCGCTACCGGTAGCGCCACGTTATAGAGTATTTTCAGGCGCTGGAACGAGTGATTCACCATGGCAATAAATTCGCCATGCTGGCTGGTAAATTGCTCAAGATCTTTATAATGGCTAATTTCATTACGCATTACCAGACGCTCAATCATACAGCTGAGATGCACATATAAACTGATAATTAAGTTATTATTAAAATGAAAACCAAGCGTATTTTGCCACTCAGCGATAATGGTTTCGATATGGCCCATGGTTTTTCCAGCATTCAGTATCGTCAGAGAGTTGACAACGTTATGCAGTGAAAACTCACGAACCATATTTTTATTAATCAGCGCAATTTGCTTTTCATTAAGATAGCCGCTTAAGAGCTGACTTAGATGTCGATGCCCCTGCTCGCCAAGTAGTTCCTCAATGCCAACCCAGGGCACTCCGGCCAGCTGCGGGTCGTGGGTACCCACGACCGCAATAACTTCATACTGGTGGAGCAACGATACCGCCGTACGACTGTTTTTTAAGCGCGTATACTCGCAGGCGATGATGTTAATATCAAAATCGTTGAGCAGGCTCTTCTCCATCAGATTTTTAAATTTAAATGCGGTACCGATACCTGTAATACAGGTCACCAGCAGCACACGCTCTTTTTTTTCTGCGGGCCAGAACACATCCCAACGCGACTGATTAAGCGGCACGATCTCTTCGGCGATTTGTTCGATGTTTTTTCCCAACGCGATCTCGCTGGCAACGTTCAGCGCCATGCGGGTCGTGACGTTATCCACCACTACCAGCGGGCCGTTAATCACCGACAAAAGCGCATCGGCAATCTCCTTGGTGTAGCCCATATCAATAAGCACCATCACACCCGCACGCGTGTCCGTATGCTGGAGATAATCAACCACGGCGCGACTGACATCGTTAAACGCCACCTCCATCGGCATATCCATGGCCTGGTAGATCTTCTCGCCAATCAGGCGGTTGGCAACGCCGGCAATGCTGCTGGCGGTCGAATAACCGTGGGCGATTATCAGCGCTTTCACTTTTCCGCCGCTGGTCGCATCGATAGCATTACTGACAATGGCGGTAATCGCCAGACGGTCAAGCGTATCGATGAGCAGATCGTATTTATTATTGACGACATCCAGTAGTTTCTCCGCGATGCGTTGCGCCAGCCCCGCCGAGGAGTCCAGCCAGCGCTGCATCACCAGACGCACGGGCTCAGCAACGCTGCGCGGCGCCAGAGGGAGGCTGGTGAGGTAGCGGCCGGTAAGATAAGCGAATTCGACATTTAGCTGAAGGTCATAATTGACAGCGATTGCTTTGCCCACATCTTCAATAAAGCGCAGCCGTTTGTCCTGCAGAGAGACCGTACTCTCCTGATTCATCAGCGCATCAAGATAGAGCGTCACGTTCTGATAAATAAGCTTTTCAAAGGTCCGCACGCTAATATTATCCTGAGCCAACTCCTCGCACAGGCTACAAATATTTTCCGTTAGCCGTTGGTATTCATGGTGACGACCAGAAAAAAGAGGCTGCGCGTCGCCATCGCGGTAAATCATAACCCGCTCGCTATTTTGCTGAAGGGTAAAAGGCGCATCCGCCAGTAATCGGTCGGGCAGCAAACCCGCTTTTATATGTAAAAGACCGCTATCACGTTCGCCAAATGTCCAGGCGCTGGCGCAAATATTGCGAATCAAATTTTCCAGCCCACCGACATTTCCTTCAAGCGTTTCACGCATTAGCTGGCTGACGATTTCGCCATCCAGCGCCAGATCGTGGTTCAAACGCTGGGCTTCACGGCGGAAAAAGTGGTGGATAAACGCCAGCCGCTCGAATTGGCCGCGTTCAGCGATCGGCAGAATTTTTACAATCACCGGAATACGGCGAATAAAGGTCGCCAGGAAGTGTTTTTCCAGATCCTCGGTTGAAGCAAAAATTAGCCGCACCGTGGCGCTGCGCTCGTCGGCGCTCTCCCCCAGCCGGCGCCAGCTACCGTTATCCATAAAATGAAACAACTTTTCCTGGCCTTCGGGCGGCAGCCGATGAACCTCATCGATAAACAACACCCCGCCGTTGCTGGTCTCGATAAGACCAGGAACGGCCTTATCGGCGCCGGTAAAGGCCCCCTTCGCATGACCAAATAACTTCGAGGTCAGTAGTTCTGGATTATTCGCGTACTCGGCGCAGTTAAATACGGTAAAAGGCGCATCGGCAGGTAAAATACCTTCATCTATTGCGTAGTGCCAGAGCTGGCGAGCTAGAAAACTTTTCCCGGTGCCAGTAGGGCCCCGCAGCAGCAGCGGCAGACCTGCGCCAGGGTAGCTGATGGCAGCCTTGCACTGGCGCAATGCTTCCTGCAGGCTGCCCTGCGCGCCAATCAGCTGCGCCAGACTATCCTGACGATCCGCGCACAGCGCCTGAATGGAGGCGTATTCGCCGTGCCGAACCGCCAGGCGGTGATGATCGCGCAGAACGGTAACGGGTAAAAACAGCACCGGGCGACCGTTCACTTTGACCACCCGCTGCTCGCGATGGAGATTATTCAGATGATGGCTGATGATGCTGCGTTTTTGCTTCAAGCTATCGGCGATGGCCATAGCGTTAAACTCGCCCAGCGCTTCCGCCGTCAGCGCTCGCCCGGCGATCCGTTGTTCTAGTTGGCGAAAAATCGACTCCTTATTCATCTCGCTCCCCTGTCAAAAGCGTAAAATTCGCTTATACGACAATTCGCGCAGGACGTCGCTGCCGCCAGCCACACTTCTTTAAAAACGCTTAATTTTTCATGGCTTAACGTTCCCCGCATGCCAGATGCGCTCGGCATAGCGGCCAATCACCGCCAGCGAGACGGCAAGGATCAGGAAAAACAGCACCTTGTGCATCCCGTTCCAGAAAAACTCAAAGAAACGGGTATAGAGATTGATCGCCAGGAAGGTTAGTCCGAAGCCGCGCAGCATTCCGTCATCGGTTTTCAGGCTGATAAAAATGCAGACGCCGGCCGCTACGGCAAACAGCAGCCCCCACGGCAGGAGTCGCGCCTGGCTCACCTGGTACCAGCTGTCTGCGTCGTAATTGCCGAAAATCGACATGATCCACAGCGCAATAAACAGGTACGTGAGGCCCATCGCCTTGCTGACGGTAAACAGCTGCCGCTGGCGAAGCAGGGATTGCGCGCCGTAGCAGAGCGCCAGCAGCGCGCCGCCGAACAGGACGAAGCGAATCGGGTAGTTCATGCCCAGCCAGTAGGCGCCCCACCCCGAGACGTAGCCGGTTTCCGCGCCGAACCAGTTGCCCAGCGCCAGCAGAAAAAAGAGCCACACCAGCCCGGAGCGGGCAATATAGCCGATGGCGCCGTAAATCACGCATCCGGCCAGAAACAGCGGTGCGATATGGCCGCTGCCGTTATCCAGCCGTTCGCCAAGCTGCCATAGCGCCACCGCGGTAAAGACGACGCCCAGAAACAAAATCGCCTCGGTGCTGTAGTGCCACTGCGTCTCCCGCCGCTGGCGGCGAAAACCCCAGCCGTAGCAGACGACTGCCAGCAGCGCAGGCAGCAGGATCCGCATCAGCGCCGAGTGGCTGAACAGGCTCAGCAGCCACGCCACCAGCTCGCTGTCGGCGAACAGACTGCCCAGGGAAATCAGCACGCAGGCCAGCGCGGTCCAGAAGGCATAGCGGCTCAGGCGCCGCCAGTCGAAGGGGGAGACGCGCATCGTTTGCGCCAGCCGCTGGCTGTCCGAGGGGGTTAACTCCCCGCTGGCCTGCCAGGCATTCAGCGCGCGCTGAATAATGCGCTGCTCTTTTCGGGTTACGTTCATAGGCATTCCTTGAGACTGATGACAAACCTGTTTTCGCTAATATGCTCGCCTTTCTGCCGGGCAGCGGCTGTCGCCCTCCCCGGCCTACTTAACCATTTATATATCAGATTGTTACTCCTTACCGTAAGCCCGCGTAAGCGCAGCGCCGCCGGGCATGATATCAGGCACGGAGCCGCTTTATTGCCGGGTGGCGGCTGGCGCCTTACCCGGCCTACGGTCCGTAGCAGCCAGCTGTTAACTTAACCACTTGTGCGACTGAAACTGCCGGTGTTGCGGCCTCAATGCGGCCTCAACATCGCTGAGACGTTCCCGGCAGGCCGGGGCAGCCCGCATGGATGCGGGCTGAGGGCCGTGTTTTGCATGGACGCTGCCTCGGCCCGACCCGAAGCCTGCAGGGATAAGTCGAAGGTACCACGCAGCGGCGATGTTGCTGGCCGGAGCCCGGGGGTACAGGGGGCGGCGGCGACTGGTGCCCCCTGTGCGCTCCCTGCGCCGTAAGAGACATAACGCAGAAGACTAACCGGGAGCGCAATGTGCGCTGAAGCCACAGATAACATAAAAGACTTCCCGGCAGGGCTTTGCCTTCCACCCTACTCCCGGAGGGAGAGGGAACCGTCCAGCAGCGCCGGCCGGGCAATACCCGAAGATGGCACATTGCCAGCCATCTGATTCCCTGTGATTAATGTTGGTCCAGCCACGCCAGCGCCTGCTCGCCCGCCTCGTCCATCGGCAGGTAGACCAGCAGGCGCGAGCCGTTGCGCGGCGCCGAATACCAGTACATCTGCTGCAGGCTGAATCGCCCGAGCTGCGGGTGGTTAAAATGTTTAATCTGGTTTTCCACGCCGCGCACCTCGTAGCGCTGATGCCACAGCGCTTCAAACTCCGACGAGGCGGCGAAAAAGCGCGCCAGTTTGTTTTCCCACGCCGGATCGCCGCGGTGCTCGGCCATCGCGGCGCGGAAATAGGAGACGAAGGTCGGCAGCACATCGCGATTTTCGATCCGGCTGCGCCAGGTCTCATGGGTCAGATAGAGATAAATGCAGTTGCGATCTTCTTCCGGGAGGGTGGCGAAATCGATGCCCATCAGGCGGCAGAAGCTGTCGTTCCACGCCACAATATCAAAGTTCGGTTTCTGAATGCTGGCCGGCTGCGGCATCAGGCTGTCCAGCATCCGGCGGGTGCCAGGGCTGATGCCTTCGCACACCGTCACCTGGGTGGCTTCCGGCGGGGTCAGCCCGGCGAGCACGAACAGATGCCGGGTCTCCAGCGGACTGCACTGCAGGGCATTCGCCACCCCCACCAGCACCGCCTCCGACGGATTCACCTCCCGCCCCTGCTCCAGCCAGGTGTACCAGGTAACGCCGACGTCGGCGAGCATCGCCACCTCTTCCCGGCGCAGACCCGGCGTGCGCCGGCGGCCCACCCGGGGCAACCCCAGGCGCTGCGGATCGAGGCTTTCACGGCGGGCGCGCAGAAAGGCCCCCAGCTGTTTGCGTCGATCGTCCGGCACGGCGATCGTCGACTCCCGTTGCGGCATCGTGGTCATCACCCCTCCAGCATAGTAGTGCCAATACCAGTATAGACAGGAACTGGTACCCGTTTAATTTATCGGTAATGCTACGTCGGTCTGCTGAATGACGCAATGGAGAATCCCATGAATACGTCTGCTGTTTCACCCGGCCGCGCCGGTCTGTTGCTGCTGCTGAGCGGCCAGATGCTGCCGCTTATTGATACCTCGATCACCAATGTGGCGCTGGACGCCATCACCCACACCCTGGCGGCCAGCGCCACGCAGCTGGAGCTTATCGTCGCGCTGTACGGCGTCGCCTTTGCCGTCTGCCTGGCGATGGGCAGTAAGCTTGGCGATAACTATGGCCGCCGGCGCCTGTTTATGTGGGGCGTCGCCCTCTTTGGCATCGCTTCCCTGCTGTGCGGGATGGCGAACAGCATCGGCGCCCTGCTGGCGGCCCGCACCCTGCAGGGCGCCGGGGCGGCGCTGATTGTGCCGCAGATCCTCGCGACCCTGCACGTCACCCTCAAAGGCCCCGCCCACGCCCGGGCCATCAGCCTGTATGGCGGAATCGGCGGGATCGCCTTTATCGTCGGTCAGATGGGCGGCGGCTGGCTGGTGTCGGCGGACATCGCCGGGCTGGGCTGGCGCAACGCCTTTTTTATCAATGTGCCGATCTGCCTGCTGGTGCTGGCTCTGAGCCGCCGCTATGTGCCGGAAACCCGTCGCGAGACGCCGTCGCGGATTGACTGGCAGGGTACGCTGTACCTCGCGCTGATCCTCTGCTGCCTGCTGTTCCCGATGGCCCTCGGTCCGGAGCTGCACTGGCCGCTGTGGCTGCAGCTGATGCTGGTGGCGGTCCTGCCGCTGCTGTTCGCCATGCGTCAGAGCGCCCTGCGCCAGCAGCAGCGTGGCGACCATCCTCTGCTGCCGCCGCGTCTGCTGCAGTTGACCAGCATCCGCTTCGGGATGGCCATCGCCCTGCTGTTTTTCAGCGCCTGGTCCGGCTTTATGTTCTGCATGGCGCTGACCATGCAGGAGGGGCTGGGGATGGCGCCGTGGCAGTCCGGCAATAGCTTTATCGCCCTCGGCGTGGCCTATTTTATTTCGGCGCTGTATGCCCCGCGGCTTATCGCCCGCTACAGCATGGGGCGGATCCTGCTGACCGGTCTGGCGGTGCAGATCGCCGGTCTCCTGCTGCTGTGCGCCACCTTCTCCCGCTTCGGCGTCGCCACCAACGCCCTGACGCTGGTTCCCGCCACGGCGCTGATCGGCTATGGCCAGGCGCTGATCGTCAACAGCTTTTATCGGATTGGTATGCGCGATATCAGCGCCAGCGACGCCGGGGCCGGGAGCGCAATCCTCAGCACCCTGCAGCAGGCGACCCTCGGTCTCGGACCGGCTATCCTTGGTTCGCTGTTCCTGGCGCTGGCCCGTCGCGGCGGCGGCAACTATCCGCAGGCGCTGATTGATTTTCTGCTGGTCGAGGTGGCCATGATGCTGTTGCTGGGGGCGATAGCGCTGTGGCTACGCCATCATCTCAACCGACAGCCGGCGACGGTGGCCTCGTAATACCGGCGGCGGTAATTTGCATAATAGCTATCCAGCGGTCATCATACCCGCTGGATATTCAGGAGACGTTATGCAGGAATTAATATCGCAAATTGCCGCCTTAGGAATCGAAATAACCCCCACCCGCTCGCTGATGATTATCTTCGGCATTATCTTGTTCACCGCCGTGGTCGTGCATCTGATATTGCACAAAGTGGTCCTGCGCGCATTTGAAAAACGGGCGCTGGCCAGCAGCCATCTGTGGCTGCAAATCATCACGCAGAATAAACTCTTTCACCGACTGGCCTTTACCCTGCAGGGGATCATCGTCAACGTCCAGGCGGTGCTGTGGCTGCAAAAAGGCAGCGAGGCCGCGGAAATATTAACCACCGTGGCCCAGCTGTGGGTGATGATATATGCCATGCTGTCCTTCTTCTCGCTGCTGGATGTCATTTTAAAACTGGCGCAGAAATTTCCCGCCGCCTCTCAGCTGCCGCTGAAGGGCATATTCCAGGGAATTAAGCTGGTGACGGCGATTATTATCGGCATTCTGATTATTTCGCTACTGATAGGCCAGTCGCCAGCGATCCTGATTAGCGGGCTCGGCGCGATGGCCGCGGTGCTGATGCTGGTGTTTAAAGATCCGATCCTCGGTCTGGTGGCCGGTATCCAGCTCTCTGCCAACGATATGCTCAAGCTTGGCGACTGGCTGGAGATGCCGAAGTACGGCGCCGACGGCGCGGTGATCGATATCGGCCTCACCACGGTCAAGGTGCGCAACTGGGACAATACCATCACCACCATTCCGACCTGGTCGCTGGTCTCTGACTCGTTTAAAAACTGGAGCGGCATGTCGGCCTCCGGCGGCCGCCGCATCAAACGCAGCCTTAACATCGACACCACCAGCATTCATTTTCTTGATGAACAGGAGCAGCAGCGCCTGATCCGGGCGAAGTTACTTAAACCCTATATGGATTCACGCCACGAGGAGATTAGCGCCTGGAACCAGCAGTACGCCGGGGAGCAATCGATCCTCAACGAGCGGCGGATGACCAATGTCGGCACCTTCCGCGCCTATCTGCAGGAGTATTTACGCCATCATCCGCGCATCCGCCAGGATATGACCCTGATGGTGCGCCAGCTGGCGCCGGATGCCAACGGCTTGCCGATCGAGATCTACTGCTTCACCAACACCGTGGTATGGGCGGAATATGAGGGGATCCAGGCGGATATTTTCGACCATGTCTTCGCCGTGGTGGATGAGTTTGGCTTACGCATTCATCAAACGCCCACCGGCAACGATATTCGCGCGCTGACCGGCGCCTTCTCCCGCTGATCCTCAGACGCTGGCGCGGTCTATCACGCGCCAGTCCATCATCACCCGCTCGACGGCAGCGTCGGGATCGTCGATGCGTTTCATCAGTAGAGACACCGCCGTACGGCCGATCGCCCGGGAGGGCTGTTCGACGGTGGTCAGCTGCGGGGAGACCACTTCCGCCAGCTCGGTGCCATCGAAGCCGATCACCGCGATATCCTCCGGCACCCGCAGTCCGGCCTGGGCGATAGCCCGCAGCGCCCCGGCGGCGAGGGAGTCCGAAACGGCAAACACCGCATCGGGCTTCTCGTCTTGCGACAGCAGTTGCTCCATCGCCCGTTTACCGGCCGCCGCGCTAAGATCCTGCGCGTAGGTCACCTGCTGATACGCCAGACCGTGCACGTGCAGCACGCTTTTATAGCCGCGCTCGCGCAGACGGGCATAGCGATAGCTGAGGTCGTGATTAATGAGCGCGATGCGGCGGCGGCCGCTATCGGCCAACCGGGATACCGCCCCCTGAGCCGCCTCAACGTCGTTAATCCCGACGCAGGAGATGCTGCCGGTGTCGGCATACTCCGCGCACTGCACCCAGGGCGCGTCGCCAATCATGGTGGTCAGTTCCGGCAGGCTGGAGAGCGCGTTCATGGTAATAATGCCGTCGACCATTTTGCCGGAGAGCAGCTGCAGGCCCGAGGTCGAGCGGGCCAGATCCGACCCGGAGTTACACAGCAGAATGCGATAGCCATTCTTCTCCGCCTCTTCTTCTATCCCCTTCACCACCTCGGCGCAAAAGGGGTTAGCGATATTGGAGACCATCACCAGGATCATATTGCTGCGGGCGGTTCGCAGCTGACGCGCCAGCAGGTTCGGCTGATAGTTGCTCTCTTTGATCGCCTGCAGCACGCGCTCACGGTTTTTGGCTTTTACCGTATCGCTGTTGTTCAGCACCCGCGACACCGTGGCCACCGAGACGCCGGCCAGACGAGCAATTTTCTGAATAGACATAAACCCTGCACTTCCTGCGATAGAGGTGGATCCTGCAGGCTATCATAAATGACCTCTGATTGGCCTGCCAGCCTGGCGCGAAAGCGTAGCTCAGCGAGACGGTGTCCCGGGAAACTATTAATAATCAGGGCTTCTCTCCCGCCCCGTTAACGCGCATCCTTTTGCCGTTTCATATTCTCATTAGCGCAGGAGGCGCAACAGACCGCCTGCGCCCCATTTTTTCTTTTATGATTAAGGATGATATCCCCATGAGGCTCTCCACCGCGGTTCTCGCCCTCAGCTGTGCCCTGGCAACGATCACCGGCTGCACCTCGTCAAAATCGTCACCGGAACGCCATGCCTACGCCTTCGTCGCCCACCGCTCCGATTTTGTCGGCGGCAACTTCACCGTCAACCGCCAGGAAAATTACCGTTTAAACCTGCCGACCTTTACGGCGATGTATGCCCGCGGACAGCAGGATAAAGCCGCTGGCATGAGCGAAAGCGATGCCCGCCGCACCGCGGAAGCCATCAAACAGCAGGCGGCGCAGGGCACCCGCACCGAGCACGCCTTCACCGGCAATGCCAGCGACAAATGGGATAATGCGATGGAAAATAAAGATGCCGTCCTGTTCGGCAACGAGCTCTCCGGTGCCTATCTCGACGGCTATCTTGGGGTGAAATAATCCTGCGCCCCACCTGCGCTCAGCGTTCGACGCTGACCCAGCGCTGCTGCTGATGGCTTTTGACGATCGCCTCGATGATGTACATCACATCGGCGCCGTCGTCGAAAGCGGCGAAGCGCCGGGCCCCGGCCGCCGGCATCTTCCCGGCGCGCACCGCCTGATAAAAATGCCCCATCATATTCTTAAAGGCGTCCGGCCAGCCCTCAATATGGCCGCCGGGGTAATGGGCGCTGTCAGCGATTTCCGGCCGCAGCAGGCTCGGGTCATCGCTGAGCAGGCGATCCGGCTGCTCGCGGTGGCCGATCCACAGCCGCTGGGGCACTTCCTGATCCCAGGCCAGAGAACAGAGGCTGCCGTTAATCTCCACCGCCAGACGGTTTTTCCGCCCGGCGCTCACCTGAGAGACCATAAAGCTGCCTTTGCTGCCATCGTCAAAACGCAACAGCACCGAGCCAAAGTCCTCGGTATCGACAGGCCGCGTTTCATATGCCTGCGCCTCGTGAACGGCGCTGAAGGTCGCTTTGCCATTGACCGGCGCTTTACGCGTTGGCCAGACGATAGACAGATCCGCCATCACCTCGACAATCCGCCGACCGGTCATAAACTGCACGGTATCGCACCAGTGGGAGCCGATGTCGGCCACCGTCCGCGACGCGCCGCCCTGCGCCGAATCGACCCGCCAGTTGTAGTCGGTTTCCAGCAGCATCCAGTCCTGTAAATAGCTGCCGTGGGCCGCGAAGATTCTGCCGACCTCGCCATGGCGGATCATCGCCGCCGCCTGCTGGACCATAGCGAACTGGCGGTAGACGAAGCTGACGCCATGCACCACGCCGGCCCGGGCGGCAAGCGCCACCAGCTCCCGCGCCTCCTCCGCCGTCATACACAGCGGTTTTTCGGAGAAGACGTGCAGCCCGGCGGCGAGGATCTGCCGGTTAATCTGGGCATGTAGATGGTTCGGCGTACAGTTATGCACCACCTGCAGCCCCGGATGGGCCAGCAGCGCCTCCACGCTGTCGTAGGCATGGGCAATGTTCAACGCCTGCGCCTTGCGCTGCGCCGCCTCAAGGCGGCTGTCGCACAGCGCCACCACCTCGACATCTCCCAGCCGCCGCAGCGCCTCCAGATGCGCCGGGCCAATAAACCCTGCCCCGATAATCGCGACCTGAATCATGTTATTCCCTCCCGCCGGCGGCAAAGTCATCGAAGGCCCGTCCGGCAACGGGAATGATATGGCGGCGGATAAACTCGCTGCCCTCGCGCGCGCCGGTCTCACTATCCTTCAGGCAGCACTCCCACTCCAGCACCGCCCAGCCGGCAAAATCATATTCGGTCAGCTTACTGAACACCCCTTTGAAGTCGATCTGCCCGTCGCCGGGAGAGCGGAAACGCCCGGCCCGCTGCTGCCAGGGCTGGTATCCACCGTAGACGCCATTGCGCCCGTTGCGGCGAAATTCGGCGTCCTTGACGTGAAACGCTTTAATACGCGCATGATAGATATCGATATAGGTCAGGTAGTCCATCTGCTGCAGATGCAGGTGGCTCGGGTCATAGAGCATATTGCAGCGCGGATGGTTATCCACCAGCGCAAGAAAACGCTCAAAGGTCACGCCATCGTGCAGGTCTTCGCCGGGGTGGATCTCATAGCAGACATCGACCCCCTGCTCGTCGAAGAGGTCCAGCAGCGGCCGCCAGCGCCGGGCCAGCTCGGCAAAGGCCTCATCCAGAAGCGGCTGATTGTGCGGCGGCCACGGATAAAAAAAGGGCCATGCCAGCGCCCCGGAAAAGGTCGCGTGCGCCTGCAGCCCCAGGCGGCCGGAGGCTACCGCCGCCTGGCGCACTTTCTCCACCGCCCAGCGCTGGCGCGCCTGCGGATCGCCATGCAGCGCCGCCGGGGCAAAGGCGTCAAACGCCGCGTCATACGCTGGATGCACCGCCACCAGCTGTCCTTCAAGGTGAGTGGACAGCTCGCTGATCACCAGCCCATGCTCCGCCAGGATGCCGCTGACCTCGTCGCAGTAGGTCTGGCTCGCCGCCGCCCGCTCGACATCAAAAATCGCCGGGTGGTTGCAGGGGATCTGCAATGCCTTGTACCCCAGGCCGGCGGCCCACTGCGCTATCCCCGCCAGGGTGTTGAACGGCGCCTGCGGCCCGATAAACTGCGCCAGAAAAATGCCCGGTCCCTTAATCGTTTTCATACCCCCTCCTGAAAAATTAGTGCGGCTCTTTCTCGTTGTACTGGAAAGAGAAAAGGAAAATCAGCGCGATAACCGCGGCGGCCACCGCCGGGATCCACCAGAAGGTCACCCAGGCCTGAGGCACGCTCTGGCCGGCCACCAGATGGTTATACAGCGCGCCGGAGATCTGCGAGCCCAGCAGCATGCCGATCCCGTAGGTGAACATCACAATCATGCTCTGCGCCTGGCCTTTTACCTTCTCGCCCGCCACGCGGTCGGTGTAGATAAAGCCAACGACAAAGAAAAAGTCATAGCACACGCCGTGCAGCAAAATGCCCAGATAGAGCAGGAAGCGCCCCTCCTCGCTGACTCCGAGAGCGAAAAAGGCGTAGCGGACGAACCACGCCGCCATGCCGATGAGCAGCATGTATTTCACCCCGAGGCGACGGAACAGCAACGGGATCACCAGCATAAAGACGATCTCTGACATCTGACCGAAGGACATCGCGGTGCTGACATCTTTGACGCCGGCATCCGCCAGATACGACGCGGTATAGGCGTAATAGGTGCCTAACGGCACGGAAATTAAGGTGGCGCAGAGGGAGAAAATCAGGAAATGGCGGGTTTTCAGCAGCGCGAAGGCGTCCGCGCACAGCAGGTCGCGAAACTGAACCGGCATGCCTTTGGCCGGCGCCGGGGTGTGCGGCAGCGTCAGGCTGTAGAGCGCCAGCGCGACCGAACAGAGCGCCGCCAGCGTGAAGATGCCGGTGGTATCAGAGATACCGGTCACCCCGATGCAGATCCCGGCGATAATCCAGCCGATGGTGCCGAACACGCGGACCACCGGGAAGGTTTTATCGACATTGGCCAGGCTGTGGAAGGCGATATTGTTGGTCAGCGCCAGGGTCGGCATATAGCACAGCGTATAGCCGAACAGCAGGCCAATCAGCAGGGCGCCGTTCTGCGCCACCAGCGCCTGCGGGACAAACCACAGGATCGCCGCCCCGGCCAGGTGCATCACCGCCATCACCTTCTGCGAGGCGAAAAAGCGATCCACCAGCATCCCCAGCACAAAGGGAGACAAGATGGAGGCGATCGGCCCGGCGGAGAACGCATCGCCGATCAGCAATGACATCTCATAGCGGGTCATCACCAGCCCCAGGGTCACCGACCAGCTGCCCCAGATAAAAAACTGCATAAACATCATTAACGACAGCCGCGGCACCAGAAAACGGTGGCTCACGCGGACACTTTCCCGACCTTCTGTTGTTGTGACCATGTTGCTCGCCCTCAGAAAAGTAATCGATTACAAAACAGCTCAAAACAAAAGTAATCGATTACAAAAAGAAGATCGCCAGGCAAATGCGCCGCCTGCGAAGAGGATCACAATAAAAAGGCAGGCAGCCCCGCCGGACGGCGGGGCATCTCGCTTACGCCGGGCGGCGCAGCAGTTTGAAGGCGATAAACAGGAACAGGATCCACACCGGCAGCAGGATCGCCGACAGACGCATGCCGTCGATAGTGCACATCAGCGCCAGGATCAGCCCAAGGAAAGCAATACAGAAGTAGTTGCTGGCGGGCGCCAGCAGCGCTTTGAACTTCGATTCGCGCCCTTTGCGGCGCTGGGCGGCGCGGAACTTCAGGTGCGCCATACAGATCATGATCCAGTTCAGCAACAACGTCGCCACCACCAGGGCCATCAGCAGCCCCAGCGCTTCATGCGGCAGCAGGTAGTTCAGCACCACCACCAGCGAAGTGATAATCCCGGAGAGCAGCAGGGAGTTCACCGGCACGCCGCGCTTGCTGACGCGGGCGAGAAATTTCGGCGCATTACCCTGCACCGACAGGCCGAACAGCATCCGGCTGTTGGAGTACACGCCGCTGTTATACACCGACAGCGATGCCACCAGAATGACGAAGTTCAGCGCGGAGGCCACCACGTTGCTGTCAAGATTATGGAAAATCATCACAAACGGGCTGCTGTCGGATTTGATCTCCACCCACGGGTAGAGCGCCAGCAGCACCACCAGCGAACCGATATAGAACAGCAGGATACGATAGACCACCTGATTGACTGCTTTGGGAATGCTCTTTTCCGGGTTTTGCGCTTCGGCGGCGGTGATGCCGATAAGCTCCAGCCCGCCGAAGGAGAACATGATCACCGCCAGCGACAGAATAAGTCCGTGCCAGCCGGTGGCGAGGAAGCCGCCGTGTTTCCACAGATTGTCGAACCCGGCTTTGCTGCCGCCGTGGCCGCCGAACAGCATCCACAGGCCGAAGGCAATCATGCCGATAATCGCCAGCACCTTGATCAGCGCGAACCAGAACTCCGCTTCGCCATACAAGCGTACGTTGACCAGGTTGACGGCGTTAATAATGATGAAGAAAGCCGCCGCCCAAACCCAGGTGGGCACGTCGGGAAGCCAGTACTGCATATAGATCCCGGCGGCGGTCAGCTCCGCCATCCCTACCAGCACGAACATCACCCAGTAGTTCCAGCCGGAGAGAAAGCCGGCGAACGGCCCCCAGTATTTATAGGCAAAGTGGGCAAAGGAACCGGATACTGGCTCTTCCACCACCATTTCGCCCAGCTGACGCATGATCAGAAAAGCGACAATCCCGGCCACGGCGTAGCCCAGTAAGACCGCCGGACCGGCCATCTGGATAGCGGGACCAATGCCGAGAAACAGGCCGGTGCCAATGGCGCCGCCAAGGGCGATAAGTTGAATGTGTCGGTTCTGTAAACCGCGATGAAGCGTCGGGCCACTTTCCGTGACGGTCTCCGACGACGTTGACGCGTCTTTCACGTCGTTCCCCTGTGTGTTTTTGTGAAGGGGCACCTTTTATCACTTAGGGGGGATTGTCGCAAGTTGCGTGGGGCGAGCGTCAGCCGCCCGCCCCGCTTTTTTTAGCGTCAGAAGTCGTAGCTCATTGAGACGCGGACGGTACGCGGATCGCCTTCGAACAGGTAAGTACCGGTATCGTCAATGCCAGACCAGTACTTCTCGTTGGTCACGTTGGTCACCCCGACGCGCCAGATCATTTCGTTCTGGTCGGCGTTCAGACGCATACGATAGCGCAGGCCTAAATCCAGGGTGGTGTAGCTATCCAGCTTCTTGGTATTGGCCGCATCGGCATACTGCGAGCCGCTATGATTGACGCGCGCGGTGGCGGTCAGGCCTTCCACCGGCTTGATGTCATATTCGGCGCCGAGTACCGCGTAGAAGTTAGCCACCCCGATGGCATCTTTACCGTCGGTTGCGCCTTCAGCGGTTTTAGTCTGTTTGGCATCCAGCCAGACGGTACTGGCGTTAAGACGCAGTCCCAGCATCGGCTCGCCAAAGACGTTCATCTCTACGCCGCGGTTACGCTGCTCGCCGTCGAGGCCGTAATTGCCAGCGGTATCGGAAATGGCGTTCGGTTTTTTGATTTCAAACAGCGCCAGCGATCCTCCGATCGTACCGTAGTCGATCTTGACGCCCACTTCGTCCTGCTTCGAGTGCGCGATCCCGGTACTCTGCCCGGCATTGGCCGCCGTCGTCGGCGCCACAGAGCCCGGCTGCAGCGCTTCGGTATGGTTAGCATACAGCGACAGCTGCTCCCACGGCTTGTACACCAGGCCAAACGTCGGCATCCAGCGGCTTTGGGTATAACGCGAAGAGGTAT
>OKVS01000049.1_pt1 | contig 65433 bp, 66 predicted proteins | sample 1606911 | NCBI WGS metagenome assembly OKVS01 (sample SAMN03281016, study PRJEB24777) | human gut metagenome | isolation source: fecal sample PR161 from 1 month old female Malay infant, caesarean... | reverse complement strand
TATATCGGGGGGGGTAGAACGCCTTCGCGTATCATCGCAAAGCCTGAGCGTGCCTGGCGCGTATCGGAAACGTTTGAAGGTGCGATGGATGGGTTTATGGGTAAGCGTACCCGCCGAATTGGCGTGGACTATGTTTACCGTCCGATGATTGCCGCTGGGGTTATTGGTAAAACAGCGAAAAGCGCAGCGGAGAAAATTGCTGCACAATTCGGCAAACTGAAAAATGACAAAAACGCCTCCGATGAAAAGAATCTCGAAATTGAGCAGATCGTTCATGTCAGTAATCATGAAATTAGTTTGATCAAGCATCTGGTTGACACGCTGATTGCCGATAAACGCGAACCGAATGATGAAGAAGTAAAATTATTGCGAAAAGAACAGCGTAGCGTGGATATGGCGCTGTTTGGCCGCATGCTGGCGTCATCGCCGGAATTCAACGTCGAGGCTGCTTGCCAGGTGTCCCACGCGCTGGGTGTCAGCGCTGTGACCGTTGAGTCAGATTTCTTCACCGCCGTTGACGACCTGAATAATAAAGAAGACGCTGGTTCTGGTCATATGGGTGAACAGGGTTTTGCCTCCGCGCTTTTCTATACTTATGTCTGTATCAGCCGCGATCTGCTGGTGGAAAATCTTAGTGGCAATGACGATCTGGCCAAACGCGCTATCGCCGCGCTTACCGAAACGGCATTAACGGTCTCTCCGACCGGGAAGCAAAACAGCTTCGCTTCTCGCGCCTACGCCATCTATGCGCTGGCGGAAATCGGCCAAAAACAACCGCGTTCTCTGGCGGCGGCGTTTTTCCAGCCAGTGCGCGATACCGATCAAATTCCTGCGGCAATTATACGTTTGAAAAAGCAGCGTGAGAGCTTCGATAGCGTATATGGGAATTGTGTTGACGATTATCGGGAACTGAACGTTCAGGAAGGTACTGGCTCCATGGCGGAATTACTGGCCTTTGTCAGTCAGTAAGGATGAATAATGAAGGAATATCTGGTTTTCCAGCTTTATGCGCCGCTGGCATCGTGGGGAGAAGAGGCTTCTGGTGAGATCCGCCACTCTGCGACAGTTCCTACACGATCCGCTTTGTTGGGGCTACTTGCCGCTGCACTGGGGATTCGTCGTGACGAAGAAGAACGGCTGAATAACTTTAATCAGCATTATCATCTGGCGGTACATGCACTGGCCTCACAAGATCGCTGGCTGCGGGATTATCATACGGTTAGCGCGCCGCGAGAAAATAAAAAGTATCGCTACTACACGCGTCGGGATGAACTTACCCTCGCGCCGGATGAAGTGAGTACGCTTATCTCGCAGCGGGAATATCGTTGCGACGGCTACTGGCATGTTGCATTAAGCACAACGCCCGATTCGCCGTATACGCTTACTACCCTGCGCGATGCGTTATTGACGCCACATTTCCCGCTTTATCTCGGGCGAAAATCCTGTCCTCTGGCGTTACCGTTGGCGCCCCGCTTAATGGCTGGCACCTTAAAAGAGGTATTTACCCAAGCCGTGGAAGACATCTCCGCCGTAGAATTAAGTGAGTTTACTTTGGATGAGGGCGTCTGCTACTGGGATGACCCTGACGAGGCGAGTCTGGTTTGGCAGCAAAAACAGCATAGTAATAATCAACCTGTTAGCCGTCAGCGCTGGCAGTTTGGCGGCTATACACTGTTTAGCGGCTTGCTGCAAGGGAGGGCATAATGTATTTATCTCGTATCCAGCTTCGGTTCAATAATCTACGGCCGGAGATGTTGAAAAAGTGGGATTCAGCCCGTCCTTATGCTAGCCATCAGTGGCTATGGCAGCTCTTTCCGGAGCAGGAAACGCGCCAGTTTCTTTTTCGCGAAGAGCCGCACGGCGGTTTTTTTATGCTTTCAGCGATACCTCCATTGACTCAGCATTCACTGTTTCTCATTGAGACCAAGCCATTTAATCCGCAACTGATAAATGGCCTTGAGCTTGATTTTCAGTTACGCGCTAATCCGGTGATTACCCGTAATGGCAAACGTAGTGATGTGATGATGAATGCGAAGTATCAGGCAAAAGAGAATGATGTGGCGCAAGAACGGTGGTGGGAGCTTCAACAGCAGGCGGCGCAGACCTGGCTGGAAAAGCAAGGGCAGCAGCATGGTTTCCGTTTGCTTGAACCGGAGCCTGATGATTTCGCTCAATGGGCTGGTGCAGAATACAGTGAAATGCAGGCGCATTGTGGATGTGTGCAAGCGTACCAGCAGCATCGTTTTGTACGTAACGACCAGGAAAAGCCGATTGCTTTCAGTAGCGTTGATTTTAGCGGAACGCTCTGTATCACCGATGCATCATTGTTTGAACAGGCGCTATTTTCTGGTCTAGGTAAAAGTAAAGCTCTTGGCTGTGGGATGCTGATGGTGAAGAGGAAACGCTAATGAGTTGGCTTCCGCTGAATCCCATTCCGTTGAAAGATCGTGTTTCAATGATATTTCTCCAGTACGGACAGATAGATGTTATCGACGGGGCGTTTGTGCTTATCGATAAAACAGGTGTGCGTACCCATATTCCTGTCGGGTCAGTGGCCTGCATTATGCTTGAACCAGGGACTCGGGTTTCCCATGCTGCTGTGCGGCTAGCTGCTACGGTGGGAACGTTGCTGGTGTGGGTGGGGGAAGCTGGCGTTCGCGTTTATGCTTCAGGCCAGCCGGGCGGAGCGCGGTCGGACAAATTGCTTTATCAGGCGAAACTTGCACTAGATGAGGATTTACGTCTGAAGGTGGTGCGTAAAATGTTTGAATTGCGGTTTGGCGAACCAGCGCCGAGCCGTCGTTCTGTTGAACAATTGCGTGGTATTGAAGGTAGTCGTGTGCGGGCAACCTACGCACTGCTGGCAAAGCAATATGGTGTGAAGTGGCATGGGCGCCGCTACGATCCAAAGGATTGGGAGAAAGGTGATGTTATTAATCAATGTATCAGCTCGGCGACTGCTTGCCTGTACGGCGTGACGGAGGCGGCGGTATTGGCTGCCGGGTATGCACCTGCGATTGGTTTTGTTCATACCGGGAAGCCGCTTTCTTTTGTCTATGACATCGCTGATATTATCAAATTTGATACTGTAGTACCGAAAGCGTTTGAAATTGCGCGAGGTAACCCTTCCGAACCCGATCGTGAGGTACGACTTGCCTGCCGGGATATCTTCCGCACCGGGAAAACGCTGGCGAAATTGATTCCGCTTATTGAAGATGTTCTTGCTGCAGGCGAAATTCTGCCTCCTCTGCCCCCTGAAGATGCACAACCTGTTGCGATCCCACTTCCCGTCTCTTTGGGAGATATCGGCCATCGGAGCAACTGATAATGAGCATGTTGGTTGTTGTGACAGAAAACGTACCTCCTCGTCTGCGGGGGCGGCTTGCCATCTGGTTGCTGGAGGTTCGTGCTGGAGTCTACGTTGGCGATACTTCAAAGCGGATCCGGGAAATGATTTGGCAACAGGTGATACAGCTCAGTGATGGCGGAAATGTCGTGATGGCTTGGGCGACGAATAGTGAATCAGGTTTTGAGTTTCAAACCTGGGGAGAGAACCGCCGTATGCCGGTAGATTTGGATGGCTTGCGACTGGTTTCATTTCTTCCCATTGAAAATCAGTGAGTTGCATGTTCTTTAATAATATGAAATTGTTGGAATAAAGTTGGTAGATTGTTATTGTCTTAAAAAATCATTATAAAACAGTAGCATATGTTTAGTATGTTCCCCGCGCCAGCGGGGATAAACCGGGGGGTGTGTAACGGAATAGACCAGCGTTCGCATGTTCCCCGCGCCAGCGGGGATAAACCGGATCAGGGTCAAGTCTCGCAAACGGTACCACAATGTTCCCCGCGCCAGCGGGGATAAACCGGTTTCAGCCGCGGTCTTCGGTGCTTCACCGGAATGTTCCCCGCGCCAGCGGGGATAAACCGTTAAGCCAGGCATTTTCTTTCGGCTGGATCCAATGTTCCCCGCGCCAGCGGGGATAAACCGGAACACCAACATTCAAGGTGAGTGATTTTGCAATGTTCCCCGCGCCAGCGGGGATAAACCGGTCAAAATATGCTTGACCGGTTTACCGACGTGGTATGTTCCCCGCGCCAGCGGGGATAAACCGCCAGCTAGTCCAGGATTATGCGGCACGTTTTGATGTTCCCCGCGCCAGCGGGGATAAACCGCATTGCTATTAGATTGGCAGGGTCTACCAGCGATGTTCCCCGCGCCAGCGGGGATAAACCGCACGTAAAGCCGTTGTTGAAGTTAAGAAAATGATGTTCCCCGCGCCAGCGGGGATAAACCGCCCAGAGAGAAAACCGATACTTACCGCCACCAATGTTCCCCGCGCCAGCGGGGATAAACCGCGGTAACCGAATGCGGCTACCTGTAACGGTAAATGTTCCCCGCGCCAGCGGGATAAACCGAACGCGTTACCGCAGAACGTAACCGAAACCTAATGTTCCCCGCGCCAGCGGGGATAAACCGCGATAGATAACTATTGCAGCACTTTACAAGATATGTTCCCCGCGCCAGCGGGGATAAACCGTCGAATTCCGCGACGATAGCGGCGCTCTGATTATGTTCCCCGCGCCAGCGGGGATAAACCGATAATTTAGTTTTTGGCAAATGGCGAACAACCATGTTCCCCGCGCCAGCGGGGATAAACCGTAGTAGTGCTCATCATCAAAGCGCGCTAACCGATGTTCCCCGCGCCAGCGGGGATAAACCGTGTTCCAGGATACTATCGTCCTGCACGTCGTCATGTTCCCCGCGCCAGCGGGGATAAACCGCCGCTGATACTCAGTATGAGCAGGAACGAACGATGTTCCCCGCGCCAGCGGGGATAAACCGAACATTAACGCTCTTGGGTTTACGGAAAGAGTATGTTCCCCGCGCCAGCGGGGATAAACCGTTGGCGGACTGACGGAACAGCACCTTGTCACGATGTTCCCCGCGCCAGCGGGGATAAACCGGGCCCCGATAATCATCAGGCCATCATCCCCTCCATGTTCCCCGCGCTAGCGGGGATAAACCGTGCATCACCAACGTAAACAGGCCACTTAACAGATGTTCCCCGCGCTAGCGGGGATAAACCGGATGTCTTCAGGTTCAATGCCGCGATAACTGCATGTTCCCCGCGCTAGCGGGGATAAACCGAACGCATAGGAATCAGCAAAAGGAGTCTTGCAGTGTTCCCCGCGCTAGCGGGGATAAACCGGGCACATCGGGTAAACAAACGTTTTCTGGTATGTGTTCCCCCCATCCGCGGGGATAAACCGTCTGCAACCGAGTCTAAGGTAAAATCAGCACCGTATTCCCCGCTCTTACCGTTGCAACCCTACAAAATATATCTTTGCCAACAATTTCATTCTCTATTTAACTTATGTATCTAATAAAAATTCATATAGCCTATGAAAATTATTCGCTTAATGAATAATTAAATCTAATTAATAATATTAAACGGCATTGTAAAAAATGCTTGTTATTTTTATTTCTATCCATTTAATATGTCGAGGTTGCATTAATTACTGATTTACTAATTCTTGCTCGGTATTATATGCAATATGAATGGAATCTGGTTTGTTATTTATAATGGATGAGGGGAATCTCAGTGAAATAATATAAAGCTGTTATTTATCAGCAGGGTATGCTGGGTAGTCTGTTGTTTGGCGCATCTAAAGTTGATCCGGTAAAATTCTCTGAGTTCCTGAATAAGAATGCGAGAGAGGGCTGGCGCGTCGTGACCATGGAAAAGGATATCCGTCGCATGATGCTCTTTTTCAAACGTGAAGCCTATGTGGTTATTCTTGAAAAAGAAGCATGAAGAAAACCGTTATTACTTGCCTGACTATTCTGATCTGCTGGGCGCTTCTGGCCATTGCCCAGTTGTGGTTAACGCCAATGGAAGTTATCACGTTTGCGAAAATATCGCTTACGGCGGCAGTACTTGAAGTTGTTATCCTGATTGCCGGCCTGGCTCGGCGAGAATATTGCCAGGAGCGGGATCTGAAAAAGAATGGCTTTCTTGATTAATAATGAGCGGGGCCGAAGCTGGCCCCGGTATCAGGATAATCAGGATTTCCCTGCTTTGCCTTTTTCAACTTTCGCCAGCTCTTTCACCAGCGGCAGCATCACTTTGACTACATCGCGCCCGCGGTGCTCGATCCTTCCCGGCAGCGCTTTGTCGATATACTGTTGGTTATCCAGTTGTACATCATGCCAGCTGGTCCCCTGCGGGAAGCTACGGGTTTTACTGCGCTGCTGATAGCCATCCTTTTTACCCAATGACCAGTTAGTCGCTTCCACGGAGAGTACCGGGATCCCGGCGTTATCAAAAACGCTGGCATCGTTACAGCAACCGGTGCCTTTCGGGAACTCCGGATTCAGCCCTGGATTGGTGAACGCGGCGATACCGTGACTACGGGCGATAGCCAGCGCGCGATCGCGGGTCAGCTTGCGTACCGATGCCGGCGTGCTGCGCCCGCTATTGAAATAGAGCTTATCGCCGACCACCAGGTTATCGAGATTAATCACCAGTAGCGTATTTTTCTTTTCCGCCTCGCTCATGCGTTTAAGTATGTTTTGCGCGCCCAGGCGGCCTTCTTCCTCGCCGCTGGTGGCGATAAAGCGAATGCCGTAACGGGTGGGGACGTTCTTTAAATGTTCCGCCAGCTCCAGCAGCACGCCGAGCCCCATTGCGTTATCGTCGATCCCCTGCAGCGTCAGGCCGCCAAGGTTGTTCTCAACGTCTTTATCGCTCTGCGGCGCGTAGGTATCGAGGTGCGCCATAATAATGATTTGCTGGCGAGACTGGCCTTCATGCGCGGCGATAACCGTGCTGCCGGTGGCGTTGTGCCAGTTCTTACGTTGATTGCTGTCGGTATAGATGTAGCGGGTATTAAAGCTACGCACGTCGCTCTGATAACCCATCTGGGCAAACTGTTGACGAAGATAATCGGCTGATAGCATCTCGGCCGGCGTACCGGTCATTCTTCCGGGGAAGACGGTAGCAATATGGCGGGCCTGGGTATTGGCGGTGTCGCCCAGGGCGCTGAATGCCGGAGCGGCGGAGAAGACAAAACCTGTGCCAAGCGCCAGCGGCAGCAGACGGCGGCACATCGCGGAAAACATAATGGGTCCTTACACAAGCGAAACATTTCGACCGCGTTAGTATGAAACTGTGACGGCGCTTAAACAATTTCATTTGCTCTTAAATAGCGGAAAATGAGCGTGTTAAGCACTTTTTGATATTTAGATTTCCAGCTCGTTATTCTTTTGCGTCACAACTCATTCCATTTCGTAATTTCATTTGCTCAAGGCCGCCCCCTATAGTCCCTCTATTGCTGAATGTAAGAGAGTTGTTGCGCCGTGGATTACTTGCCCCTGTTTGCCGAGTTGAAAGAGAGACCCGTGCTGGTTATCGGCGGCGGTGAAATTGCCGTCCGTAAGATTAAATTCTTGCTGCGGGCGCAGGCGAAGGTACAGGTGGTCGCCGCCGTCCTGTCGCCGGAGCTCGCTGAACAGGTTGAACGTCAGCAAATCAGCTGGCGGGCAACCGCCTTTGATGAGCAGCAGGTGGACGATGTATTTCTGGTGATTGCCGCCACCGACGATCGTGAACTCAACCAGCGGGTGTTTGCCGCGGCTAACGCCCGCTACCGCCTGGTGAACGTGGTGGATGACCAGCCGCTGTGCTCATTCGTCTTTCCTTCTATTGTCGACAGGTCGCCATTGCTGGTGGCGATCTCCTCCAGCGGCAAGGCGCCGGTGCTGTCGCGCATTCTGCGAGAAAAAATCGAAGCGCTACTGCCCACCAATCTAGGGCGGCTGGCCGAAACGGCGAGCTACTGGCGCCATCATCTCAAAACCCGGCTGACCACCACCGAAGCGCGTCGTCGCTTCTGGGAGCGCGTATTCACCGGGCGTTTTGCCAGCCTGATGGTGGCCGGTAACCACGCGGCGGCGGAACGGGCGCTGCAGGATGAACTCGACAGGCCGGAACGCAGCGTGGGCGAAATTATTCTGGTAGGCGCCGGGCCGGGGGATGCCGGCTTGCTGACGCTACGCGGCCTGCAGGCGATTCAACAGGCGGACGTGGTGTTTTATGACCATCTGGTGACCGAGAGCGTGCGGGAACTGGTGCGCCGCGATGCCGAAATGATCTGCGTTGGCAAGCGCGCGGGCGAGCACTCCGTACCGCAGCACGAAACGAATCAAATGCTGGTGGAGGCTGCCAAAGCGGGGAAAACGGTGGTGCGCCTGAAGGGCGGCGATCCGTTTATTTTCGGACGCGGCGGGGAAGAACTGCAGGCGGCCGCCGCCGCCGGGATCCCGTTCCAGGTGGTGCCAGGCGTTACCGCCGCGGCGGGCGCGACGGCCTATGCCGGCATTCCGCTGACCCATCGCGATTATGCGCAAAGCGCAGTTTTCGTCACCGGTCACTATAAATCTGACAGCGCGCCGTTTGATTGGGCGCTGCTGGCGAAGAGCCAACAAACGCTGGCGATTTACATGGGCACCATGAAAGCGGCGGACATCAGCGCTCAGCTGATCGCCCATGGCCGCGACGCGAATACTCCGGTGGCGGTGATTTCCCGCGGCACTCGCGAGGATCAGCAGACGCTGACAGGCACGTTACAACAGCTCGAACATCTGGCGAAAGATGCCCCAATGCCCGCGCTACTGGTGGTGGGCGAAGTGGTACAGCTGCATCAGCAGCTCGCCTGGTTTCAACACACAACGACAGCGGAAGGGTTTAACTCTTCTGTGGTAAATCTGGCTTAAGGAACGGTTATGGACCAAAAACGACTCACTCACCTGCGGCAACTGGAGGCGGAAAGCATCCATATCATTCGTGAGGTGGCCGCCGAATTCTCTAACCCGGTGATGATGTACTCCATCGGTAAAGATTCCAGCGTAATGCTGCATCTGGCGCGCAAAGCGTTTTATCCGGGGACCCTGCCGTTCCCGCTGCTGCACGTCGATACCGGCTGGAAATTCCGTGAGATGTATGAATTCCGTGACCGTACCGCCAAAGCCTATGGCTGCGAACTGCTGGTGCATAAAAACCCGGAAGGGGTGGCGATGGGCATCAACCCGTTCGTTCACGGCAGCGCCAAGCACACCGATATCATGAAAACCGAAGGCCTGAAGCAGGCGCTGAACAAATACGGCTTTGATGCCGCATTCGGCGGCGCGCGTCGTGATGAAGAGAAATCCCGCGCTAAAGAGCGCATTTACTCCTTCCGCGACCGCTTCCACCGCTGGGACCCGAAAAATCAGCGTCCGGAGCTGTGGCATAACTACAACGGCCAGATTAACAAAGGCGAAAGCATTCGCGTCTTCCCGCTCTCTAACTGGACCGAGCTGGATATCTGGCAGTACATCTATCTGGAAAATATTGAAATCGTTCCGCTGTACCTGGCGGCAGAGCGCCCGGTACTGGAGCGTGATGGCATGCTGATGATGATTGATGACGACCGTATCGATCTGCAGCCGGGCGAGATGATCAAAAAGCAGATGGTGCGCTTCCGTACCCTCGGCTGCTGGCCGCTGACCGGCGCGGTAGAGTCCAACGCGCAAACGCTGCCGGAAATTATTGAAGAGATGCTGGTATCCACCACCAGCGAACGTCAGGGGCGCGTCATTGACCGCGACCAGGCAGGCTCCATGGAGCTGAAAAAACGTCAGGGGTATTTCTAAGGAGCCGCCATGAACACTACGATTGCACAACAAATTGCTAAAGAAGGCGGCGTAGAAGCTTATCTGCACGCGCAACAGCACAAAAGCCTGCTGCGTTTTCTGACCTGCGGCAGCGTCGATGACGGCAAAAGTACCTTGATTGGCCGCCTGCTGCACGATACGCGCCAGATTTATGAAGATCAGCTCTCTTCCCTGCACAATGACAGCAAGCGTCACGGTACTCAGGGCGAGAAACTGGATCTGGCGCTGCTGGTGGATGGCCTGCAGGCCGAGCGCGAGCAGGGCATCACCATTGATGTCGCCTATCGCTACTTCTCGACTGAGAAACGCAAATTTATCATTGCCGACACGCCGGGCCATGAGCAGTACACCCGTAATATGGCGACCGGCGCGTCCACCTGCGATCTGGCGATCCTGCTGATTGACGCCCGCAAAGGCGTTCTCGACCAGACTCGCCGCCACAGCTTTATCTCTACGCTATTGGGGATTAAGCACCTGGTGGTCGCGGTGAACAAAATGGATCTCGTCGAGTTCAGCGAAGCGCGCTTCAATGAAATTCGTGAAGATTATCTGACCTTCGCCGAACAGCTACCGGGCAAGCTTGATATCCGTTTCGTGCCGCTCTCGGCGCTGGAAGGGGATAACGTCGCCACCCAGAGTGATAAAATGCCGTGGTACAGCGGCCCGACGCTGCTGGAAGTGCTGGAAACCGCTGACATCCAGCGCGAGGTTGAAAGCCAGCCGCTGCGCTTCCCGGTGCAGTACGTGAACCGTCCGAACCTGGATTTCCGCGGTTTCTCCGGCACCGTCGCTTCCGGTACGGTCACCGTTGGCCAGCGCCTGAAGGTGTTGCCGTCGGGCGTGGAGTCGAACGTGGCGCGTATTGTCACCTTTGACGGCGACCTGCCGCAGGCCGGGGCGGGGGAAGCGATCACTATCGTTCTGAAAGATGAAATCGACATCAGCCGCGGCGATTTGCTGGTTGACGCTGAAGCCTCGCTGCCTGCGGTACAAAGCGCCAGCATCGACGTCGTGTGGATGGCGGAACAGGCGCTGTCGCCGGGCCAGAGCTATGACATTAAAGTGGCTGGCAAGAAAACCCGCGCCCGCGTTGACGCTATCCGCTATCAGGTGGACATCAACAATCTGACCCAGCGTGAAGTCGAAACCCTGCCGCTGAACGGCATTGGGCTGGTGGAGCTGACCTTTGACGAGCCGCTGGTGCTCGATCCGTATCAGGACAACCCGGTGACCGGCGGGCTTATCTTTATCGATCGCCTGAGCAACGTGACGGTTGGCGCGGGAATGGTCAACGAACCGCACCTGCAGGCGCAGGCCCCGACGTCGCAGTACAGCGCGTTTGAACTGGAACTGAATCAATTGATTCGTAAACACTTCCCGCACTGGGACGCGCGCGATCTGCTGGGAGGCAAGTAATGGCCCGGCATGACGAAAACGTCGTCTGGCATGCGCATCCGGTGACCCGAGAGCAGCGCGAGCAGCACCATGGCCATAGCGGCGTGGTGCTGTGGTTTACCGGCCTCTCGGGGTCGGGTAAATCCACCGTCGCCGGGGCGCTGGAAGAGGCGCTGCACGAGCTTGGCGTAAGCACCTATTTGCTTGACGGCGATAATGTGCGTCACGGGCTGTGCAGCGATCTGGGATTCAGTGACGACGATCGCAAAGAGAACATTCGCCGCGTCGGTGAAGTGGCTAAGCTGATGGTCGATGCCGGGCTGGTTGTATTGACGGCATTTATATCTCCGCATCGTGCAGAACGGCAGATGGTGCGTGAGCGTTTGGGAGAGGGACGCTTTATCGAGGTCTTTGTCGATACCCCGTTAGCCATCTGTGAGACGCGGGATCCAAAAGGATTGTACAAGAAGGCGCGGGCAGGGGAGTTGCGCAATTTTACCGGTATTGATTCGGTCTATGAATCCCCGGAGAATGCTGAAATTCATCTGGATGGTGAACAATTGGTAACAAATTTGGTGCACCAACTATTAGACCTGCTTCGACAGAGCGATATTATCAGATCCTGAAAAGGCAACGGCATCGAGGGGTGCCGGTCGGCCGGTCAACAGGATTCGATATGCGCAATACCCAGAACCTCAGTATTATTCGTTCAGAACCGCCTCCGGCGGCCAGCGACGAGACCACCTGGTCTTTGTCGGGCGCCGCCGTGGGCTTTATTTCGTGGCTGCTGGCGCTGGGTATTCCCTTCCTCTTGTATGGCGGTAATACGCTCTTTTTCTTCCTCTACACCTGGCCTTTCTTCCTTGCCATTATGCCGGTCGCCGTGGTGGTCGGTATTGCGCTACATTCATTATTGGACGGCAAGCTGATTTACAGCGTTTGCGCGACGATTTTAACCGTCGGGCTGATGTTTGGTCTGCTGTTCCTCTGGCTGTTGGGATAGCCTTTTTGGGATGAATCAAGCCTGGGTATCCATCGCAAAAATGTGGTACAGTCCCCGCGTTACGCGGCATCGTCCGCGCGCCAGGGTAGAGTACTCCGGCGAGTTATGGGATGATGATGCCGTTTTTCAGGGGGCAGGATGGGTAAACTAACGCTGCTATTATTAGCTTTGCTGGTCTGGCTACAGTACTCGCTGTGGTTTGGCAAAAATGGTTTGCACGACTATAGCCGGGTTAATGACGATGTCTCCGCTCAGCAGGCCACTAACGCCAAATTAAAAGCGCGCAACGATCAGCTTTTCGCCGAAATTGACGATCTCAACGGCGGTCAGGAAGCGATCGAAGAACGCGCACGCAATGAACTCAGCATGACCCGCCCGGGCGAAACGTTCTATCGTCTGGTGCCGGATGCCTCAAAACGCAATCAGGGTTCTGCGCAGAATAATCGATAAACAAGCCCAGGATGACAATATGGCAGCCACTTTTCCGGGCGTTTGCGCCGTGGTGCCGGCAGCCGGTTTTGGCCGCCGTATGCAAACGGAGTGCCCGAAACAATATCTCTCAATCGGTAACAAAACGATTCTCGAACATTCGGTCGCCGCGCTACTGGCGAACGAACGCGTTCAGCGGGTGGTGATCGCCGTCAGCCCCGGCGACGTCCGCTTTAGTCAACTTCCCTTAGCCCATCATCCGCAGGTCACCGTCGTTGACGGCGGCGCCGAGCGCGCCGATTCGGTACTGGCGGGGCTAAAAGCGTTAGCGGATGCGCAATGGGTGCTGGTTCATGATGCCGCGCGACCATGCCTGCATCAGGACGATCTCTCGCGACTGCTGGCGCTGAGCGCAACAAGCCGCGTCGGCGGCATACTGGCGGCGCCGGTGCGCGATACGATGAAGCGTGCCGAACCGGGCAAAACCGCGATCGCCCATACCGTTGAACGCAATGATTTATGGCATGCGCTGACGCCGCAATTTTTCCCGCGTGAACTGCTATTTGACTGCCTGACGCGCGCGCTGGATGAAGGCGCGACCATCACCGATGAAGCGTCGGCGCTGGAGTACTGCGGCTTCCATCCCGAATTGGTCGCCGGACGAGCTGATAATATTAAAGTAACGCGCCCGGAAGATCTGGCGCTGGCCGAATTTTACCTTACCCGTTCCCGACACCAGGAGAAGGCTTAATGCGAATTGGACACGGTTTTGACGTACACGCTTTTGGCGGTGAAGGGCCAATTATTATTGGCGGGGTACGTATTCCTTATGAGAAAGGGCTGCTCGCCCATTCCGATGGCGACGTCGCGCTACACGCGTTGACCGACGCGCTATTGGGCGCTGCGGCGCTCGGCGACATAGGTAAACTGTTCCCGGATACCGATCCGGCCTTTAAAGGCGCGGATAGCCGCGAGCTGCTGCGTGAAGCGTGGCGGCGGATTCAGGCTAAGGGATATATCCTTGGCAACGTTGACGTCACCATCATCGCCCAGGCGCCAAAAATGCTGCCGCATATCCCGCAGATGCGCGTGTTTATCGCCGAAGATCTCGGCTGCCATATGGACGACGTCAATGTGAAAGCGACCACCACCGAGAAGCTTGGCTTCACCGGCCGTGGCGAAGGCATCGCCTGTGAAGCGGTGGCGCTGCTGCGTAAGGCTGCGCAATGATCGCCTTTGATGACTTAACATACCTGCACGGCAAGCCGCTGGGCCAGGGGCGGCTGAAGGCCAATCCGGAAGACTTTCTGGTGGTCGAAGACCTCGGTTTCGCCCCTGATGGCGAAGGCGAACATGTGCTGGTGCGGATTCTGAAAAATGGCTGCAACACCCGTTTTGTTGCCGATGCGCTGGCGAAATTCCTTAAAATCCATGCGCGCGAAGTGAGCTTTGCCGGGCAAAAGGATAAGCACGCGGTCACCGAACAGTGGCTGTGCGCCCGCGTGCCGGGCAAAGAGATGCCGGATCTGAGCAAGTTTCAGCTCGAAGGCTGCCAGGTGCTGGAGTATGCACGCCATAAGCGTAAGCTGCGTTTAGGCGCGCTGAAGGGCAACCAGTTCACGCTGATCCTGCGGGAAATCAGCGATCGCGACGATGTCGAAAAGCGCTTGCAGGCGATTGCCGACGGCGGCGTGCCGAACTATTTTGGCGCGCAACGCTTTGGTATCGGCGGCAGTAACCTGCAGGGCGCTTTGCGCTGGGCCGAGAGCGGCGAACCGGTGCGCGATCGCAATAAACGCAGTTTTTGGTTGTCGGCGGCTCGCAGCGCGTTGTTTAATCAGCAAGTTGCAATTAGATTAAAAAAACGGAATTTAATCAGGTTGTTGATGGCGATGCGCTACAATTAGCGGGGCGCGGAAGCTGGTTTGTGGCAACCACCGAAGAGTTGGCGGAATTACAGGCGCGGGTCGATAACCGCGAACTGATGATTACCGCTGCGCTGCCGGGCAGCGGCGACTGGGGCAGCCAACGCGACGCGCTGGCCGCCGAGCAAGCCGCGATAGCCGAAGAAACGTCGCTACAGGCGCTGCTGGCGCGCGAGAAAGTTGAAGCCGCGCGCCGGGCGATGCTGCTGTATCCGCAGCAATTGTGCTGGAACTGGTGGGATGATGTCACTGTTGAACTGCGCTTCTGGCTGCCAGCGGGAAGTTTTGCCACCAGCGTGGTAAGGGAACTTATCAATACAACGGGTGACTATGCGAATATTGCTGAGTAACGATGACGGTATCCACGCGCCGGGGATCCAAACCCTGGCGAAGGCCTTACGCGAATTTGCCGAGGTCCAGGTTGTTGCACCCGATCGTAATCGCAGCGGCGCCTCAAATTCGCTCACGCTGGAATCTTCTCTACGCACGTTCACCTTTGAAAATGGCGATATCGCCGTCCAGATGGGCACGCCGACCGACTGCGTGTATCTCGGCGTTAACGCGCTGATGCGCCCGCGCCCGGATATTGTGGTCTCTGGAATCAACGCGGGCCCCAATCTTGGCGATGATGTTATCTATTCCGGTACCGTCGCGGCCGCGATGGAAGGCCGCCATCTTGGTTTTCCCGCCCTTGCCGTTTCGCTGAACGGCTATCAACATTACGATACCGCGGCGGCAGTGACGTGCACTATTCTGCGCGCGTTAAGCCGCGAGCCGCTGCGTACCGGGCGGATCCTCAACATCAACGTGCCGGATCTTCCCCTCGAGCAAATCAAAGGCATTCGCGTCACCCGCTGCGGCAACCGGCACCCGGCCGACCAGGTCATCCCGCAAAAAGATCCGCGCGGCAATACGCTGTACTGGATCGGCCCGCCGGGTGACAAGCGCGATGCCGGGCCGGGGACCGATTTTGCGGCGGTGGATGAAGGCTATGTTTCCGTAACGCCATTGCATGTCGATTTAACCGCTCATCAGGCACATGAGGTGGTAACCGATTGGTTAGAACGCGTCGGGGTTGATACGCAATGGTAAGTAAACGTGTTGAAAGTTTGTTGAATCAGCTACGCACTCAGGGCATCGTCGATGAGCGGGTCCTCGAGGCAATCGCGCAGGTTCCGCGCGAAAAATTCGTTGATGAAGCCTTTGAACATAAGGCGTGGGAAAACACCGCGCTGCCGATTGGCCAGGGGCAAACCATCTCGCAGCCTTATATGGTGGCGCGGATGACGGAGCTTCTGGAACTGACGCCGGACTCAAGGGTGCTGGAAATCGGCACCGGCTCCGGCTATCAGACGGCGATCCTGGCGCACCTCGTGCACCACGTCTGCTCGGTTGAGCGGATTAAGAGCCTGCAGTGGCAGGCGCGTCGGCGTCTTAAACAACTTGATTTACATAATGTTTCAACCCGTCATGGCGATGGATGGCAGGGTTGGCAGGCTCGCGCGCCTTTTGACGCGATTATCGTCACCGCCGCGCCGCCGGAAATTCCGGCCGCGCTGATGGCGCAGCTTGATGAAGGCGGCGTGCTGGTTTTGCCTGTCGGTGAAGAACATCAGTACCTGAAGCGGATCCGTCGCCGCGGCGGCGAATTTTTCATCGATACCGTCGAAGCCGTTCGCTTTGTTCCGCTCGTCAGAGGGGAACTGGCCTGAACCCGGATTATTCCAGGTTTTTTTTGCCTAAGTTTAGGCGTAGGGTGGACACATTTTTCAGTGTCCTGGCCGGGCGCTGCCCGGTAAGCAAGATATTGGCAGTTAACATATTCCTGGGGGATAAATGAGCGCGGGAAGCCCAAAATTTACCGTAAGCCGTATTGCGGCGTTGTCACTGGTTTCACTCTGGCTGGCCGGGTGTACAAATACCAATAATCCGCCTGCGCCGGTGAATTCGGCAAGCGGCGCTGCGTCCTCCAGCACCAATTCCGGGATGCTGATTACACCGCCATCCTCCGGCGCGCAGCAAGTTCCGCCGGCTCAGCCGATTCAGCCGATGCAGACCCAGCCAATTCAGACTCAGCCGACCCAGGTTCAGCCGATGGCTCAGCAGCCGGTGCAGACGGTGAACGGTAAGATCGTTTACAACCGTAAATATGGCGATATTCCGAAAGGCAGCTATACCGGCGGCAGCACCTATACCGTTAAGCGCGGCGATACCCTGTTCTATATCGCATGGGTCACCGGCAACGATTTCCGCGATCTTGCGGAACGCAACAACGTCCCGGCGCCGTACGCGCTGAACGTGGGCCAGGTGCTGCAGGTCGGCAACTCCGCAGGCCAGCCGATCACCGGCGAAAACCCGGTATCTCAGGCTAGCGCGCAAGCAAGCGGCGGTGCGACGGCCACCACAACTTCTGCACAAAAATCCACCGCAGTGGTTGCGTCACAACCGACTATTACGTATTCTGAATCTTCAGGTGAACAGAGTGCTACTAAGATGTTGCCGAATAATAAACCAGCTACGACCACGACAGCGGTCGCTCCGGTTACGGCGCCATCAACCGTTAGCACAACCCAACCGACTGCAAGCAGTACGTCTACCAGTTCGCCGATCTCATCATGGCGCTGGCCGACTGATGGCAAGGTTATCGAGAACTTTAGCGGCGCGGAAGGCGGCAATAAAGGTATCGACATTGCAGGCAGTAAAGGACAGGCTATTGTCGCGACCGCCGATGGGCGCGTCGTCTATGCCGGTAACGCACTGCGCGGTTACGGTAATCTTATTATCATCAAACACAACGATGATTACCTGAGTGCCTACGCTCATAACGATACCATGCTGGTTCGGGAGCAACAGGAAGTCAAAGCGGGGCAGAAAATCGCTACCATGGGTAGCACCGGAACCAGCTCAACAAGATTACATTTTGAAATTCGTTACAAGGGGAAATCCGTCAACCCGCTGCAGTACTTACCGCAGCGATAATTTGGCAAAGTACGGATAAGCGAAGCATCAGCTAACAGGCGCCAGGGCGGTGTCTACGTTCCTCTCGCAGAGAGGGCAGGGGAAATCGTCCAGGCGTCGTTTGTTGATGTGCCGTGGAAGGTGCTTTGCTCAGGGATCACGGGTAGGAGCCACCTTTATGAGTCAGAATACGCTGAAAGTTCATGATTTAAATGAAGACGCGGAATTTGATGAGAACGGAATTGAGGTTTTCGACGAGAAAGCCTTAGTAGAAGAGGAACCCAGTGATAGCGATCTGGCTGAGGAAGAGCTGCTGTCGCAAGGCGCAACCCAGCGCGTACTTGACGCCACTCAGCTTTATCTTGGAGAGATTGGTTATTCCCCACTGCTGACCGCGGAAGAGGAAGTCTATTTCGCGCGTCGCGCACTGCGTGGTGATGTCGCTTCACGCCGTCGCATGATTGAAAGTAACTTGCGTCTGGTGGTGAAGATTGCCCGTCGTTACAGCAATCGTGGTCTGGCGCTGCTGGATCTGATTGAAGAAGGTAACCTCGGCCTGATCCGCGCCGTTGAGAAGTTTGACCCGGAACGTGGGTTCCGTTTTTCGACCTACGCGACCTGGTGGATCCGCCAGACTATTGAACGGGCGATCATGAACCAAACCCGTACGATCCGTTTGCCGATCCATATTGTTAAAGAGCTGAACGTCTATCTGCGTACCGCGCGCGAGTTGTCCCATAAGCTGGACCACGAGCCTAGCGCGGAAGAGATCGCCGAACAGCTGGACAAACCGGTCGATGACGTCAGCCGTATGCTGCGTCTGAACGAGCGCATCACCTCCGTGGATACTCCGCTGGGTGGCGATTCAGAAAAAGCGCTGCTGGATATTCTGGCCGATGAGAAAGAGAACGGCCCGGAAGACACCACGCAGGACGATGATATGAAGCAAAGTATCGTCAAATGGCTGTTCGAACTGAACGCCAAGCAGCGTGAAGTTCTGGCACGTCGTTTTGGTCTGCTGGGTTATGAAGCTGCCACGCTGGAGGATGTGGGCCGTGAAATTGGCCTGACCCGCGAACGCGTGCGGCAGATCCAGGTGGAAGGTCTGCGTCGCCTGCGGGAAATTCTGCAGGGACAGGGGCTGAATATCGAAGCGCTCTTCCGCGAATAAGACGTTTTCTGTCAAAAAGGCCCCCTCGAAAGTCGGGGCCTTTTTCTTTGGGCTAGCCGAGGCGGGTTTCCTGCAGATGGCGCCAGACAATTTTCCCTTCCGCGTGCTGAAAAATCGCCGTCGACCAGCGAACGTTCTGGCTGCTATCCGCCAGCGTTTGGCTTTCACGATATAGCACTGCGGCGCCGTCGTGCCACTCGCTGATGATTTCCATCTGATCCACTACGATATCTAACCCCGGACGGCTGCCGCCGGCGTGGTGGAAAAAACGGCTCACCGTTGGGTAGTCCATCTTCTCACCGCTCAAGGGGATCATGGTAAAATCGGCGGCAAAACGCTTCATCAGCGCCTCAGCGCTTCCTTCGCCATGGCTTAACCAGCGTTCGATAAGGACATGGGCATCGAGGACTTCCTGCAGATAAGGATTCATGACTTCTCCAGAGTGGTGTGCAGGCGATGGATAATCGCCCGATTATTCAGCCGCAGGCAAAACAGCAGCGGCAACAGGGTAATGACGGCGGCGCTAATAAATACCCCCTGCCAGGCGTAGGCCGGCGGGAATACCCTCAGCAGCAGGGCGAGCAGGGCGCTGCCGGCAAAGAAGCTGAGCTGGCGGTTAAGATTCCATAGCGCGCTGGCGTCAGGCATCTCTTCGGCAGGCGTATGCAGGAAAGCGCTGCTTTGCGCGGTGCTGCTGCATAAGCTGCCTCCGCCGCCCATCAGCGTAAAGGCCAGAATCAACAGCGCCAGCGGGCTGTCCGCATCGATCTTCAGCAGCAGCATGATCCCCATCGCCTGAAGCAGGCAGCCGATGACGACCAGCGGCCGGGGCCCGAAGCGGTTGAAATATCTGCCGGTAAAGGTGATGGCGGCAAACGAGGCCAGCGACCAGGGCACCATCAGGGCACCGATTGCCCCCGGCGCCATCCCGGTGACGCGTTGCAGGTAGTACATCCCCACCACGTTGACGCCAATAAACATCCCCGGCACGCAGAGGTAGATCAGCATCGCGAAGCGCAGCAGGGGATCGGCCAGCAGCGACAGTGGAAGAAAGCGAGTCGGGCGAACCGGACCGGGGGTGTCGTTCAGCCATCGCACCGCCAGCACAAAGGTTAGCAGAGCGACAGGCAGGCTGGCGAAAAAGACCCAGCGCCAGCTGAACGCCTCGACTAACAGGCCGCCGATCGCCGGCGAGCAGGCGGGGGCCAGCAGGCCGACCAGCATCACCGCCGCCGACAGCTTCGCCCGCTCATGCGGCTGAAACAGCGGCCACGTCAGCGCCTGGCCGAGGGGGATTAACAGCCCGCCGCCCATCCCCTGCAGCGTCCGCCATAAAATCAGTTCGCTCAGGCTGTTGGCAAGCCCTGCCGCCAGCGCGCCGAGGCTGAACAGCCCCAGCGAGAGTAAAAACAGCCGTTTCGCCCCCCAGCGCTCGCTGAGCCAGGCGCTGAACGGCACAACGACCGTCAGACCGAGAATATAGGCATTACTGACCCACGCCAGCTGCGAGACGGAAACCGCCAGCGCGCGGCTGATTGCCGGAAAGGCGATGCTGGCGATAAACATATTGATCAAATCGAGAAAAAAGCCGAACAGAAAAACGGTGGCAACGCGGTGGCGGTAGGTCATGGTTCACTCCCTCAGACAGGCGGCTACTGTAAACCTGCCGCAGCGAGGGATAAACGGGACTAATCGGGATATACTGTCTGAATATTTTTGACAATCATCCGGACGACGATGCTTAATCTTCAGCGCGTGACCATGTTTATCGCCGTGGTAGATGCCGGCAGTTTCACCCTGGCCGCAGCGGCGCTGGGGCAGACCAAGGCGGTGGTCAGCTTTAACGTACGGCAGCTGGAAAATGAGCTGGGGGTGACGCTGCTGCTGCGTTCGACGCGGCGTTTGCGGCTCACTGACGCCGGGGTGCTGTTCTATCAGCGCGGGGTGGCGCTCCTGAACGCGGCGGAAAATCTCCAGGATGAAGTGCGGGCCAGCCATAGCGGCTTAAGCGGGGAGCTCCGGATCACCACCACGCCGGAGTATGGCGCGCAGGTTATCATTCCAGCGCTGGCCGCGTTCGCCCGTCGTCATCCGGCGCTGCGGGTGCGCCACGTCTCCTCCTCCCATCATGCCGACCTCATTTCAGAACGATTTGATGTGGCGATACGCCTCGGTACGCTGGCCGATTCCCGCTATCGTGCGACGCGGATAGCCAGTTTCGCGATCCTGCCCGTCGCCTCTCCGGCCTGGCTGGCAAGCCATCCGGTGCAGACGCTGTCCGATCTGGCGCAAGCTGAGTGGATTATTCACGAGCGCCTGCCGACGCCGCTGCGCTGGCAGCTGCGCACGGATCACCAGACAGAGGTGGATTTCGCGATAGCCAGCGCGCCGCGGTTTTCTGCTGATAGCGCTACGGCGCTGATGAGCTTTGCTCTGGCGGGATGCGGCGTCGCCTTGCTGCCCGCATGGCTGGTAGCCAAAAAGGTGGCGCAGCGGGAGCTGGTGCCGCTCCTGCCGGAATACCATTTCCCACAGCAGGGCGTGTATGCCCTTTATCCCGACTCGCAGCATTTGCCGACCCGGGTGCGGGCATTTATTGACTTCCTGCGCGAGAAGGTCGGTTAAGCGCCCGTTCAGGGCGCCATCATTTTGTGCACCAGCCGGGAGAACTGCTCGCGCTCGTCATCGCTCAGGCGGCCGAGAAACTCGTCATCGACCTCATTGCCCTGCGGAATGGAACGGTTAAGCAACGCCTCGCCTTCGTCGGTCAGATAGACAAAACGGCGGCGTTTATCGGCCGGATCGTGCTCCCGGCGCACCAGGCCGCGCGCTTCCATTCGGCTGAGCATCTCCGCCAGCGTAGCCTTGGTGCTGACCGCCGCTTCAATCAGCGCCACCTGTTCGATCCCGGGGTGCTCCGCTACCGAGCGCATCACCGCATACTGAGGTTTAGTCAGGTCCGGCAACGCCTGCTGCCAGCGGGCGGTATGCTGTTGAAAAAGCTGGCGCAGCAGGTGGAATGCTTCGTTTCGTAACTCCATGAATACTCCGTAACAAAACTGTCACCTCTATGATAGCCGTTCGTACGCCTTTTTATACCCTTTCTGCGTTTTGATTAAAAATGCGCACGTATACGAACGATCTTGCCAATAAGGGCTGGAGGGGGTAGTTTAAATATAAAGTTCGTACACGAACAAAAGTAATGAGGTCTGGAATGAAACTGATTATTGGGATGACGGGGGCCACCGGGGCACCGCTTGGGGTGGCATTGCTGCAGGCGCTGCGCGATATGCCGGAGGTGGAAACCCATCTGGTGATGTCGAAATGGGCCAAAACCACCATCGAGCTGGAAACGCCCTGGACGGCGCGCGAAGTGGCCGCGCTGGCGGACTTTTCCCACAGCCCGGCAGACCAGGCCGCCACCATCTCATCCGGTTCATTTCGTACCGACGGCATGATCGTTATTCCCTGCAGTATGAAAACGCTTGCAGGCATTCGCGCGGGTTATGCCGAAGGGCTGGTGGGCCGCGCGGCGGACGTGGTGCTCAAAGAGGGGCGCAAGCTGGTGTTGGTCCCGCGGGAAATGCCGCTCAGCACGATCCATCTGGAGAACATGCTGGCGCTGTCCCGCATGGGCGTGGCGATGGTCCCGCCGATGCCAGCTTACTACAACCACCCGGAGACGGTTGACGATATCACCAATCATATCGTCACCCGGGTGCTGGATCAGTTTGGCCTCGACTATCACAAAGCGCGCCGCTGGAACGGCTTGCGCACGGCAGAACAATTTGCACAGGAGATCGAATAATGGCTTTTGATGATTTGCGCAGCTTTTTGCAGGCGCTGGATGACCAGGGACAACTGCTGAAAATCAGTGAAGAGGTGAACGCTGAGCCCGATCTGGCGGCGGCCGCCAATGCGACCGGACGCATCGGCGACGGTGCCCCGGCGCTGTGGTTCGATAATATTCGCGGCTTTAACGACGCTCGCGTGACGATGAACACCATCGGCTCGTGGCAGAACCATGCCATCTCGCTGGGCCTGCCGCCTAACACGCCGGTGAAAAAGCAGATTGATGAGTTCATTCGCCGCTGGGATAACTTCCCGGTGACGCCAGAGCGCCGCGCCAACCCGGCGTGGGCAGAAAATACTGTTGATGGCGATGATATCAACCTGTTCGATATTCTGCCGCTGTTCCGCCTCAACGATGGTGACGGCGGTTTCTACCTCGATAAAGCCTGTGTCGTTTCGCGCGATCCGCTGGATAAAGATAACTTCGGTAAGCAAAACGTCGGTATCTACCGCATGGAAGTGAAAGGCAAGCGCAAGCTCGGCCTGCAGCCGGTACCGATGCACGATATCGCGCTGCATCTGCACAAAGCGGAAGAGCGTGGGGAAGATCTGCCGATCGCCATTACCCTCGGTAACGACCCGATTATTACCCTGATGGGCGCCACGCCGCTGAAATACGATCAGTCTGAATATGAGATGGCTGGCGCGCTGCGCGAGAGCCCGTATCCCATCGCTACCGCGCCGCTGACCGGCTTTGACGTGCCCTGGGGTTCGGAAGTGATCCTCGAAGGGGTCATTGAAGGGCGTAAGCGTGAGATCGAGGGGCCGTTCGGTGAATTTACCGGTCACTACTCCGGCGGTCGTAACATGACGGTAGTGCGTATCGACAAAGTCTCTTATCGCAGCAAACCGATTTTTGAATCGCTCTACCTCGGTATGCCGTGGACCGAGATTGACTATCTGATGGGCCCGGCGACCTGCGTACCGCTGTATCAGCAGCTGAAGGCCGAATTTCCGGAGGTGCAGGCGGTCAACGCCATGTACACCCATGGTCTGCTGGCGATCATCTCCACCAAAAAACGCTACGGCGGTTTTGCCCGCGCGGTGGGCCTGCGGGCGATGACCACTCCCCACGGCCTCGGCTATGTGAAGATGGTGATCATGGTTGATGAAGACGTCGACCCGTTCAACCTGCCGCAGGTGATGTGGGCGCTCTCCTCGAAGGTTAACCCGGCGGGAGACCTGGTGCAGTTGCCGAACATGTCGGTCCTTGAACTTGACCCAGGCTCCAGCCCGGCAGGCATTACCGACAAACTGATTATCGACGCCACCACCCCGGTTGCGCCGGACCTTCGCGGTCACTACAGCCAGCCGGTGCAGGATCTGCCGGAAACCAAAGCCTGGGCTGAAAAACTGACCGCTATGCTGGCCAACCGTAAATAAGGAGAAGAAGATGATTTGTCCACGTTGCGCCGATGAAAAGATTGAAGTCATGGCGACCTCGCCGGTGAAAGGGGTCTGGACCGTGTATCAGTGCCAGCACTGTCTTTACACCTGGCGAGATACCGAGCCGCTGCGCCGCACCAGCCGCGAACACTATCCGGAAGCGTTCCGCATGACGCAGAAAGATATCGATGAGGCGCCGCAGGTGCCGCACGTACCGCCGCTATTGCCGGAAGATAAGCGTTAATGAAAGGGGCCCGCTAAGTCGGGCCTTTTTTATATTTAGTACAATTATGGAAATTATTTTTTCATTAAATTAAAAAATTACGTGAAGGGTTAATATACCGGGATGACTTTGCGAGCCTGCATCCAGATTATTATAAAATTCGTCTGATTAATTCCTTGCAGATAAATTTCACGCCCTGACGAGTGTAGAATTGCGGCGGGTGCTTGAGGCTGTCTGGCCTTGAGCATTACCAGGACCCCAGACAGACGAAAGCCCCAGGAGATATTTCTATCAACTGAGGCTAGCGAATGAACATAGACAATTCAGATGTTAGTCTCTTCTTTGCAGGGAGGCAAGATATGCTGACAAAATATGCCCTTGTGGCAATCATCGTACTCTGTATTACGGTACTGGGATTTACGCTGTTGGTGCACAGCTCACTATGCGAGCTGAGTATTAAAGAGCGTAATATTGAGTTTAAAGCTGTTCTCGCTTACGAATCGAAGAAGTAGCATCCGCGCGGGGGCAACCCCGCGTATGGGTTGTCAGGACGCATCCTCTAGCACCCATTTTTTTGTTTACTAAAACGGCAGCGCTTCACAGCGCTGCCGTTTTTCACCTTAATGGGTGGCTAGACCAGGCTTTTCAGACGGTAGATCCACTCCAGCGCCTGACGCGGGGTCAGGGAGTCCGGATCAAGATTCTCCAGCGCCTCAACCGCAGGCGAGGTCTCTTCCGGGGCGGCGAGTAGCGACATCTGCGTGCCGTCGACCTGGGTCGCCGCCGCGTTGGGCGAGATACTCTCCAGCTCGCGCAGTTTCTGCCGCGCGCGCTTGATCACCTCTTTCGGCACCCCCGCCAGCGCGGCGACCGCCAGGCCATAGCTCTTGCTGGCCGCGCCGTCCTGCACGCTGTGCATAAAGGCGATGGTATCGCCATGCTCCAGCGCATCGAGGTGCACGTTGGCCACGCCTTCCATTTTTTCCGGCAACTGGGTGAGCTCGAAGTAGTGGGTGGCGAACAGGGTCAACGCCTTGATCTTATTCGCCAGATTCTCCGCGCAGGCCCACGCCAGCGACAGACCGTCGTAGGTAGACGTGCCGCGACCAATCTCGTCCATCAGCACCAGGCTGTGTTCGGTGGCGTTGTGCAGAATATTGGCGGTTTCGGTCATCTCCACCATGAAGGTGGAACGGCCACTTGCCAGGTCATCTGCCGCGCCGACGCGGGTAAAGATGCGGTCGATCGGGCCAATTTCTACTTTCTGCGCCGGCACGTAGCTGCCGATATAGGCCAGCAGCGCAATCAGCGCGGTCTGGCGCATATAGGTACTTTTACCGCCCATGTTCGGGCCGGTGATGATCAGCATGCGGCGCTGCGGCGCCAGCTGCAGCGGGTTGGCGATAAACGGCTCTTTCAGTACCTGTTCCACTACCGGGTGACGGCCTTCGGTAATGCGAATACCGGGTTTATCGATAAAGGTCGGGCAGCAGTAGTTCAGGGTCTCCGCGCGTTCCGCGAGGTTCACCAGTACGTCCAGCTCGGCCAGCGCGCTGGCGCTGGTTTGTAAGTCGGCCAGATGCGGCAGCAGCTTTTCGAACAGGTCGTCATAGAGCTGTTTTTCCAGCGCCAGCGCCTTGCCTTTTGAAGTCAGGACCTTATCTTCGTATTCCTTCAGTTCCGGAATAATGTAGCGCTCGGCGTTTTTCAGCGTCTGGCGGCGCACGTAGTGGATCGGCGCGTGCTGGCTCTGGCCGCGGCTGATCTGGATGTAGTAACCGTGAACGGCATTGTAGCCGACCTTCAGGGTATCAAGGCCCAGCCGCTCGCGTTCGCGGATTTCCAGTTTGTCGAGATAATCGGTCGCGCCATCGGCCAGCGCCCGCCACTCATCCAGCTCTTCATTATAACCCGGAGCGATAACGCCGCCGTCACGCACCAGCACCGGCGGCGCGTCGATGATCGCGCGTTCCAGCAGTTCACGCAGTTCGGCGAACTCGCCCATTTTCTCGCGCAGCTGTTGCACCGGCTGACAGTCAACGTCGGCCAGCAGCTCGCGCAGCAGCGGCAGCTGCTGGAAGGCATGGCGCATACGGGCTAAATCGCGCGGGCGGGCGGTACGCAGCGCCAGACGCGCCAGAATACGTTCGAGATCGCCGACCTGACGCAGCACCGGCTGCAGCTCGGTATAGCGTTCCTGTAAGGCGCCAATCGTTTGTTGGCGTTCAACCAGCACCGCGGTATCGCGTACCGGCATATGCAGCCAGCGTTTGAGCATGCGGCTGCCCATCGGCGTGACCGTGCAGTCGAGTACCGAGGCAAGGGTGTTATCAACGCCGCCGGCGAGATTCTGAGTGATCTCCAGATTGCGACGGGTGGCGGCATCCATAATGATGCTGTCCTGCTGGCGTTCCATAGTGATGGAGCGGATATGCGGCAGCGAGGTGCGCTGGGTATCTTTGACGTATTGCAACAGGCAACCGGCGGCGCACAGCCCGCGCGGGGCGTTTTCGACGCCGAAGCCCACCAGATCGCGGGTGCCGAACTGCAGGTTGAGCTGCTGGCGCGCGGTGTCGATTTCGAACTCCCATAGCGGGCGACGGCGCAGGCCGCGGCGGCCTTCAATCAGTGAAGATTCGGCAAAATCTTCCGCATATAGCAGTTCCGCCGGATTGGTACGTTGTAGTTCCGCCGCCATGGTCTCGCGGTCGGCCGGTTCGCTCAGGCGAAAGCGCCCGGAGCTGATATCCAGCGTCGCGTAGCCGAAGCCCTTGCTGTCCTGCCAGATGGCGGCCAGCAGGTTATCCTGGCGCTCCTGCAGCAGCGCTTCATCGCTGATGGTGCCCGGCGTGACGATGCGTACCACTTTGCGTTCAACCGGCCCTTTGGTGGTGGCCGGATCGCCAATCTGTTCGCAAATCGCGACCGACTCGCCCTGGTTTACCAACTTTGCGAGATAGTTTTCCACCGCGTGGTGGGGAATGCCGGCCATGGGAATCGGTTCGCCCGCGGAAGCGCCGCGTTTGGTCAGCGAGATATCGAGCAGCTGCGAGGCGCGTTTGGCGTCGTCATAAAACAGCTCGTAAAAGTCGCCCATCCGGTAAAACAGCAGGATCTCCGGATGCTGAGCCTTCAGCTTCAGATACTGTTGCATCATCGGGGTATGGGCGTCTAAATTGTCGATTGTGCTCATAGGGTGTTATCCAGGTCCCTGATTTTTAATAGAGTGCGATTTTATTATTGTCGTCGTTATCGCATGAGGAAGACATGATAACGGAGATAGGCATTTGAGGGAAAGTGACGAAGTAGATGCAGCGATCCTGATTCCACTTCGCGAACGCGCGGCCATCGCTAAGCTGGCCGCGCGTGACGTTCAGGGCGCCAGATAAACCTGTGGAATCGCTTTTTCCGGATGCTGGCCGAGGCGCACGTCCGCGCCGTACCAGCGGCTAATGATTTCCTGCTGGATAACCTGATGCGGCGTGCCCTGCGCCACCACCTGTCCCTGGTGCAGCAGCAGAATCTGGTCGGCCCACAGGGCGGCGAGGTTGAGATCGTGCAGCACCACGCAGACATGTAGCTGGCCGGAGGCGGTCAGCCGCTTGAGCAGGCGTAACAGATGCTGCTGGTAATAGAGATCCAGCGCCGAGGTGGGTTCATCCAGAAACAGCCAGCCCTGCGGCGCGCCGTTTTGCCACAGCTGCGCGAGACAGCGGGCCAGCTGTACCCGCTGCTGCTCTCCGCCGGAAAGCGACGGATAGCGCCTGCAGCGCAAATGATCGCAGCCGGTTTCCGCCATAACATCGCGCAGAGTCTGCGGACTGGCGGTCGCTTCCCACGGCGAGCGCCCCATGGCGATAACCGTTTCCACCGTCCAGTCGGCCTGGAGTGGAGTGCGCTGCAACATCACCGCCCGGCGGCGCGATAGCGCCTGCGGCGACCAGCGTTCCAGCGCTTTGCCGTCCATCCTGCGCTCGCCGCTATCCGGGGTAAGGAAGCCGGTCAGCAGCCGCAGCAGGGTGGATTTGCCCGCGCCGTTCGGGCCGATCAGCGCGGTCATCTCGCCGCCGCGAAGCGTCAGCGAAACCTGGTTAATCACCTGTCGTTGGCCGAGCCGCAGCGACAGCCCTTGCGCCCGATAGTTGTTATCCATGGATTGGTTTCTCCCGACGAAATATCAGCCACAGGAACCACGGCGCGCCGAGCAGGCTGGTTAGCAGCCCCACCGGCATCTCCGCCGGCGCGGCGACGGTGCGCGCCAGGGTATCGGCAATCAACAGCAGAATCGCGCCCGACAGCAGTGAGCCAGGGATAAGCCCGCGGTGGTCCGCCCCCAGCCACATTCGCATCAGATGCGGCACCACCAGGCCGATAAAGCCGATGACGCCGCTTATCGCCACCGCCGCGGCAACCAGCACCGCGCTACATAACAACAGCAGCCGCTGTATCGCCCGCACGTTAACGCCGAGATAGTGCGCCTCTTCATCGCCGAGTTGCAGCAGGTTAAGACGTGTTGCCATCCGCCACACCGCTATTGACGCCGGAATAATCAGGCTGGCCGCCACCAGCAGCGTCGGCCATTCGGCCTGACCCAGGCTACCCATTCCCCACAGCGACAGCTGGCGTAGCTGAGCATCGTTGCTTAGCCAGGCCAGCACGCCAACCAGCGCGCCGCATAAGGCGTTGATGGCGATCCCCACCAGCAGCAGCCGCGACAGCGAACCGTCGCCTGCGCGGCTGAGGATAAAAATCGCCACCATCACCGCCAGGCTGCCGATAAACGCCGCCAGCATCGGCATATACAGAGCTAACAGCGCCGGCACGCTGAGCGGCAACACCAGCCAGCAGGCCACCGCCAGCGCCGCGCCGCTGCTGATGCCCAGCAGCCCCGGGTCGGCGAGCGGGTTGCGAAACAGCCCCTGCATCACGCAGCCGGACAGCGCCAGCGCGGCGCCGACCAGCAGCGCCAGCAGCACCCGCGGCAGACGGATCGTCAGCCAGATATGGCGCAGGATTTCATCGCCGGAGGGCAGCAGGTTGACCAATGGCAATCGCATTGCGCCGAGGGTGGTGGCGTAAAGCGTCAAGGCGACCAGCAGCAGCGTCATCAACAGCAAATGGCGAACGAGGGCAGGGCGCATCAGGGCAACTGCTCCGCTTTTTTCCGCAGTTCGAGGATCGCCTGCGGCGTACGCGGGCCGAAGCCAAGCAGGGCCATATCGTCGATCGCCAGTAGTTGTTTATGGCGGCCAGCGGGTGTTTGCGCCAGACCGGGCAATTTCCATAACCCGCTTTCGCCGCCCATCCCCTTGAGACCATCGGCGGAAATCACCACCAGATCCGCCTGGCTTGCGGCCACGCCTTCCTGCGACATCGCGCGATAATGGTCAAAGCCCTGCATTGCGTTTTGCAGCCCGGCGGCGCGGATCGCGCCATCGGCGGCGGTGTGCTGTCCGGCCACCATGGTATTCATCCCGCCGTGGCTGAGGATAAACAGCACCCGTTTGGCGATAGGCCGTGAGGGAATGGCGGCTATCCGCTGCTTGACCTGCTGGCGCAGCACGTCGCCTGCCGGAGTTTTACCTAATGCTTTGGCAATAACGGCGATTTTGTTATCGATGGCGGCAAGGTTATCGCCGCCCGGCACGTTGACGACCGTCACCTTGCTGTCCTGCACTTTCTGCAGCACCAGCGACGGCTGCGCCTGCGCGCTGGCCAGCACCAGCTGCGGGCGTAAGGAGAGGATCCCCTCGGCGTTTAACTGCCGTAGATAGCCGACATCCGGCAGCTTATGCGCGGCGGCAGGCCAGGTGCTGGTGCTGTCTTTCGCCACCAGCTGCTGCCCAGAGTTCAGCGCGTAGACAATTTCGGTAACGTCGCCGCCGAGGGAAATTACTCGTTCGGCGGCCGCGCTGGCGAACAGCGGCAGTGCGGCAAGCAGTATTAACCAACGTTTCATGCCGGCTGCCCTTCCGCGCACAGACGCGCCACCTGCGCGCGCCACTGTTCTTGCTCCGGGTGGCCTTCGCTGCGCTGGCCGTACAGCTGGGCGATTTGCGTACCGTCTTTGGCAAACAGTTCGACGCTGGTGACGTGGCCATCGGAGGTCGGTTTACGGGTGACCCAGATTTCATCCACGCTGTCTTCACGCAGATGCAGGGTAAAGGCGCTGTTGAAGATGTTGATCCAGCCGCGCATCGGCGCCAGCTTTTCCAGCGCGCCGGTGAAGATCTGCACGCAGCCGCGGTTGCCGACGAAGATCATGATTTCATTGCCGTCCTGGCGCACCGTTTCCAGCAGTCCCGGCAGCGCATTATTGTCGATGCGGCAGGCTAGATCGTCGCTCACCAGGCGGAAGGCCTGCTGACGGGAAAGATTGTGTTTACGCAGCAGACCGAAGAACTGGTGCACATCGGTCATCGCGCGCCACTCCTTTTCCAGCGCCGCGGCGTCGGCGGAGCCGGCGTACTTTACGCGGTCGGCCGGGCGAATCGTCAGCGCGCCGGGCGCCGTCTCGCTGAATTTGGCTACCAGCGTTTGCCATGCCGCCATATCGGTTTTCCCGGTGGCGTAAACCTTTAGCAGCGCATCGCCGTGCGGGTCGAAGAACTGAATGCTCTGGCGGCCGTTATCGTTGAGGTGGAACACGCTCGACCACTGGCTGAGGAACAGGCGCAGGTCGAGCGCCCGCGGGTTGAGCACCAGCCCGGCGTGGCCGCTCAGGTGCTGATGGGTAAATTCGCCGACCTGCTCGTGCACTGCGTATTCGTTGCGGCAGATGCATTTGGTTTCGCCGACGCTCTCCAGGGCGGCGATAATCGCCCGTACGTCGTCGTGCAGACGCACGGCATCGTGACCGACGCGCGCGGCGGTTAATTCGGCTTCGCTAATTCCCATCTCTGCGGCGATGTCGCGGGCATATTTGGCGGTGGAGCGGGCTTTGGTGGCCTGGTAGCGCTGCCACAGATCGTCGTGTGCGTTTTGCATAATTCACATCCTTCTCTACGATGAATTTCCCCGGCCCGCGGGCCGGGGGGCAGGTTTGTTATTATTCGGGCGATCAGAAATCGATATTCACGCCCAGTTGCCAGGTCCTTCCGGGCATCACAGCCAGCGCTTTATCGTTGGCATCCTGATTGGTACTGGTCTCGATGTTGCGGCTGCTCAGGTAGTCCCAGTATTTTCGGTCGGTAATGTTGTAAACCCCGCCGTTGAGGCGAACGTTCTTCGCCACCTGCCAGTAAGCGGTCCAGTCCAGCATGCCGTAGCCCGGCACGCGCATATATTCGGTGCTGGAATCGGCGATGGCGGAGCCGGTGTTGTTGTAGCTCTCGCGGCTGGTGGCAGTGGCCTGTTTGCCCTTAACGAAGGTGGCGGTCAGCGCCGTACCGTAGCGCTTAGCCGGATCGTCCCACGCCACGCCGACGATCGCTTTCATCGGCGCGACGCTGTCGAGGTCGACGTATTTGTCGCCGTAGTAGCTGGATTTCGATTTCCCTTCGCTATAGCCCCAGGCGAGGGTGGCGCTCAGGCCATCCACCTGCTCAAACCAGGTGCCGAAGTTAAATTTAGTGCTGATCTCGCCGCCGTAGATATAGGCCTTATCGCGGTTCTCCGCTTGATAAATGGTGTAAATATTCGACGGGACGTTAGTGAATTTGCCCGGATTGTTGGCGCGCGAATAACGCGTATAGGCGATAAAGTTCTTATAGCTGTTGTAGAACAGCGCGGTACGCACGGTGATGCCTTCGGTGACTTCGCCCTTGATACCCCATTCAATATTGTCGCTGGTCTCGGTTTTCAGATCGTTGTTGCCGATTAGCGCGTACTGCTGGCTGCCGGCATAGCTGGAGCCCAGGTTCCACGAACCATACAGCTGGCTGGCATTCGGGAACTGCGCGCCGCGCTGGTACTGCAGATAGGTCATCAGCCGCGGCGTAATGTCGTACTGGAACGTCAGTGACGGCAGCACCTGGGTGTCGCTGTTTTTACCATACAGATTCGCCACCGAAGATTCGGTGAGCACGCTGCTGTTGGCGCTAAGATCGGACAGATCTTCCGGTTTAGTGGACTGATGCGTCACGCGTACGCCGGGAATAATCGCGAAGTTGTGGCTATCGAGATCGAAGTTGATCTGATCCTGCACGTAACCGCCGAGGGTGTAGCTACGGCTGTCCGCTTCCGGCTGCATAATTTCGCTGTAGACGCTGGGGATCGGCGACTGGCTAAATGGCCGCTGGGTTTTGGTCGTGCTGGCGTTAAAACCGGCGCTCAGGTCGTGGCGGCCGATGCTTTTCGCGAGCGCGGTCTGCAGGCCCCAGGTATCGGTATCGTAGTCGGAATTGACCGTCTGCATTTTGCGGGTGACGCTATCCGGCATCCAGGTCCAGTCGTGAGCCTCGGTATGCTGGTAATACACCTTGGTCGAGACGCTGTCGATGTAATCGTTCATCGGCGTCCAGTCGTCTTTCAGGCTCAGCCCCCAGCGCCGCGTCTGGTTGGTTTGGTTGGCGGTGCCGATCACGCTGTTACCGCTGGAGTCCCACGAATCGAAGTGGCTGTGGTTGGTCTTGTGATAGTAGTCGAAGGTGCTGGTGAACTTATGTTCATCATTCGGCTGCCAGATACCGGAGGCCATAAACGCGTCAGAGTGCCAGTTTGCCGGGTAAGCGTCGACGCTACCGCTGTTGTTCTCGGTTTCCTGGCCATCACGGCGGCTGTAGACGAAAATGCCGCGCAGCGTTTCATCGCCGCCGGCGACGGTGACGCCGTTATGCCAGCTGCGGTCGGAAGAGTCGTAGCCGCTCTGGTAGCCAAAGGCGCTGGTTTTGCCCGGGCGCAGATAGTCATCCGCCGATTTCGGGCGGAAGGAGACGTTGCCGCCGATTGAGCTGTTAGCGGTCTCGGTTGAGGTGGCGCCCGACTGAATATCCACGCTGCCGTACATATAGGGGTCGATATAATCGCGGCCAATGCCAAAGGTGTTGAGGCCGGAACGGCCAACGTAGCCGCGGCCGGTGGCGTTTGGCTGGGCAATGCCGTCAACATCGATGCCGACACGGTTGCTTTCGAGGCCGCGGATGTTGTAGCCGGTATAGCCGCCGCGATCGAAACCGCTTTTACCGTTGCCGGAACCGCCGCTGGCGCCGGTGGCGCTGATGAGGGGTTCATAACGCATGATTGAGCCGAAGTCGTTGGCGCCTTTGTCCTGCAGTTCCTGCGCGCTCACCGAATGCTCGCTGCCGGCTTTCAGCTGTGGGGCCGGGGCGGTCACCACCATCTGTTCCGCGCTATCCGTCGTGTTATCCTGGGTCACGGCCGCGATAGCGGCATTCTGCGCGATTGCTGCGAGCAGAGAAGTCGCCAGCAGGCTTTTCTTACACCATGCTGCTGATTGAGTCGATTTGTACATTTGTAGCCACGCCTTGATAATTATTAGTATCGGCTCACGCGTTACTTCCAGAGTGCAGGTTGGTCCGTGTTTTCCCTGGCGGACAGTGATATTCCTGATTTAGTAATTGCGAATGGTAATGATAGGTATTATCGTTTGCAACAAAATATTTACCTATACCCTAAATAATTCGAGTTGCAGGCAGGCGGCGACGCAGAGAATCCCCAGGAGCTTACTCAAGTAAGTGACTGGGGTGAGCGAGGAAGCCAACGCACATGCAACTTGAAGTATGACGGGTATATTCTGCATTTTGTTTACATTCGTGCGGACGGGAGCAAGCCAACATGAGCCATAAAGCGATGATTACCATTCACTACTGTTCCCAATGCAACTGGATGCTGCGCGCCAGCTGGATGGCCCAGGAGCTGCTGCATACCTTTAGTACCGATATCGCTTCGGTCACGCTGGTGCCCGGTACCGGCGGCATTTTTACGGTGAGCGTCGATGAGGCGCTCATCTGGGAGCGCAAACGGGACGGCGGTTTCCCGGACGCTGCCGAGCTGAAACGGCGGGTGAGGGACGTCTGCTTCCCGGAAAAAGCGCTGGGGCACGTGGATAATGCCGGGAAGCAGGTCTAAAACGGCTGGCTGTGATTAACGTCCTAGTTCAACGTTGACCAGTACGCTTTGTCGGCGAGTGCGAATAATAGCGACCGCCTCTTCCAGTACCCCGGGGAGATCTTCCGCCAGCGAAACCGTCAGCGCAGCCGCGCGGCTGGAGGCGGCGAGCGCGGCGAAATCTGGCGACGACGAAAACGCGGTGGCCGGGATAGCGTCCATTTTAGCGGCATAGCCGTCGGGATAGAGCGCCCGGGTGCCGCCCGCCACCGCTCCCCAGCCGCCATTGTTGCCGACCACCACCAACACGGGAAGCTTCATCACTTCCGCGATGTGATGACACACCGCCGGATTGGCAAAGAGATAGGAGCCGTCGCCCACGGCGGCGATGATAAGCTCACCCCGCCGGGCGAGCTGCAGCCCTAAGGCGATGGGCAACGCTTCACCCAGACCGCCCGCCAGCGCTTCCTGATAATAACTGTCCGCCTGAGTCAGGCCGGCGAACTGCGGCATTGTTGTCAGTTCAGAGACGATCTTCCCCTGATGTTGATTGGCAAGCTGACCCAGACAGTAGCTCAGCCAGGGTTTGCCAATCGCCCCTTTTTGGTTGGCGTGGAGGAGGGCTTCACGTTGGTTCTTCGCGTGTTGAATCAGGTTAAGCACATGCTTTTCACGTTCAGCCACCTGCCGTTGCTTCGCCGTCACATGTGGCTGGAGCGCCTCTTGTAAAAGTTCGAATACCTCGTCGGTTTCTCCGGCCAGGTTAATATCGGCGCGATAACCGCGGACGGGGTAGCGGGAAAAAAGCGGATCGGGGCCGATCTGGATCACCTTACAGCTGTCGTTGCAGCGGCTTTCTTCGATGATCCACGGGGCCTGTGAGTCGATAACGATGATGACGTCGGCGGCAGAAAGCCAGCCTTCGGGATCGCTGCCGGCCAGCATAGGATTGTCGCTGCTAAGGGTGACTTCAGTACCCCAGTATTCCACCACCGGAATAGCCCACTCCTTAACCAGGGTATTGAGCCGCGCAAAGCCACCAGACGTTCTTGCGCCGCGCTGGGCGAAGATGACCGGCTGTCTGGCATTGGCTATCGCATCGGCGGCGCTGGCAATATCCGCCCGCGTTGGCGCGTAGCGTACCGGCTGCTGGGTGGGGGAGGCATGAAGCGCTTGTTCATCGATCGTGAACGTTTCGCATAGCGGCTCGCGCGGCAGGCTCAAATACACCGGCCCCTTTGGCAATGAACGGGCTATCGCCCATGCTCTGTCAACATGCTCGCCGATCTGATCGGCAATGCGTAATTCAAAGTCCCATTTCACCGACTCGCGAATGAGCGCCGCCTGATCGCGCATCTCCTGGCCGTAGCCAATCGGCGTGTTGCGACAACCAAAGTGTGAATGCTCGCTAATTGGCGTACGTCCGCCAAAAATCAGTACCGGAATATTGCTGTTGGCCAGATTGATGACGCCGCAGGCGGCATTGGCCAGGCCTACGTTAGTGTGAACCATGACGGCCTGCACTTTCCCGCTCCCGAGATAATAGCCATGGGCCATGCCAATAGCGGCGTTCTCGTGGGGACATATCACCAGCTCCGGTACCTGTTGTCCCGTAGCGCGCATTTTGGCCCACGCTTCAATAACCGGGGGATAATCGGTACCCGAATTAATAAAAATATAGGCCACGTCGAGGGCCTGAAGCCGGTGCAGTAATAATTCAGCGGCCGATACAGTGATAGAAGTCATATTCTCTCCGGATTAACGCGATGTTATCGCCGTGATTAAAAGGTCAGGAAAATAAATGCGCCCATCGTAATGATGGAAGTAATAATACTTAGCGCCATGGTCGAGGCCATTTCTTGCTCGCCGGACTTATATTGCATAGCAATAATAATGGCGATCGAGCCCACAGGAATCGCCATCGTTAATACCACTTGTTTTATTTGCTCCATGCTGAAACCCATTTTTAACAAAGTGAGGTAGCAGGCACCGGGCACCAGAATATTACGGGCGATGACGGTAATAATGGTGGCGGAGGTGATGACAATGCTGCGAGTATAGAGCACGATGCCTGCGGCAAACAGCGCCAGTCCGCCGGAGGCCTTACCCAGCAGACCTAGCGACATTGATACGGTTTCTGGAATATGAATATCCATTAATACTAATATCAGCGCGACAACCGGCGACCATACCACCGGCTGCTTGATGGCGTTGATGACCCGCGTGGCAAAAGAGATATTCTGGCTTTTATCCCCCGTTGCAACGGACATCAGAATCATCACCAGCGGGAGCTGGAAGACATTTTGCGTAATACTGGAAACAGTAATGAGTGAGGCGCTGACGGTACCGAATAAAAAAGCCAGTACCGAGGTGCCAATGAAGGGAACGGCCGGCGAGCCGATGGCCAGAGCCTGTAGGGTACTGAGCGCCAGGGAGCGTTTACAGATATAACGGGCGATAGCTAAGGGAATAAGGAAACTCAGAATTAGCGCCAGGATAATGGCGATAGCGACCGGCCCCATGCTCATCACGATATGCCGCGGCGTCATGACCATATTACTGAAAATACTCAGCGGTAAAGCATACAGCATCACAATTTTATTAATATCACCAGCCTGCTGCCAGTTGAAGTCTTTGCGTTTACCGCTGATATAGCCAATGAGAACGGTAATGATAACGGGTAAAATAGCGCCGAGGATTAATAGAATGTTGTTCTGTGTCATAGTGATTTATTCTCATTATAAATTATCGTTAGGGTCAGGGTGTTGATCTATAAATATTGAGAGTGTTTCCCACGGAAATGCGCCGCTGTTGCACTATTCTTTTTTTTCGTTGCTTACTGCATTCTTGACGCAAAAAGAAGCGTCAGGGAAATGTAAAAATAATTCGTTCAATGAGTAATTGTCATGGCTATGAAAATTAAACAGATACAAGCCTTTCTTACCGTCGCCAGCGAAGGAAATTTAACCCTGGCTGCGGAGAAAATGGGGATTACGCAATCCGGGCTCAGCCGATTATTGCTGACCCTGGAGGAGGATCTGAATGCCACCTTATTTGAACGACATAAGCATGGAATGGCGTTAAGTGAGTATGGCAGCGCGTTTTTACCCTATGCCATGACAATGTTGAACACGGAGAACAAAGCCAGAGAGGAAATGGCGCTGATCCGCGGGGCGGGCAAGGGGATTTTGAGAATCGGCTGCGTATCCAGTCTGTTAACCAGCCATTTTATTGATAAATTAGCCGCCTTTCATAAACGCCATCCCCGGATACACATCAAAATATTCGACCGCATTGACTCAGAGTTGTTTAAGTTGCTGCTGATGCATGAAATTGATATCGCCCTCTGCGGGCCTTTACCGCACGACGATAAAATCGTAGTTCGTGGAAAAATTAACTGGCAGGATCGTATTTGTATCATTTCAAGGCCAGGCCATCCGCTGCAAAAAGAAAAACGTCTGTCGCTTGCGGCGATGCTCGACTATCCGTGGATCATGCCGCCGCCGTTAAGCACGCCGATGCTTATCCTCGAAGATATTTTTCGCTCGCATCAGCTGCCCTGTCCGGTTCCGATTATCGAGTGCGCTTCATCCGCAGCGATAAAATCCTTTATCGCTGAGAGCGATCTTTTAACGTCAATGCCCGCCCCCGTCTATCGACTGGAAGAGAAGCTTGGATTGTTGCGCCCGCTGGAAGCGGAAGGCAGCGTGTTTGTCAGAGATTTCTATGCCTGGAGCCATTTTGGTGTGTTATCCGGAGCCGCGCTGCAGTTAATCCAGCATCTGAAGCAGTGAGATGCCCTGACAGATACAAAGGTGTATAATAAATGCATCTTATTGGCTTGAGGCTGTGATATGGGCAAACGCATCGAACGTGAAAAAAAGACTATCAGCTGTATGATTCGGCTGTATCAACGCCGCTGCCCGGACGCCCGTGACGAAGGTGAGCATTACCGGGCGCTCAATACCTACGCCGACAAGCGGCTGGATAAGTGCGTATTTGGCGAAGAGAAGCCGGCCTGTAAACAGTGTCCGGTACACTGCTATCAGCCGGCGAAGCGGGAAGAGATGAAGCAGATCATGCGCTGGGCCGGGCCGCGGATGCTCTGGCGCCACCCGATTCTGACCATTCGTCACCTGATTGACGACAGGCGACCGGCGCCGGAGCTGCCGGAAAAATACCGGCCGAAAAAATAGCGGCCTTTCCCTGGCCTTCCGGGAACGTCTCAGCGATTTTGAGGATCGTAGATACTGTTATCGGTTTGCAATTTTTTTAAGGGTTTTTCCCGGACGCGGCGCGTTGCGCCTTCTCCGGGCTACCAAATCGCAAAGCGCTGTAGCCCCGGTAAGCGGCAGCGCCACCGGGGGTTTTGAGATCGCCAGTACCGGCAGTTTCGGTCAGCATGGTGAATAAATTAAAGGCAGGCCGCACGGACCGTAGGTCGGATAAGCGTAGCGCCATCCGACAATTCTCCCTGCTCGCGCTGGCGTTAACCGCCACCGGGGAGCGTTGCTGACGCCCTCTGTTTCTGACCGTCACGGACCGTACTGGCGACAAAGGCCAGCACGAACAGCGCGGTAAATAGCACCACGATGGTTGGCGCCGGGGCGCTATCGAGATAAAACGACAGCCAGACGCCCGCCAGCGAACAGCCCACGGCGATTACCGTTGCCAGCAATAATGCGCTGACAAAGCGCCGCGTCAGCAGCAGGGCGATAGCGCCGGGCGCTATCAGCAGCGAAATCGACAGAATAATCCCCACCGACTTTAACGTCGCGACGATAGTCAGCGCGATCATGCACAGCAGACCATAATGCAGCAGCCCGCAGCGCAGGCCGCTGGCTTTGGCCTGATTGGGATCAAAGGCGTGCAGTAAAAAATCGCGCCACTTTAGCCCGATAATCAGCGCAATCGCCAGCGCAATCACCGCCGTTTGCCCGATATCGCTGGCGGATATTCCCAGCATATCGCCAAACAGAATATGGTCGAGATGGACCTCGGATTGAATCGCCACGTACAGCACCAGCCCGGCGCCGAACATCCCCGAGAAGACGATCCCCATGATGGTATCGCGCTTGATGCGGCTGTTATCGTCGAGAAAACCGGTCGTCACGGCGCACAGCAGACCGGCGATAAACGCGCCGATGGCGAAGGGGATGCCGATAATGTAGGCCAGCACCACGCCCGGAAAGACCGCGTGGCTCATGGCGTCGCCCATCAGCGCCAGCCTTTAATACCAGAAATACCGACAGCAGCGCACAGGGGACGGCGACGATCGTCGCCACCAGCATCGCGTTGACCATAAACGGGAACTGTAATGGTTCAAGCAGCATCGTTAGCATGAGGCCTCCCTGGCGCGGCGGCGGTTGGCCAGCAGGCCGTGCTTCGGCGCGAAGACAAAGGTAGCTAAGAACAGCAGCGTCTGCGCCACCACGATGATGCCGCCGGTGGCGCCATCAAGGTAGTAGCTCAGCCATGCGCCGAAGAAGCTGGTCAGGCTGCCGATAGCGACGGCAATGGCCAGCAGACGCGGGAAGCGGTCGGTTAACAGCCAGGCGGTGGCGCCGGGCGTCACGACCAGACAGATGACCAGAAACGCGCCTACGGTTTGCAGCGCCGCCACGGTGCAGGCGGCCAGCAGGGTGAAAAACAGCAGCTTCAGGCCGCTGGTGTTAAGGCCAATCGAGCGGGCATGGTTCTCATCGAAGAAGGTGACCATCAGGTCTTTCCACTTCAGCAACAGGATCGCCATCGAAATAAAGCCAATTGCCGCCAGCTGGATAATATCCTCCGGAGCGATGGCGAGAATATTGCCGAGAATAATAGTTTGAATGTTCACCGAGGTCGGATTCAGCGACACCATAAACAGACCGATGCCGAAAAACGAGGAGAAAATCAGCCCGATGATGGCGTCCTCTTTAAGCCGCGAACGCTGGTTAAGAAACAGCATGCTGCCTGCCGCCAGGCCGCCGGAGAGAAACGCGCCGAGCGCAAAGGGCAGGCCAAGCATATAAGCGCCGGCGACGCCGGGAACGATCGAGTGGGAGAGAGCGTCGCCAATCAGCGACCAGCCTTTGAGCATCAGGTAGCAGGAGAGAAAGGCGCAGACGCCGCCGACTAATGCCGAGACCCACATCGCGTTGAGCATGTATTGATAGCCAAACGGCTCCAGCAGCCAGCTCATCGTTGGCCCCCCGCCGCGCGATGGCTGATAAACGGCCGCTCATCGTCGGTAATAATGCGCTCTTCCGCGCCGGTAAGCGTGACGTGACGCAACACGCCGCTGAAGGCCAGCTCCAGGTTCTCGGCGGTGAAGGTGGTCTCCGTCGGGCCGCTGGCCAGCACGGTGCCTTTCACCATCACCGTATAATCGCAAAATTCGCTGACTGAACCGAGGTTATGGGTAGAAACCAGCATGGTACAGCCTTCGTCGCGCAGTTCTCGCAGCAGGGCAATGATCCGCGCCTCGGTTTGCACATCGACGCCGGTAAACGGCTCATCGAGCAGGATCACTTTGCCTTCCTGAGCAATGGCGCGGGCGAGGAACACGCGCTTTTTCTGCCCGCCGGAGAGCTCGCCAATTTGTCTTTTGCGGTATTCGCTCATTCCTACGCGGGCCAGCGCGGCATCGACAATCTGCCGGTCGCGGGGCTTCGCCCGCCGCAGCCAGCCCATATGGCCATAGCGGCCCATCATTACTACATCTTCCACCAGCACCGGAAAAGACCAGTCCACCTCTTCCGATTGCGGTACGTAGGCAACAAGATTTTGCCGAAGCGCGCGGTTGACCGGCTGGCCGAGAATGGCGATATCGCCGTGGCCGACGCGCACGAAGCCCATCAGCGCTTTGAACAACGTCGATTTACCGGAGCCGTTGACCCCCACCAGCGCGGCAATCGAGCCGCGCGGTACGCTGAACGAGGCATCGCGCAGGGCGGTGTGGCCGTTGCGATAGGTCACCGTGACCTGGTCAACGATAAGTCCCGCTTGTGGCGCAATCATGACTGTTTCCTCAGGCCATCGTTGATCCCTTTGACGATGGTTTCGGTGGTGACGCGCAGCAGGTCAAGATAGGTCGGCACCGGGCCGTCGGCGGCGCTTAGCGAGTCAACATACAGTACGCCGCCATAGTGGGCGCCGGCTTCACGGGCGACCTGTCGCGCCGGTTTGTCGGAGATGGTGCTTTCACTGAAGATGGTCGGGATATGCTCCTTCTTCATGGTGTCGATGGTTTTACGCACCTGCTGCGGCGTGCCCTGCTGGTCGGCGTTAATCGGCCACAGATAACGCTCCTGCAGGCCGTTATCGCGCGCCAGATAGGAGAATGCGCCTTCGCTGGTGACCAGCCAGCGTTTGTCCGCCGGCAGTTTCGCCAGTTCGGCCTTCAGCGGCGCCATGGTCTGGCGGATCTTCTCTTTGTAGGCCTCGGCGTTACGGCGATAGGTGTCGGCATTGACGGGATCGTATTTCACCAGTGCATCGCGAATGTTATCGACGTAAATCAGCGCATTATCCGCCGACATCCAGGCGTGCGGATTAGGTTTGCCGTTGTAGGGGCCATCGCTGATGCCCATCGGCTGAATACCGTTGCTGACCACCACTTCCGGTACGCCGTTCAGGTGCTGATAAAAACGGGCGAACCACAGCTCAAGGTTGAGACCGTTGGCGAGAATAAGCTTCGCCCCCTGCGCGCGTTTGATATCGCCCGGCGTCGGTTGATATTCGTGAATTTCCGCGCCCGGCTTGGTGATTGAGCTGACATCGGCGGCGTCGCCGGCGACGTTCTGCGCCATATCGGCGATCACGGTGAAGGTGGTAATGACTTTAAATTTTTCTTGCGCCTGAGCGGGGGCGATGGCAAGCAGCGCTAATGCGGCGGAGAACAACAGGTACTTGAACGGCGGCAGATGCGGCATAGGATCCCTCACGGTATTGCGATTAATTAATCATCGTTTATAGCCTTTGCTATGTTATATAGCACAAGCTATTTATAAATGAAAATAATTCTTATTTAGATGTTGGGGTAATGATTAGGCTGAGAAGGGATTGGGGAGGGAGGGGTAATCCGGATTCGGTCCGGTAATTGATGGGGCGCCGCGTTATTTTGTTGGATGGCGCTACGCTTATCCGACCTACGGTCCGTGCCATGGCGAGCTGAAGGTCTCTACCGTTGTACCCGTGGTTACTGAAACTGCTGGTGTTAGTGGCCTCAAAATCGCTGAGACGTTCCCGGAAGGCCGGGGCAGCCCGCATGGATGCGGGCTGAGGGCCGTGTTTTGCAAGGACGCTGCCTCGGCCCGACCCGAAGCCTGCCGGGATAAGTCGAAGGAACCACGAAGTGGCGATTTTGGCGGCCAGAGCCCGGGGGTACAGGGGGCGGCGGCGACTGGCCGCCCCCTGTGCGCTCCCTGCACCACGGCAAACAGATTGCAGGAAAATTAACCGGGGGCGCAAGATTCTCTGAAATAAAACGAGATAAAGGTTTTCTCAAGCTAAAAAGTTGCAAACCGATAACAGTTTGCACGGCCCGTGTCTTTGCTAGCTGAAGGTTTCCCGGAGCTGCGCTGGCGAGGTTCGGCCCGGTATTCGATTGCTCGCGCCGTTATTTTGTCGGATGGCGCTACGCTTATCCGACCTACGGTTCCGCGCGATTTGGTAGCCCGGAGAAGGCGCAATGCGCCGCCTCCGGGAGAATCTCCACGCTATGAGAGACATATCGCCGGGCTAGACTAACCGATCCTTATTAATGCCTAAACGCTTCATGCGCGACAGCAGCGTCGTGCGCTTGAGCCCCAGGCGCTGGGCGGCGCCTTTTGGCCCGGCCACTACGCCGTTGCTCTCTTTCAGTACCCGGACGATCAGCTGATATTCATCTTCGCCTTCCTCCGGCAGCACTTCCGGCGCCAGCGTCTCCTGTTCAATATGCATTTCCGGCAGCGACAGTTGCAGTACGTTGCCGCGGGTCAACAACACCGCGCGCTCGACGACGTTTTCCAGCTCGCGCACGTTGCCCGGCCACTCCATGCGCGAAAGCGTGCGCAGGGTCTCCGCGGGAATACTGTCGATGTTGCGCCCCAGACGGCGGGCGATTTTGAAAGTGAATGCTTTCACCAGCAGTGGAATATCGTCCGGGCGTTCGCGCAGCGGCGGCAGGTGGATCGGGAACACATTGAGCCGATAGTAAAGATCGCTGCGGAATTCACGATCGATAACCATCTGTTTGAGATCGCGGTTGGTGGCGGCGATCAGCCGTACATCGGTCTGAATCAGTTTATTGCTGCCCAGACGTTCGAATTCCTGCTCCTGGAGAACGCGCAGCAGCTTCGGCTGCAGTTCCAGCGGCATATCGCCGACCTCATCGAGGAACAGCGAGCTTTTGTCCGCTAGTTCGAAACGGCCGATGCGCTGGGCGCTGGCGCCGGTAAAAGCGCCGCGCTCGTGGCCGAACAGATCGCTTTCCAGCAGGCCCGCGGGCATCGCCGCGCAGTTCATTTTCACCATCCGCCGGCCGTTGCGCCCGCTCAGGTTATGAATAGCGCGGGCAATCAGTTCCTTACCGGTGCCGGTTTCACCGAGGATCAGCACCGTACTGTCGCTCTGCGCCACCATCTCCACCTGTTTAAGCACGCTGTGCATCGCTTCGCTGCGACCGATGATTTCGCCGAACTCGCTTTCGACGTTGTTGAGCTGTTCAGTGAGCGCCAGGTTTTCATCCACCAGCCGTTCTTTCAGACGCTGGATCTCGCGGTAGGCGAGGGCATTATCGATAGCTATCGATACGCGCTCGGCGATTTGCCGCAGCAGTTTAAGGTTGGTGGTGGTAAATACTTGTTCATCGCACTGCGCCAGCTTCAGTACCCCGAGCAGCGTATTGCCGGACATGAGCGGCAACAGGCACAGGGTCTGGATCTGGTTATCCCACATCTCGAAGAGCATTTTCTCATACGGCGCCAGCGAGTCGTGCTCATGCAGATTGAGTAACAGCATCTCTTTGCTCTTAAACACCCGCTCGGTTAGCGTGCCGGCTTCATCGACTTCGCTTTGGTCGTGGACCGGATGGCTGGCGTCGAGATAGTGGGTGGAGTAGATATTGAGCTTGCCTTTGCGGTTGCTGCGCAGCACGACGCTGATCGCGTCGATGCGGAAATAGCGGTGGATCTCTTTCGCCACCTCGCTGACCAGCTCGTCAATATCGAGGCGCGACAGGACGGCGTTGGTGATGGCCACCAGGATGCGGAAGTTATCGCGCTCGTGGCACAGCAGGTCGTAATCGACGTTGTTGCTGACCCGGCTTTGGATCTGCTCGGTCACGACGGCGACAATCTGCGCGAAAGTATGCAGGCGCTGGTACTCTTTTTCGCTCCATGGCCGGTTGTCGTCGCGGATGAACTCACAACCGCCGAAGATGCGGCCTTCCGCCGCCAGAGGCAGCAGGCAGTAGTAGCCGAATTCCGGGTAAATGCCGCTGGCGGCCAGCTGCGGCCAGGTTTCGGCGAAGGTCGCGTTGTCGCAATGTAGCGCGTCGGGGCGCGACAGCAGGCGGCGTACCGGGCCGTGCGCCAGTACTGTTTCATCTTCGTAGCTTGCCGGCTGCCCGGCGTCGTCGCAGGCGTACCTGGCGGCGCGATGGTTGCCGTGGTTCCACAAGATAATCGCCGCCCGGTCGGCAAGCGCGGATTGCTGCACCAGACGGGTTAGCGTTTCGCTCAGCGCGGCCAGATCGGGCTGCTGTAATAAAATACGGGTGATATCAAACAGACCCTGCTGCCCGAGATCGCCCATTGGTGTATACGACATTGCTTAAGTCCAAAAAGCGCCGTAGCGCGGCGCAGAATAAAGAGATGAATCAAATAATAGTCTGTTAATAAAACAATTGTTGCCGCCGTTGAGGTCGCCCCGATATGGCGACTGCTGCCCTCCGGACCCGTTCAGTCGTTAGCAAATTCTCGGCAGCGGTTCGGCGTGGGGAAGATCGAGCGTACGTTTAACGCCATATAACCCGACAGAGCGCACGCCGGCCCGCTCGACAACGTCGGCAATTATCGCGGCATTCTGCCCGAGCGGGTGAGACCGTAAATGCTCAAGTACGCGCGGCGCGGCTTCTCTGGCGACGGCAATCACCAGTTTACCTTCGTTGGCGAAATTCAGGGCGTCCAGCCCCAGCAGTTCGCAGACGCCGCGCACCGTATCGTTGACCGGCAGCTTCGCTTCATGCAGCTCGATACCGCAGCCGCTGGCGGCGGCGAACTCGTGCGCCACCGCGTTGACGCCGCCGCGGGTGGCGTCGCGTAGCGCTTTAATGCCCGGAATCTCGCGCAGGGTCTGGATAAGCGGCGTCAGCACTGCGCAGTCGCTGGATAACGCGCCGTCCAGCCCCATCTGTTCGCGCAGGTTAAGAATGGTGGCGCCGTGATCGCCGAGCGTGCCGCTGACCAGCAGCACATCGCCGGCGCTAATCTGCTGCGCTCCCCAGTGAATATCGCCGGGGATGGCGCCAATACCGGCGGTATTGATGAATAATTTATCCGCGGCGCCGCGCGGCACCACTTTGGTATCGCCGGTCACAATGGCAATCCCGGCCTGCTGAGCGGTAGTTGCCATACTGCGCACCACCGCTTCCAGCGTCGCCATCTCCAGCCCCTCTTCGAGGATAAACCCGCAGGAGAGATAGCGCGGCAGGGCGCCGCTGACCGCCACGTCGTTGGCGGTGCCGCAAATTGCCAGTTTGCCGATATCGCCGCCGGGGAAAAATAACGGATCAATGACGTAGCTGTCCGTTGAGAAGGCCAGCCGATCGCCCTGGGCGGCAAGCCCGGCGAGATCTAAACGCGCCTGATCTTCCTGTTCGGCCAGCCAGGGGTTGGCGAAGGCCTGCATAAACAGCTCGCCAATGAGTTGCTGCATCGCCTGACCGCCGCTACCGTGAGCTAACTGAATGCTTTTCATGCTTTATTTTCCTGACTGCGATATTGATACCAGGCGGCGCAGGCGCCCTCTGAGGAGACCATCAGCGCGCCAAAGGCGCTCTGCGGATTGCAGACGCGGCCAAACAGCGGACACTGGTGTGGTTTACAACGCCCGGTCAGCACTTCACCGCAGCGGGCGCGCGGGTCATCGCAAACGCGCTGCGGCGCCGGGCGGAAATGGGCCTCGGCGTCAAAGCGTTGATAATCTGGCGTCAGGCAAACGCCGGAATCGTTGATCGTCCCCAGGCCGCGCCATTCGCTATCGCCGCTCAGGCAAAAGACTTCGGCGATTGCCGCCTGCGCCAGCGCGTTACCGGCATCCGGCACCACGCGACGGTACTGATTCTCTACCTGACTGCGCTGCGCTATTTTCTGCTCAACCAGCATGATCACGCCTTGCAGTAGATCAACTGGTTCAAATCCAGCAACGACTAATGGCCGATGATAGTCGCTGGCGATGAAACCGTAGGCGTCGGTGCCAATCACCATACTGACGTGGCCGGGGGCGAGAAACGCATCGATACCGTTGTCCGGCTGGTCCAGCAGGCTGCGTAGCGTCGGCAGCAAGGTGATGTGCTGACAGAAAAAGTAGAAGTTGTCGACGTTGCGCTCGCGAGCCTGACGCAGCGTCAGCGCGGTAGCGGGCATGGTGGTTTCGAAACCGAGACCAAAAAAAACTACCTCGCGCTGCGGATTCTGCTGCGCCAGCCGCAGGGCGTCCATCGGCGAGTAAACGATTCGCACATCGGCGCCGCGACTCTTTGCCTGCAGCAGCGACCCGTTTTTTCCCGGCACGCGCATCGCATCGCCAAAGGTGCAGAAAATCACCCCCGGACGGCTGGCTATCTCGATACACGCATCAATGCGGCCCATCGGCAGGACGCACACCGGGCAGCCGGGGCCGTGAATAAATTCAATATTGTTCGGTAATAGCTGGTCGAGGCCGAATTTGAAGATGGCGTGGGTATGGCCGCCGCAGACCTCCATCATCCGCAGCGGGCGGGCTTCACTGTAGTCCAGCAGCCGGGCGCGCTGCTGCAGATGTTCGACCAGCTGCAGCACCTGCTCCGGCGCGCGGTATTCATCAACAAAACGCATTATCGCTCCTCGCCGTACAGCAGCGCGCCGACATCTGGTTCAACCTCGAACATGTTTTGCAGCGCCTCGAGGGTATCGCGCGCTTCGGCTTCGTTAATCACGCTCATGGCGAACCCGACGTGTACCAGCACCCACTGACCGATGCGCGGCTGGCCCTGTTCATCGACGGCGCCGACCAGGGTCAGATCGACTTCGCGCTGAATGCCGCACACTTCAACCTTCGCCATCACGCCGTCAATCGTGCGAATTTGCCCCGGAATGCCTATGCACATCGCTGCGTCTCCAGCCAGTTGAGCCACTGGTCCATGCCTTCGCCGCTGGTGGCGGAGAGCAAAATAATCTCGATATGCGGATTCACTTCCCGCGCGCAGGCGAGGCACTTCTCGACGTCAAAGTTGAGGTACGGCAGCAGGTCGACTTTGTTGAGCAGCATCAGGCTGGCGGCGGCAAACATATGCGGATACTTCAGCGGTTTATCTTCCCCTTCGGTGACCGACAGCACCGCCACTTTATGACGTTCGCCAAGGTCGAAGCTGGCCGGGCAGACCAGGTTGCCGACGTTTTCGATAAACAGAATGCCGTTATCGCCAGCCGGCAGGCGCGCAGAGGCGTCGGCAATCATTTGCGCATCGAGATGGCAGCCCTTGCCGGTATTGACCTGAATCGCCGGCGTGCCGGTGGCGCGGATGCGCGCGGCATCGTTGACCGTCTGCTGATCGCCTTCAATGACCGCGCAGTCGACGATGCCTTTCAGGCGGGTCAGAGTTTCGGTGAGCAGGGTGGTTTTACCGGAGCCGGGACTGGAGACCAGATTTAGCACCAGTTGGTTATTCGCCGCGAAGCGCGCGCGGTTGCGCGCCGCCAGGCGGTTGTTTTTATCCAGCACGTCGATTTCGACTTCCAGCATCCGCCGCTGGCTCTGGCCCGGCGCGTGGGTGCCGGCTTCGCCGTGGCCGTAATGCAGATCGCCTTGCGCGCTGCGGGTCGGGGAGAAGTTATCGGTTTTCACGCCGGTGATGGTCATGGTCTGGCGCGGGGCGGGGGCGAAGGGGGCGCTGCGAAACGCCGAGTGCGGGTTATGTTCATCGCCTTCGATATAAAGGTTGCCTTCTCCGCAGCCGCATGTCGTACACATAATCTTTTACTCCAATTCTAAACGCTGAATCTGTAAGCCATCATCCGCCACGATCTGCAACTGGTCGTTATCGCAGTGCGGGCAGCGGCGGACGTGCTGAGAGACAAGATGCACATACTGCTGACAGCGTTCACACCAGCATTCAGCCTGTTGCTCGGCAATGTGCAGCGCGCAGCCTTCCGCCAGCGTGCCGCGGCACACCAGTTCAAAACAGAAGGTGAGGGCGCTGGCCTCCACGCAGGAAAACGCGCCGACCTTCAGCCACACGCCGGTGACCCGGCGCGCGCCGTTTTGCCGCGCCTGTTGCTCAATGATTTCCAGCGCCCGCTGGCTTAGCGTGATTTCGTGCATGTTGGCCTCCGTTAATACTATGGCGGCTATATGCAATAACGATGCCAGGAGACCATAAACGGCGGGGGAACTGTCGATGACGACGACGTGCGGCTGTCATCGACATGTCGTGATGGCGCGCGAGTTTTTAATAATTCCTTTAAATTCAAATAAATAAATTTTGGCATGGAAAATGCTTAACCGGTGCATCTCATGTAACGGGAGGATCCGGGATGACAATTTGGGAATTAAGTGAAAAGGCGGACTACATCGCCGATCGTCACCGCCAGCATCAGGAGCAGTGGCACACCTACTGCAACTCGCTGGTTCAGGGCATCACCCTGTCGAAAGCGCGTCTGCATCACGCGATGAGCTGCGCGCCGGACAAAGAGCTGTGCTTCGTGCTGTTCGGCCACTTTCAGGTATATGTCGCGCTGGCGGAAGGCTTTAACAGCCACACCATCGAATACTACGTAGAAAGCAAAAATGGCGATGACAAACGGCTGATCGCCCAGGCGACTCTGGATGCGGAAGGCGTAATTGACGGTCGCATCAGTAACCGTTCCCGCGAAGCGGTGCTGGAACACTACCTGGCGATCATCGCCACCGTCTATGACCGCCTGTATGAGGCCATGGAGCGTGACCAGCCGGTGGATTTAAACCATCTGGCGCAGGTCCATTAATTATGAAGTGTCGACAAGTGTCGAAACCGACACCTGCGCGGCCTGATTTCGTCAAAAGTGACTTTCACCCGAGGATGACCCGGTGAACCGTTTTGTAATTGCTGATTCCAGCGTCTGTATCGGCTGCCGCACCTGCGAAGCCGCCTGTTCCGAGACGCACCGCCAGTATGGCCTGCAAAGTATGCCGCGCCTGCAGGTCATGCGTAATGAAAAAGAGTCTGCGCCGCAGATGTGCCACCACTGTGAAGACGCGCCTTGCGCCGCGGTGTGCCCGGTCAACGCCATTACTCGCGTTGACGGCGCGGTACAGCTGAATGAAAGCCTGTGCGTGAGCTGCAAACTGTGCGGCATCGCCTGCCCGTTCGGCGCGATTGAATTCTCCGGCAGCCGCCCGTTGGATATTCCCGCCAACGCTAACACGCCGATGGCGCCCGCCGCGCCGCCGGCTCCGGCCCGCGTCAGCTCGCTGCTCGATTGGGTGCCTGGCGTTCGCGCTATCGCCGTGAAATGCGACCTCTGCCACTTTGATGAGCAGGGCCCGGCGTGCGTGCGGACCTGTCCGACCAAAGCCTTAGTGCTGGTGGATATTCGCGACATAGCTAAGTCCAGCAAGCGTAAGCGTGAACTGACCTTTAATACCGACCTCGGCGATTTGTCGCTGTTTCAGGCGCAACAAGGGGGCGTGAAATGAGCGTGGTTGCATTAGTGAATCAGGCGGTTGCCTGGTATGCCGCCAGCGCGGTGCTGGCGTTTTTATTTAGTTTGCGTAAACCGCTGAGCGGCGCGATTGCCGGGATCGGCGGCGCGGTCGCCAGCGCGATGTTAATCGTCGCCGGCTTCTCGGCGCTGATCGCGCCGGAGCGGATAAACGGCGGCATGCTGCAGTATCTGCATCTGGCGATGCGGGTGGGCGGGATTAACACTCTGTGGCTGTTGGCTATCGGGCTGTCGGCGCTGCCGATTTCGCTGTTTAACATTTCCTGGCATCGTCATCCGCAGGTCAAATCCAACGGCCTGCTGGTTAACCTGCTGCTGGCTGCCGCCACCTGCGCGGTGGTGGTGACTAACTTTGGCAGTCTGGTGGTGATGGCGGAAATCATGGCGCTGTGCGCCGCGTTCCTTACCGGCTGCGCGCAGTCCGGCAAACTGTGGTTTGCGCTGGGGCGTCTCGGTACCCTGCTGCTGGCGTGGACCTGCTGGCTGGTGTGGTCGTTCTACGGCACTCTCGATCTGGCGGCGATTAGCCAGTTGGCCGCTGGCGCGCCGCAGAACATGGCGCTGTGGCTGCCGGGTCTGCTCGGTTTTGCCCTGCTCGCCGGGGTGATCCCGCTGCACGGCTGGGCGCCGCAGGCGCATGCGGGCGCCAGCGCCCCGGCCGCCGCGCTGTTTTCTACAGTGGTGATGAAGGTCGGTCTGTACGGCATCCTGACCGTGTCGCTGGCCGGTAGCGTGCCACCGCTGTGGTGGGGCGTGCTGCTGCTGGTGTTGGGAATGATTACCGCCTTTATCGGCGGGCTGTACGCGCTGATGGAACATAATATCCAGCGCCTGCTGGCTTACCACACCCTGGAAAACATCGGCATTATTCTGCTTGGCCTCGGCGCGTTCGTCACCGGTATTGCTACCGGCAATAATGCGCTGATGGTGCTGGGCTTTATCGGCGGCATGTACCACCTGATCAACCACAGCCTGTTCAAAACCACGCTGTTCCTTGGCGCGGGGGCGGTGTGGTTCCGTACCGGGCATCGCGATATCGAGAAGCTGGGCGGCATCGGTAAAAAAATGCCGCTGATTTCACTCGCCATGCTGGTGGGGCTGATGGCGATGGCCGCGCTGCCGCCGCTGAACGGCTTTGCCGGCGAATGGGTTATCTATCAATCCTTCTTCAAGCTGAGCACCGGCGAGGTGTTTATCGGCCGTCTGCTGGGGCCGCTGCTGGCGGTTGGCCTGGCGATTACCGGGGCGCTGGCGGTGATGTGTATGGCCAAAGTCTACGGCGTCACCTTCCTCGGCGCGCCGCGCAGTAAAGAGGCGGAAAACGCCACCTGCGCGCCCTGGCTGATGACCTTAAGCGTGATGCTGGCCGCCGCGTGCTGCGTCATCGGCGGCGTGGCGGCGCCATGGTTGTTGCCGCTGGTCGGCCACGTTATTCCGGTTCCTGCGCAGGCCACAAGCGTCGTGTCGCAGCCGCTGATCGCCATTCTGCTGATTGCCTGTCCGCTGCTGCCGTTCCTGCTGATGATCTTCTTCAAAGGCGACCGCCTGCCGGCGCGCTCGCGCGGCGCGGCGTGGGTCTGCGGCTATGACCATGAACAAGCGATGGTGGTCACCGCCCACGGCTTCGCCATGCCGGTGAAAGAAGCCTTTGCGCCGCTGCTGAAGCTGCGTCACTGGTTGAATCCGGTACGGCTGGTGCCCGGCTGGCAGAACGCCGCCGCGCCCGCCTTGCTGCGCGGCGTAGCGCTGATCGAACTGGCGGTACTGGTGGTGATTGTGATTTCGCGAGGAGCCTGAGAGTGAACCTATTCGTTGCATTAATACAGGCGCTGGTACTGTTTGCCGTCGCGCCGCTGCTGTCCGGCCTGACCCGCGTTGCCCGCGCGCGCCTGCATAACCGCCGCGGGCCGGGGGTTATGCAGGAGTATCGGGATATCCTGAAACTGCTGGGTCGCCAGAGCGTGGGCCCGGACGCTTCCGGCTGGGTATTCCGCCTGACGCCGTTTGTGATGGTTGGCGTGATGCTGACCATCGCCGCCGCGCTGCCGGTGGTGACCGTAGATTCACCGCTGCCGGGTCTGGGCGACCTGATTACGCTTATCTATCTGTTCGCCATCGCCCGCTTCTTCTTCGCCATTTCCGGCCTGGATACCGGCAGTCCGTTCACCGCCATCGGCAGCAGTCGTGAAGCGATGCTCGGTGTGCTGGTCGAACCGATCCTGCTGCTTGGGCTGTGGGTCGCGGCGCAGGTTGCCGGCTCCACCCATATTAGCGCGATTACCGATACCGTTTACCACTGGCCCGCCGCGCGCAGCATCCCGCTGATCCTGGCGCAGTGCGCCTGCGCTTTCGCCACCTTTATCGAAATGGGCAAACTGCCGTTCGATTTAGCCGAGGCCGAACAGGAACTGCAGGAAGGGCCGCTTTCCGAGTACAGCGGCAGCGGTTTCGCGGTGCTGAAGTGGGGCATCAGCCTGAAACAGCTGGTGGTGCTGCAGATGTTCGTCGGCGTATTCATCCCGTGGGGACAGATGACCAGTTTTAGCGCGCCAGGCCTGCTGCTGGCGCTGGTGGTCGCCGTCGTCAAGCTGGTGCTCGGGGTGCTGATTATCGCGCTGTTCGAAAACAGCATGGCGCGTCTGCGATTTTTGTGCCACCTCCCGCGTCACCTGGGCCGGGTTTGGTTTCGCCTTTTTAGCTTTCGTCTCCTTGCTGGTGGCGTGATTAAGAGAATTTTGAGCATGTCTGAAGAAAAAATCGGTCAACACTATCTTGCCGCGCTGCACCAGGCCTTTCCTGGCGTGGTGCTGGATGAAGCCTGGCAGACCAAAGATCAGCTTACCGTCACCGTGAAGGTTAACTACCTGCCGGAAGTGGTCGAGTTCCTGTACTACAAGCAGGGGGGCTGGCTGTCGGTACTGTTCGGCAACGACGAACGTAAGTTGAACGGCCACTACGCGGTTTACTACGTGCTGTCGATGGAGCAGGGCACTAAGTGCTGGATCACCGTGCGCGTGGAAGTCGACGCTAATAAACCGGAATATCCGTCGGTGACCCCGCGCGTGCCGGCGGCGGTATGGGGTGAACGCGAAGTACGCGATATGTACGGTCTGGTGCCGGTGGGCTTGCCGGACGAGCGCCGCCTGGTGCTGCCGGATGACTGGCCGGATGAACTCTATCCGCTGCGTAAAGACAGCATGGACTACCGCCAGCGCCCGGCGCCGACCACCGACGCGGAGACCTACGAGTTCATTAACGAGCTCGGCAGTAAGAAAACAACGTGGTGCCGATTGGCCCGCTGCACGTCACCTCCGATGAGCCTGGACACTTCCGTCTGTTTGTCGACGGCGAGAACATTATCGACGCCGATTACCGCCTGTTCTATGTCCATCGCGGCATGGAAAAGCTGGCGGAAACCCGCATGGGCTACAACGAAGTAACGTTCCTGTCGGACCGGGTATGCGGCATCTGCGGTTTCGCCCACAGTACCGCCTATACCACCTCGGTGGAAAACGCGATGGGCATCGTGGTGCCGGAGCGCGCGCAGATGATCCGCGCCATTCTGCTGGAAGTAGAACGCCTGCACTCGCACCTGCTGAACCTTGGCTTGGCCTGCCACTTCACCGGTTTTGACTCCGGTTTTATGCAGTTCTTCCGCGTGCGCGAAACCTCAATGAAGATGGCGGAGATCCTCACCGGCGCGCGTAAAACCTACGGTATGAACCTGATCGGCGGGATTCGTCGCGATCTGCTGAAAGACGACATGATCCAGACCCGCCAGCTGGCGCAGCAGATGCGCCGCGATGTGCAGGAGCTGGTGGATATGTTGCTCAGCACGCCGAACATGGAACAGCGCACCGTCGGTATTGGCCGTCTGGATCCAGAAATCGCACGCGACTTCAGTAACGTCGGCCCGATGGTCCGCGCCAGCGGCCACGCCCGCGATACTCGCGCCGATCACCCGTTCGTTGGTTACGGTCTGCTGCCGATGGAAGTTCACAGCGAGCAGGGCTGCGACGTGATTTCCCGCCTCAAGGTGCGTATCAACGAAGTTTATACCGCGCTGAATATGATTGATTTCGGTCTCGACAATCTGCCCGGCGGCCCGCTGATGGTGGATGGCTTCACCTATATTCCGCACCGCTTCGCGCTGGGCTTCTCGGAAGCGCCGCGCGGCGACGATATCCACTGGAGCATGACCGGCGACAACCAAAAACTGTACCGCTGGCGCTGCCGTGCGGCGACCTACGCCAACTGGCCGACCCTGCGCTATATGCTGCGCGGCAACACCGTCTCCGATGCGCCACTGATTATTGGCAGCCTCGACCCTTGCTACTCCTGTACCGACCGTATGACGGTGGTCGATGTACGTAAGAAGAAAAGCAAAGTGGTGCCGTACAAAGAGCTGGAGCGCTACAGCATCGAGCGTAAAAACTCGCCGCTGAAATAAGGAATCGCCATGTTTACCTTTATCAAAAAAGTCATCAAGACCGGCACCGCGACCCACTCCTATCCGCTGGAGCCGATGCCGGTGGATAAAAACTTCCGCGGCAAACCGGAACACAATCCGCAGCAGTGCATCGGCTGTGCGGCCTGCGTGAATGCCTGTCCGTCTAACGCCCTGACGGTAGAGACCGATCTGGCGACTAACCAGCTGGCGTGGCAGTTCAACCTCGGGCGCTGCATTTTCTGCGGCCGCTGTGAAGAAGTTTGCCCGACGGCGGCGATTAAGCTGTCGCAGGAGTATGAACTGGCGGTGTGGAAAAAAGAGGATTTCCTCCAGCAGTCGCGCTTTGCCATCTGTCACTGTCGGGTCTGCGAACGGCCTTTCGCGGTACAAAAAGAGATCGACTACGCTATCGCGCTGCTTAAGCACAACGGCGATACCCGCGCCGAACTGCACCGCGAAAGTTTTGAGACCTGCCCGGAATGCAAGCGTCAGAAATGCCTGGTGCCATCCGATCGTATTGAACTGACTCGCCACATGAGGGAGGCCAGCTGATGAGCAATTTATTAGGCCCGCGCGATGAAAACGGCATTCCGCTGCCGATGTCGGTGGATGAATCCATCGCCAGCATGAAGGCCTCGCTGCTGAAAAAAATCAAACGTTCCGCCTACGTTTACCGCGTCGACTGCGGCGGCTGTAACGGCTGCGAAATCGAGATTTTCGCCACCCTTTCGCCGCTTTTCGATGCCGAACGCTTCGGGATTAAAGTAGTGCCGTCGCCGCGCCATGCCGATATTCTGCTGTTTACCGGCGCGGTGACCCGCGCGATGCGTTCGCCGGCGCTGCGCGCCTGGCAATCGGCGCCGGATCCGAAAATCTGCATCTCTTACGGCGCCTGCGGCAACAGCGGCGGTATCTTCCACGATCTGTATTGCGTATGGGGCGGCACCGACAAAATCGTGCCGGTCGATGTCTATATTCCGGGTTGTCCGCCGACGCCTGCCGCCACGCTGTACGGTTTTGCGATGGCGCTTGGTCTGCTGGAGCAAAAAATCCATGCTCGCCAGCCGGGCGAGCTTGACGACCAGCCAACCGAATTGCTGCATCCCAACATGGTGCAGCCGCTGCGGGTGCGTATCTATCGCGAAGCGCGCCGTCTGGCCGGCTATCGCTATGGCCGCCAGATCGCCGACGACTATATGCGTCTACTGGGGCAGGGCGATAACCAGGTACTGCGCTGGCTGGAGGCGGAGAAAGATCCGCGTCTGACCGAGATCGTCACGCACCTGAATCAGGTGGTCGAGGGGGCGCGTATCCGATGAGCGAGACGGTGGTGTTCAGTCAGCTGAGCCGTAAATTTATTGATGAGAACGACGCCACGCCGGATCAGGCGCAGCAGGTGGTCTATTACAGCCTGGCGATTGGCCACCACCTCGGCGTCATTGACTGCCTGGAGGCGGCGTTAAGCTGCCCCTGGGAGGACTATCTGGCGTGGATCGGTACGCTGGAAGCGGGCAGCGCCGCGCGGCGCAAAATGGAGGGCGTGCCGAAGTATGGCGAGATCGTTATCGACAGCAATCACGTGGCGATGCTGGCTAACGCCTTTGATAAAGCGCAGTCCCGGCGCAGACCCCCGAGCAGCAGGCGTGGAGTTAAAACCCCTGGCTCGGCATGCTGCACGATATTCATCAGGAGAGCGCCATCTACCTGATGGTGAGGAGATTACGTGACTGACGTTTTACTGTGTGTCGGCAACAGCATGATGGGCGATGACGGCGCAGGCCCGCTGCTGGCGGAAATGTGCGCGGCCAATCCGATCGGCGGCTGGGTGGTGATTGACGGCGGTAGCGCGCCGGAAAACGATATCGTCGCCATCCGCGAGCTGCGCCCGACCCGGTTGCTGATCGTCGACGCGACCGATATGGGGCTCAACCCCGGCGAAATCCGCATTGTCGACCCGGACGATATCGCCGACATGTTTATGATGACCACTCACAATATGCCGCTTAACTATCTTATCGATCAGTTAAAAGAGGATGTTGGCGAGGTGATTTTTGTGGGCATTCAGCCCGATATAGTCGGTTTCTATTACCCGATGACTCAGCCTGTGAAAGACGCCGTCGCGACGGTATACGCGCGGCTTGATGGCTGGCAGGAGCAGGGCGGTTTTGCCGCGCTGGAAGCGGCCGAGGAGCAGGCGTTCCCCGGCTTGTGCTAATGCTTCGCCGGGCTATAAATGGTACGGACCGTTGATATTGTTATCGTTTTGCAACCGTTTGGGTCCGGGAAAAACACGTGTTTTGTGTTAATTCAGAGCACATTGCGCTCCCGATATTTTTTCTGCGTTATGGCTCTCATGGCGCAGGGAGCGCACAGAGGGCGGCCAGTCGCCGCCGCCCTCTGTACTCCCGGGCTCTGGCCGCCAAAATCGCCACTTCGTGGTTCCTTCGACTTATCCCGGCAGGCTTCGGGTCGGGCCGAGGCAGCGTCCGTGCAAAACACGGCCCTCAGCCCGCATCCATGCGGGCTGCCCCGGCCTGCCGGGAACGTCTCAGCGATTTTGAGGCCACCAACACCGGCAGTTTCAGCCAGCGTGGTGAATAAAATAACGGCAGGCCGTACGGACCGTAGGCCGGGTAAGGCGTAAGCCGCCACCCGGCAATACCGGCTATTCCAGATCCGCCCCGTTGCTGGCGATGACCTTCTTATACCACCAGAACGATTTCTTACGCTTGCGCGCAAGCGTGCCGTTACCGGCATCGTCGCGATCGACGTACACGAAACCGTAGCGCTTGCTCATCTCGCCGGTGGAGGCGGAGACCAAATCGATACAGCCCCAGCTGGTATAGCCGATGACCGGAATGCCGTCATCGATGGCGTCGCGCATCGCCTTGATATGCTCGCGCAGATAGCTAATGCGGTAGTCGTCGTTGATTTCGCCGTTGGCGTCGATCTCATCGCGCGCGCCGAGCCCGTTTTCCACGAGGAATAGCGGTTTCTGATAGCGGTCATACATCATGTTCATGGTGATGCGCAGGCCGAGCGGATCGATGCCCCAGCCCCATTCGCTGGCCGCAATGTACGGATTCTTCAGCGACTTGACGATATTGGCGGCGTTGGTGTTGCTGGCGTTCATCTCCGCTGATGCGCAGCGCGAGGCGTAATAGCTAAAGGAGACAAAATCAACGGTGTTTTTGAGGATTTCGTCGTCGCCCGGCTGTTTGGCAATAGTGACGCCTTTCTCGCGGAATACCCGCGCGGCCCACACCGGATACGCGCCGCGTGCCTGCACATCGATAAAGAACAGGTTTTCACGATCTTTTTCCAGCGCCATCCAGACATCTTCCGGCTTACAGGAATAGGGGTAGAAATTACCGCCCGCCAGCATGCAGCCGACCTGGTTTTGCGGGTTAACCTGATGGGCAATTTTTGTCGCCAGCGCGCTGGCCACCAGCTCGTGATGCGCGGCCTGGTATTTCACCTGTTCCTGATTTTCTCCCTCCTCAAATACCAGACCGGCGCCGGAGTAGGGACTATGCAGCATAATGTTGATTTCATTGAAGGTGAGCCAGTATTTCACCAGTCCGTCAAACGCTTCAAAACAGGTGCGCGCATAGTGGCTGAAAAAATCGACCATCTTCCGGTTACGCCAGGAGCCATATTCCGTCACCAGATGCATCGGTACATCAAAGTGGCACAGGGTGACCAGCGGTTCGATCCCGTACTTTCTGCACTCTTCAAACATCGCACGATAGAAGGCGATACCTTCCGGGTTTGGCTGTTGTTCATCGCCGCGCGGGAACAGTCGGCTCCAGGCGATAGAGGTGCGGAAGACGCTAAAACCCATCTCCGCCATCAGGGCGATGTCCTCTTTATAGCGATGGTAAAAATCGATCGCCACGTGGCTTGGGTAGAATTCATCTTCGCGAAGCGTAAAGCGTTTCTCCTGGCCCAGCTTCACCGCCAGGCGATGGGCGCCGTGCGGAATAGTATCAACGGTCGTCAGCCCTTTGCCGCCTTCAAGATAAGCGCCTTCAGACTGGTTGGCGGCCAGAGCGCCGCCCCATAAAAATCCGTGTGGAAAACTCGACATGCGTTACCTCGCGTTCAAAAAAGTGTTCAGGCGTGAGTGGCCGCGCCCTGGCGCTGTCTGGCGTCGGCGGCGGCATTTTCTACCGGGATATCTTCAAAACCGAGCAGCAGCGTCAGCACAAAGGAGAGCACCACCGACAGCGCCATCACGCCAAAGACCCAAACGATAGTCATCGGATTGGCCGGATCGAAAAACTGGACGCTGGTGAACAGCCCCGGCGCCGCCATCGAATGGCTGGCCAGCCCGGCAATCCCCGCCACCGCGCCGCAAATAAAGCCACTGATTAAGCTGGCGACCAGCGGGCGTTTCAGACGTACCGCCACGCCGTACAGCGCCGGTTCGGAAATCCCGGCCAGAATCGCCGATGCCGCTGCCGCTAATGCGGTCTGGCGCAGCTCCGGGTTTTTGGTTTTCCACGCCACCGCCAGCGACGATCCGCCCAGCGACAGGTTGGCACCGATTTCCGATGGCATCACCATGCCCTCTTTGCCGGTTTCGGCGATGGTTTGAATGATGGTTGGCGTAAAGACGCGGTGCATGCCGGTCATCACCAGCAGCGGCCAGAGTCCGCCCATGATCGCCACCGACAGCCAGCCGAGATAGCTATGGATCGTGTACACCAGCGCGGAGATCGCGCTGCCGATCCAGATGCCGAGCGGGCCAATCAGCAGGATCGCCAGCGGCGCGGCAATCAGCACGATCAGCATCGGTTTAAGGAAGTTTTTCGTCACCGCCGGGGTGATGCGATCGACCCAGCGCTCGATATAAGAGAGACACCAGGTCATCACCAGCGCCGGGATCACCGTGTAGGTGTATTTCACCGCGGTAACCGGAATGAAGGCGAACTCAACGTGCTCGCCCTGCGCGGCTTTAGCCATTAATTCGATGAACCCCGGATGCACCAGCACCCCGGCGATGGCGATAGCCAGCGACATATTGGTTTTGAATTTTACCGCCGCGGAAGCGGCAACCATCAGCGGCAGGAAGAAGAACGCGCCGTCGCCGATAAGCGTCAGAATGGTCAGCGTCGGCGAGCCCTTTGGCAACGCGCCGCTCATCTCCAGGATCATCGCCAGCAGTTTGACCATCGATCCGCCGATAATCGCCGGGATCAGCGGAGACATGGTGCCGATCAGCGCATCAAGGATCCCGGCGCCGATGCGTTTTAAGGTCAGCGGCGGTTTCCCTTGCGGCTCCGCCGGGCGCAACTCGCCGGGCAGCAAATTCAGCACCTCGCGATACGCCTGCGAGACGGTATTGCCGATGATCACCTGGCACTGGTTATCGCTACGCACGACGCCAAGTACCCCTTGCAGCGCTTTCAGCGCCGGGGCGTCCACGCGTTGATTATCTTTCACCACGAAGCGCAGGCGGGTCATGCAGTGGGTCACGGCAACGACGTTATCTGCGCCGCCGATCGCCGTCAGGATCTGGTTCGCCAGGGCTGCATAATTTTTAGACATCGGATTTTATCCTGTTTTATCAATAGGGTACTGATTACACGCCAGCGCCTGACGGCGGCTATGCGCGGTATATGCATAGGAAACCGGTTCCACAAAATCATGATGAGTTTCATTGAGTCATACAAGAACTAAAAAAATCAATTTACAAATTTGTGATTTTGATCGCTTTGTGGGCAGCGACTGGAAAGCATCCCGGTGATGTCGGCTGCTGAAAAACGGCGAGACGTGCAGTACACTGCAGGCAACTTAAGTTACAGGAAGAACCCCATGGCAACGATGCTGGAGGTTGCGAAGCGCGCGGGAGTATCAAAGGCGACCGTTTCGCGGGTGCTGTCGGGCAACGGCTATGTCAGCCAGGAAACCAAAGACCGGGTATTTCAGGCAATTGCCGAAAGCGGCTATCGGCCGAATCTGCTGGCGCGCAATCTGGCGACCAAAAAAAGCCAGACCATCGGGCTGGTGGTAACCAACACCCTTTATCACGGCGTTTATTTCAGCGAACTGCTGTTTCACGTGGCGCGGCTGACGGAAGATCAGGGGCGGCAGCTGATCCTTGCCGACGGCAAACACAGCGCGCAAGAAGAGCGCGAGGCGATTCAGTATCTGCTCGACCTGCGCTGCGACGCGATCATCATCTATCCGCGCTTTCTAAGCGTCGATGAAATGGATGAGATCATCGACAATCATGAGCAGCCGATCGTGGTGCTGAACCGTCGCCTGCGCCGACACGCCAGCCACTGCGTATGGTCCGATCACAAAGCCTCGGCGCGGATGGCGGTCGAAAAGTTAATTGCCAGCGGGCATCGCGACATTGCTTTTATCACCGGTTCGCTGGATTCGCCTACCGGGGTTGAGCGTCTCTCTGGTTATAGAGATGCGCTGGCAGGACTGGGGCTTCCCGTGCGGCAAGAAATGATCGTTGAAGGGCGCTGGACGCCACAAACCGGAGCCGCCGCTGTCGAAGCGCTCTGCCAACGCGGCGTCAGTTTCAGCGCGCTGGTCGCCAGTAATGACGACATGGCGATCGGCGCGATTAAGCAACTGCACCAGCAGGGGATTGCAGTGCCGCAGCAGGTATCGGTGATCGGTTTCGATGACATCGCGCTGGCGCCGTATGTGATCCCTTCGCTCTCCAGCGTTAAAATTCCGGTCACCGAAATGATGAAAGAGAGCATCAACAGGCTGATCTTTATGCTCGACGGCGGCGAATTTAAATATCAGCAAACTTTCCCCGGCGAGCTGATTGAACGCGAGTCGTTGGCGCGCGGCCCGCATGCCTGATGTCGTCATCTGTCATCGTCAGTTGTGACGATGACAGCGGAGTTTAATTTAATTCTCTTACATTTCAATAAAATAAAACTTGGAACGTATTATGCATAATCCCGCGCGTTAACTTCTTTCCGCTGGAGAAATGGATGAACCGTTTCATTATCGCCGATGCGAGCAAATGCATCGGCTGCCGCACCTGTGAAGTGGCCTGCGTGGTCTCTCATCAGGAAAATCAGGATTGCGCCGCGCTGACGCCGCAGTCGTTCTTGCCGCGTATTCACGTGATCAAAGGCGTCAATGTGTCGACGGCGACGGCCTGTCGTCAATGTGAAGACGCGCCATGCGCCAACGTCTGCCCGAACGGCGCCATCAGCCGTGATAAAGGTTTTGTCCACGTGATGCAGGAGCGCTGCATCGGCTGTAAAACCTGCGTCGTGGCCTGCCCGTATGGGGCGATGGAAGTGGTGGTGCGCCCGGTCGTTCGCCACAGCGGCGCCGGGTTGAACGTCATGGCGGAAAAAGCCGAAGCCAACAAGTGCGACCTGTGCCACCAGCGCGATAGCGGTCCGGCCTGCATTGAAGCCTGCCCGACCCACGCGCTGGTTTGCGTCGACCGCAACAAACTTGAGCAGATGAACCTCGAAAAACGTCGCCGTACGGCGCTGGCCTGGTAATACGCCGCATGAACGGGGTGCAAATCCGCATTCGCGGCAAAGTGCAGGGGGTGGGTTTCCGCCCCTTCGTCTGGCAACTGGCGCGGCAAATGGCGCGCGGCGGCGATGTCTGTAACGACGGCGACGGCGTGCTGGTCAGACTGACCGGCGACGACGGTGGCTTTTCTACCGCGTTGGCTCGTCACTGCCCGCCGCTGGCGCGCATTGACAGCACCGACTGCACCCCGTTTCACTGGCACAGGCTTCCTCAGGATTTCACCATTCGCCACAGCGGCGGGGGCAGTATGCGCACGCAGATTGTTCCCGATGCCGCAACCTGCCCGGCGTGCCTGGCGGAGATGAACGATCCGCAAGAACGCCGCTACCGCTACCCCTTTATCAACTGTACCCACTGCGGGCCGCGCTTCACCATCATTCGCGCCATGCCATACGATCGTCCCTTTACCGCGATGGCGCCGTTCCCGCTGTGTCCGCGCTGCGCTGCCGAGTATCGGCAGCCTGCCGATCGCCGTTTTCACGCCCAGCCGGTGGCTTGTGCCGATTGCGGCCCACAGCTGGAGTGGCGGGCGGGAACGCTAACGCTATTCGCTGAAGCGGCGCTGCAGGCGGCCATCGCGCGGCTGGCGACAGGCGATATTGTGGCGATAAAAGGGATTGGCGGTTTTCATCTGGCCTGCGATGCCGGCAATAGCGTGGCGGTGGCAGCGCTGCGCGCGCGTAAACGGCGCCCGGCAAAACCGCTGGCGATAATGCTGCCGACGGCAACGGGGTTACCCGCCGCGGCGGCAACGCTGCTGCGCTCGCCCGCCGCGCCGATTGTATTGCTGGCTAAAGCGCAGGTTCCCGGCCTGTGTGACGAGATTGCGCCAGGGCTTGCGGAAGTCGGGGTGATGCTGCCGTCTAATCCGCTGCAGCATTTACTTCTGCAGGCGCTGGCGCGCCCGATAGTGATGACCTCCGGCAACCTCAGCGGCCGCCCTCCGGCATTGAGTAATCACGAAGCGCTCACCGACTTAGCCGCTATCGCCGACGGTTTTCTGCTACATAATCGCGATATCGTGCAGCGTATGGACGATTCGCTGGTGCGCTCAAGCGGTGAGATGCTGCGCCGCGCCCGAGGCTACGTGCCGGATGCGCTGCCGCTGCCGCCGGGCCTGGATAATATTCCGCCGCTGCTGGCGCTGGGGGCGGATATGAAAAATACCTTCTGTCTGGCGCGCGGCGACGAGGCGGTGCTGAGCCAGCATTTTGGCGATCTCGGCGAGGAGGGCGTCGAGCAACAGTGGCGCAGTGCGCTCCGGTTAATGCAGAGCATTTATGCATTTTCGCCGCTGCAGGTGGCGGTTGACGCCCATCCCGGCTATCGCTCGACACAGTGGGCGGCGTCAATGTCGTTACCGGTCGAGCCGGTACTGCATCACCATGCCCACGCGGCGGCTTGCCTGGCGGAACACCGCTGGCCGCTCGACGGCGGCGATGTGATTGCCCTGACCCTTGATGGCATCGGGATGGGGGAAAATGGCGCGCTGTGGGGCGGCGAATGCCTGCGGGTGAACTACCGCGAATGCGAACATCTTGGCGGCCTCCCGGCCGTCGCGCTGCCGGGCGGCGATCTGGCGGCGCGCCAGCCGTGGCGAAATTTGTTGGCCCAGTGCCTGGCATTTATTCCCGACTGGCAGTCATACCCGCAAACCGCCGCGCTGGGGCAGCGAAACTGGCCGCTGTTGGCGCAGGCCATCGAACGCGGCATTAATTCGCCGCGCGCCTCTTCCTGCGGACGGCTGTTTGATGCCGTCGCCTGCGCGCTGGATTGCGCGCCGGAAACCCTGAGCTACGAAGGCGAGGCGGCCTGTCGGCTGGAGGCGCTGGCCGCCAGTTGTCCGGGCGTCAGCCATCCGGTCACGCTGCCCTGGCGCGGCGACGAGCTGGATTTAGCCACCTTCTGGCGACAGTGGTTGCGCTGGCAGGCGACGCCCGCGCAGAAAGCCTGGGCCTTTCATGATGCGCTGGCCTGCGGGCTGGCGGCGCTGGCGCGCGACCGCGCCGCTTCCTGCGGGATCGCGACGATCGTTTGTAGCGGCGGCGTACTGCATAATCAGCTGCTCGCCGCCCGCCTCAGCGATTACCTCTCTGATTTTACTTTGCTTTTGCCGCAGCAGCTTCCTGCTGGCGATGGCGCGATCGCCTACGGTCAGGCGGTGGTGGCCGCCGCCCGCTGGCAGTCTCAAAGGATTTAAGATGATAACGATGATTTTACGCCAACAGCCGCGTGCGGCGGCGCTGGTACTGGGACTTATCGCCGCGAACGCCCTGGCCTGGCTATGGGCGTTTCAGGCGTTTGGCGACAGCGGGGCATTGATGGCCGCCAGTCTGCTGGCCTGGGGTTACGGCCTGCGCCATGCGGTCGACGCCGACCATATTGCGGCGATTGATAACGTCACCCGCAAGATGATGCAGCAGGGGCGGCGGCCGTTTGGCGTCGGGGCATGGTTCTCGCTAGGGCATTCGTCGATCGTGGTGCTGGCGTCGGCGGCGATCGCCGCGACGGCCACCGCCTTCGGCCAGCAGATGAGCTGGCTACACGATACCGGCAGCGTGATTGGCACTGCGGTATCGGCGCTGTTTCTGCTGGCAATGGCGCTGGTCAATCTGGTGATTTTGCGCAGCGTGTGGCGCAGCTTCCAGGCGTGGAAGCGCGGTGAAAAGGTCAGCGACGAAATCGTCAGCGGCGGCGGCATGATGAGCTGGCTGTTTGGCAAAACCTTCCGGCTGATAAGCCGCAGCTGGCAGATGTATCTGGTGGGCTTTTTGTTCGGTCTCGGCTTTGATACCGCCACCGAAATCGGCGTGCTGGGTATTTCCGCCGCCGGCGCGTCGAGCGGCATTTCGATTTGGTCGATAATGGTCTTCCCGGCACTGTTCGCCAGCGGTATGGCGCTGGTGGATACGCTTGATAATGTGCTGATGGTCGGCGCCTACGGTTGGGCGTTCAGCAAGCCGCAGCGCAAGCTCTATTACAATATGACCATCACCGGCACCTCGGTGGTGGTGGCGCTGTTTATCGGCGGCCTGGAAGCGCTGGGGCTGTTAATGGATAAGTTCGCCCTAAGCGGCGGGGTGTGGCGCTGGGTAGGGGCGTTAAACGATAACCTCGGCGATGCCGGGTTTGTGGTGGTGGGGTTGTTCGTCGTTTGTTGGGCGCTGTCGGTGCTAAATTATCGCTGGCGCGGCTACGATAATTTGGCGCGCTAGCCTGGCTATTTTCCCGGCTTGCGCTGCGCTTAGCCGGGCTACCAGGACAATACCGTAGCCCGGCTAAGGCGTTTACGCCGCAAGCCGGGAAAACCATCACCTCACCAGTTGCTTGAGCAGCGCAAAGGCTTCCTTCATTTTGTCTTCACTCACCACAAAGGCCCGCAGCTGGTTTTCGGCATCCACGCCTTTCGCCACCAGCCCCTCTTTGGCGGCCACGATATTCCACGTCAGATCGT
>OKVS01000038.1_pt1 | contig 77037 bp, 64 predicted proteins | sample 1606911 | NCBI WGS metagenome assembly OKVS01 (sample SAMN03281016, study PRJEB24777) | human gut metagenome | isolation source: fecal sample PR161 from 1 month old female Malay infant, caesarean... | reverse complement strand
TGTTTATTACTCCCTTCCGCGGTAAGCCAGTCACTGCAGCGGTTACGTAATCAATTAAACGATCCGCTATTTGTGCGTTCCGGTAAAGGAATTACCCCCGACGATCGTGGGCATGAACTTACATCATCACCTGGAAAAAAACCCTCAACCAATTAGAAAAACAATTAATATCGCCAATCATTCTGAATTAAGTAAACGATTTGTAATTTACAGCCCGCAACTTCTTATATCACCAGCAACCATGGATTTAATTAATAAATTGCACATGGACCCGAATCTACAAATCGATCATCGCGATCTGCTGCTATCCCCAGAAAGCGTTGAAGACCTGATGGCTTACCGTAAAGCCGACCTGATTTATAGTATTACGCCTCTTTCTAATCACAGTACTATTTGCCAGCCTTTTCAGGAATTAGAAATTGCACTGGTTTGTCGCGAAGGCCACCCTCGTGCAGATCATCTGAATTCATTTGAAGAGGTGTCTCGGGAAGGATTTACGCTTTACACCTCATCTGACCCGAATGTAAAGGCCTTTCAACAGCACGGGAGCGATCTCATGCCTGAAAGAAGAATTGCGTTTCGCAGCAACTCGCTAATAGCTATTTTAACGATGATCAATCAGAGCGATCTTATTGGTTTTGTCCCGAAGCACGCATTAAGTTATTTTAGCGCTTCATTTAAATTCCGCGAAATCATTTTGCCTGACCCGATCCCTCCGGTAATGGCCTATATGATTTATAATCGTTCATCATTAAACAACCCCAAATTTTCCGAATTTATTACGCAAAATACCGCAGTCAACTAATTTGCCATTACAAACATATTCACATGGTGAATATGTTTGTGTGAATTACATTGTACCCACTTAAAACATTACCATTTCATATTAACCTTACCATTAATGTGTTCTACACTACCGTGAAAGCGCATCCATCACATTAAAGGATTAATGGTAATGTCTTTGGTAAAAATTCCATTACCCGAGTCCGTTCTTCAGGCTAGCCAGCAGCGGATACAGTGGGTATTAGAAAATTTTTCACGCATCTGCATCTCTTTCTCCGGCGGAAAAGACTCCACCACCATGCTGCACCTGGCGGCGCTTTGCGCCCGGCAAATGGGAAAAAAATTCAACGTGTTGTTTATTGATTGGGAGGCGCAATTTTCCTGCACCATTCAGCATTGCGAAAATATCCGTACCGAATACCAGGATGTTATTGAGAAATTTTATTGGGTCGCCCTACCGCTCACCACGCAAAATTCACTGACTCAGTTTTCGCCGGAGTGGCAATGCTGGGAGCCGGGCGTCAACTGGGTACGCCAGCCGCCCGCTGACGCCATTACCGATCCCGGCTATTTCCCGTTTTATAGCAGCGGAATGAGCTTCGAAGAGTTCGTCCGTGATTTCGCCGACTGGTTTTCACAAAACCGTCCGGCGGCGATGATGGTGGGTATCCGGGCAGATGAATCGCTTAATCGGTTTATGACCATCTCCTCGCAGCGCAAACTGCGCTTTGCCGATGATAAGCCATGGACGACATCGGCACCGGGCGGCCATACCTGGTACATCTACCCGATTTATGACTGGAAAACCGCCGATATCTGGACGTGGTTTAGCAAAAGCGGTCATACCTATAACCCCCTTTACGATCTGATGTATCAGGCCGGGGTGCCGCTGCGCTATATGCGCATCTGCGAACCCTTTGGCCCGGAGCAGCGCCAGGGTCTCTGGCTGTATCACGTGCTGGAGCCAGAACGTTGGGCAGCCATTTGCCAGCGCGTAAACGGCGTGCACAGCGGTGGTATTTACGCAGGGTACGACAACAAATTTTATGGCCACCGCAAACTCGATAAACCCGGGCACCACAGCTGGAAGAGTTACGCCCTGTTCCTGCTGGATAGCATGCCGCGGCCAACCGCCGAGCATTATCGTAATAAAATCGCGGTCTATCTGCATTGGTATCAAAAACAGGGAATGGAGGATATCCCCGATAGCCAGGAGAGCGACATCGGCACCCGGGATATCCCTTCATGGCGGCGCGTCTGCAAAGTGTTATTAAACAATGATTACTGGTGTCGCCAGCTCTCATTTAGCCCAACTAAAGCCACCCGCTATAAAAGCTACTGCAAGCGCATAAGTAAAAAACGCCAACAATGGGGACTGCTATGCAACAACGACTAATTACCCAAATAGAAGAGTATCTGGCAGCGCTGCCGGAAGAGGAAAAAATCGACGCGCTGAATCACTTTCGCCAGGCTCTGCACCGCCATAGCCCCTTTCACAACCAGCCGGTTGACTGCGTGCTATGGGTTAAAGAGGAAGAGGTGGTTCCCAACGATTACAACCCTAATAACCTTGCGCCGCCGGAAAAGCGGCTGTTATTAACTTCGCTGGAGGCCAATGGTTTCACGCAACCGATCGTGGTGCAGAATCAACAGTCAAAACGCTATACCATCGTTGACGGTTTTCACCGCCACGAACTGGCGGGCAGCAAGCTGTCGCTGAAAAAACAGCTCAAGGGATATTTGCCGGTAACCTGTCTGTCGGCGAACAGCCCCCCGCGCGATGCCCTGATAGCCGCGACTATCCGCCACAACCGGGCGCGCGGGCGCCATCAGATCCACGCGATGTCGGAAATTGTCCGCGAGCTGGCCAATCTCGGCTGGAGCAATAGCAAAATCAGCAAAGAGCTGGGGATGGATGCCGATGAAGTGCTGCGCCTGAAGCAAATTAACGGTCTGGCCGAGATGTTCGCCGACCGTCAATTTTCTCAGGCATGGACGGTGAAATAGCTACAGGCGACGCAGCCGCTCTGCTGCCGCCAGCAGGGTCTCCGGCTGCTTGGCGAAGCACAGGCGAATCAGCTTATGCGGGAACGGATCGGCACAGAATACCGACAGCGGGATCGCCGCCACGCCGACTTCAGTGGTCAGCCAGCGACAAAAGCTGACGTCATCAAGGTCAGAGATCGCGCTATAGTCGGCCAGCAAGAAGTAGGTCCCTTCACAAGGCAAAATCTCCAGCCGGCTATCGCGTAGCGCATCGATAAACAGATCCCGACGCTGCCGATAAAACGCAGACAGCTCGCGGTAGTGCTCCGGCTGCGCACGCAGCATATCCGCCAGCGCCAACTGAGCGGGCGTATTGACGGCAAACGTCAAATACTGGTGCACCTTACGCAGTTCGGCGCTGATGGCGGCAGGCGCCACGCAGTAACCCACTTTCCAGCCGGTCATGTGAAAAGTTTTACCGAAAGAAGAGACCGCGACCGCCCGCTCGCGCAGCTGCGGATGGGCCAGCACGCTGGCATGCCCCTGCTCTGCAAAACAGATATGTTCATACACTTCGTCGCTGATAACGTAGATTTCCCGTTCAGCGATCGCCTGCCACAACGCGGCAAAATCTTCCCGCTGCCAGACGGTGGCTGATGGATTATGCGGCGTATTAAGAATCACCAAACGGGTACGGTCGCTTAACGTGGCGGCAAACTGCTGCCAGTCAACGCGGAAATGCGGCGGCTGCAGAGCAATACGTTTCAGCACCCCGCCGGAAAGTTCTACCGCCGGCGCGTAGCTGTCATAGCTCGGGTCAAAGCAGATCACCTCATCGCCGGCTCTGACCAGCGCGGTGATCGCCGCATACAGCGCTTCGGTCGCCCCCGCGGTGACGGTAACATCGCTATTCGCATCCGGGCGATAGCCATACAGCTCAGCGGTTTTATCGGCAATGGCTTCGCGCAGCGCCGGTACGCCGGTCATCGGAGCGTACTGGTTAGCCCCCTGGGCGACGTGCCAGGCCAACCGTTCCTGTAGGTAACGCGGGCCATCAAAATCCGGAAAACCTTGTGATAGATTGATGGCCTGATGCTGCTGCGCCAGCGCGCTCATCTGGGTAAATATGGTGGTGCCTAATGCAGGGAGTTTACTCTCAGGAATCAGTGGCTTATAGCTCATTCTCTTTGTTCCGATTGTAATGCTGTTGTTGAAGCCACTATAACACGATGTTAATATTTGGCAATCAAGACGCTTAGACGTCTAAATGCTAACGTTATTTCGCTTGCCGCAGGCAGGCGGCAAACCGACGCCACCGGCAGCACGGCGCACTATCCACTCTGGAGATACCATGATCCGCGCTATCGTGACCGATATTGAAGGCACCACCAGCGACATTCGCTTTGTCCATAACATCTTATTCCCCTACGCCCGCGAGCGGCTGGCCGCTTTTGTCAGCGCGCAGCAGTATGTCGAGCCGGTCAGTACCATTCTCGACAATCTGCGTACAGAAATCGCCGCTCCCGAAGCCAGCGCCGCAGCGCTTATCGACACGCTATTCCGCTTCATGGACGAAGATCGTAAATCCACGGCGCTGAAAGCGCTGCAGGGCATTATCTGGCGCGAGGGCTATCTGAACGGCGACTTTACCGGCCATCTTTATCCCGATGTACTCCCGGCGCTGGAGAAGTGGAAGGCGATGGGCATTGATTTATATGTATATTCCTCAGGCTCGGTCGCCGCGCAGAAATTGTTATTTGGCTACAGCGACGAAGGTGATATTACTCATCTCTTCAGCGGCTATTTCGATACCCTGGTCGGCGCCAAACGCGAAGTTCAATCCTATCGCACTATCGCCGAACAACTGGGGCATAGCCCGGCGAGCATTCTGTTCCTCTCTGATATCCATCAGGAACTGGACGCCGCCGAAGCGGCAGGTTTACGCACCCTGCAGCTGGTACGCGGCGACCGCGACCCGGCCAGCCATCATCCACAGGTTCAGCGTTTTGACGACATCGACCCGGAGCAACTTCCCGCATGAGCGAATTAACTATTTTTTCCGTTAACGACGCCAGCCATCCACGCTGGCACAGCAGCAACGCCGATGAGATCCAGCAGCAATTGCGCGCAAAAGGGGTGCGTTTCGAGCGCTGGCAGGCCGACCGCTACCTGGGCCCGGCGCCAACCGCTGAAACCGTTATTGCGGCCTATCAGCACGCGATTGATAAACTGGTGGCTGAAAAGGGCTACCAGAGCTGGGATGTCATTAGCCTGCGGGCGGATAATCCGCAGAAAGAGGCGCTGCGGGCTAAATTCCTCAATGAGCATACCCATGGCGAAGATGAAGTGCGCTTCTTTGTCGAAGGCGCCGGGCTGTTTTGCCTGCATATCGGCGATGAAGTCTTTCAGGTGCTGTGCGAAAAGAACGATCTGATCTCCGTCCCGGCGCATACGCCGCACTGGTTCGATATGGGTTCGGAGCCGAATTTCACCGCCATTCGTATTTTTGACAATCCGGAAGGCTGGATAGCGCAGTTCACCGGCGATGCTATCGCCGATGCCTATCCGCGCTTACCCTAACCTTTATGCATAGCGGCGGCGCAGCAGCTCGCATTCGAAGAGAAATTCGAGCCCTTCCAGCTGACGCCGCGCCTCGCTAACATCCCTGCCCCAGCAGGTTAAGCCGTGGCCGCGGATCAAAAATCCATAACGCAAAGGATGGCTACGGGCATACGCTTCAACCCGCGCCGCCAGCGCCTCAATATCCTGATCGTTATCAAAAATCGCCACCGGTACGCTATCGAGATGGCTATGCTGCCCGCTCAGCGTTTTTTGCATTTCATAGCCCTGCAGCTGCAGGGTATCGCTGGTTTCAAGACGTGAGAGCACCGTAGCGTGCACGGTATGCACGTGCAGCACGACGTTCGCTTCAGGAAACAGGCGATAAACCAGCGTATGCAAGCCGGTCTCCGCCGACGGTTTACGGCCCGACGGCGCGCGATTGCTGGCGATGTCTACCTGTAAAAAATCGTCGCTGGTCAGGCTGCCCTTATCGCGCCCCGATTCGCTCAACCAACACCAGCGCGCATCCTCGCGTACTGACATATTGCCGCCGGTTGCCGGCGCCCACCCTTTTGCGCCAATCCAGTGACAGGTGGTCACCAGTTGTGCGAGTCGCTCTTGCCACATAATCGTTCCTTATCACTGTTAACCGTTACGCCAGCGGCGCAAAAATACCGTCCGCCACCTGCTGTGGCGTGACCACGCCGCTATCCAGCACCCAACCGCTGATTAACGCAGCTGGCGTCACGTCAAAGGCCGGGTTATAAACCGGCGCGTTTTCTGGCGCCCACTGCACGGCACCAAAGCTGCCTTTTACGCCGGTCACCTCTTGCGCCGCACGCTGTTCAATCGGGATCGCCGCGCCGTTCGGGCAGTAGCGATCGAGAGTGGTTTGCGGCGCCGCCACGTAGAAAGGAATACGATGATAGTGAGCCAGCACCGCCAGCGAATAGGTCCCAATTTTATTCGCCACGTCGCCGTTGGCGGCGATACGATCCGCGCCGACCCATACCGCATCAACCTGCCCCTGCGCCATTAGGCTGGCGGCCATTGAGTCGGTAATAAGCTGATACGGCACGCCCAGCTCCCCCAATTCCCAGGCGGTCAGGCGCCCGCCCTGCAGCAGCGGCCGCGTCTCATCGACCCAGACGTTAGCCACCTTGCCCTGTTCATAGGCCAAAGCGATAACCCCCAGCGCGGTGCCGACCCCCGCCGTCGCCAGGCCACCGGTATTACAGTGGGTCAACAAACGGCTACCCGGCGTTACCAGCGCATTGCCAGCTTCGGCAATGCTGGCGCACAGCTGTTTATCTTCCGCAATCAGGCGCAGCGCTTCGCTCTCCAGCGCCTGCGGATAGTCTTCCTGCGCCAGCGCCTGCTTCATACGATCGAGATTATTCATTAAATTGACCGCCGTCGGCCGCGCCGCGCGCAGGGTTTCCAGCGCCTGAGTGAGCTCGTCGCGGGATAAGCCGCGCTGCGCCAACAGCGCCAGCAGCAGACTGGCGGAGAGACCAATCAACGGCGCGCCGCGCACCCGCAAAGCATGAATATGGTCCACCAGCAGCGCAACGTTATCCGCCGCCAGCCAGCGTTTTTCCTGCGGCAATGCCTGTTGATCGAGAATAAAAAGCTGATTTTCGCTTACCCGCAGGCTGGTGGTCTGTAGTGTCTGCATATCGTTAAATCCCTGTTGCGTTGTTGTATCACATTGTGTCAGGATGAAATCCAGATGTATAGACGTCTGAACGGCTTAATTCAGCACTTTTGAGGATCGAGGCAATGTCGCAATACCATACCTTCACGGCCAGCGATGCGGTGGCTTACGCACAACAATTTGGCGGGCTCGACGATCCGTCTGAGCTGGTGTCGGCGCAGGAGGTAGGCGACGGCAATCTCAATCTGGTGTTCAAAATTTTCGATGCTCAGGGCGTGAGCCGGATTATTGTTAAGCAGGCGCTGCCCTACGTGCGCTGCGTCGGCGAATCCTGGCCGCTGACCCTCGACCGCGCGCGCCTCGAAGCACAGACCCTGGTCGCCCACTATCAGCACAGCCCGCAGCATACGGTACACATTATTCATTTCGATCCCGCTCTGGCGGTGATGGTGATGGAGGACCTTTCCGATCACCGTATCTGGCGCGGCGAGCTTATCGGCAACGTCTACTATCCGCAGGCAGCAGGCCAGTTGGGCGAATATCTGGCGCAGACGCTGTTCCACACCAGCGATTTCTATCTCCATCCGCATGAGAAAAAAGCGCAGGTGGCGCAATTTATCAATCCGGAAATGTGCGAGATCACCGAGGATCTGTTTTTTAACGATCCGTATCAGATCCACGAGCGCAATAACTACCCGGCGGAGCTGGAAGAAGAGGTTGCCGCCCTGCGTGAGGACGCTCAGCTTAAACTGGCGGTCGCGGCGCTGAAGCACCGCTTTTTCTCACAGGCCGAAGCCCTGCTGCACGGCGATATTCATAGCGGCTCCATCTTCGTCGCTGAAAATAGCCTTAAAGCCATCGATGCCGAATTTGGCTATTTCGGCCCTATCGGTTTTGACGTCGGCACCGCCATTGGCAATTTGTTGCTTAACTATTGCGGTCTACCTGGCCATCTCGGCATTCGCGATGCCGCAGCCGCGCGCGAGCAGCGGCTCAACGATATACAGACCTTGTGGCACACCTTCAGCGAGCGTTTCCAGGCGTTAGCGGCGGAGAAAACCCGCGATGCGGCGCTGGCCTGCCCCGGTTACGCCTCAGTATTCCTCAAAAAAGTATGGCGCGATGCCATTGGATTCTGCGGAACTGAACTGATACGCCGCAGCGTCGGGCTTTCACACGTCGCCGATATCGATGCGATTCAGGACACGGCCATGCGCCACGAATGCCTGCGCCATGCAATTACGCTCGGCAAAGCGCTGATCGTCATCGCCGAGCGTATCGATAGCGTGGACGAACTTATCGCCCGCGTACGTCAGTACAGCTAACCGCGTGATTATTTATGTTGGGCTTCCAGGGTGGCAAACCACGGGGCAATAAAGTCTTCGGTCTGCCCCCAGCCAGGGATGATTTTCCCCAGCGACGCCACGTTGACCGCCCCCGGCTGTGCCGCCAGCAGCGCCTGCGGAATCGCCGCCGCTTTGAAATCGTAGGTAGCCGGGGTGCTTTCCCCGGCAATCTTATTGGCAATCAAGCGTACGTTGGTGGCGCCAATGAGTTTCGGATCGACCGCCACGCTAACCTTCCACGGGCTACCGGCCTCCCGCATCAGCTGTAAATCCTGATTGGAAATATCGATGCTGTAGAGTTTGATTTCGCTGCGCCCGTTTTCTTTCAGCGCCTTATAGGCTCCCTGGCTAAAGGCATCCCACGTCCCCCAGATGGCGTCAATTTTACCTTTAGGATACTTAGCCAAAATTGCGCCGACCTTGTTAGCGGTGTCACCCTGCACGTCGGATGAAACGGCGCCGATAGACTCCAGCTCTTTAATCCCCGGATTTTGTTTAAGAAGCGTCTGGTAGGCTGCCTGGCGGCGCTCCATTGGCGGGAAGCCTGCCACCCATAGCTTGATAATATTGGCCTTGCCGTTGAAGTCTTTTACCAGTTGGCCAAAAGAGAGCTCGGTCAACGAGGCGTCATCCTGCTGGCTAACCGTCACGCCGGGGACGGCTCCCTGCACCGCGGTATCGAACACCGCCACTTTGATCCCGGCATCGACCGCTTTTTTCACCAGCGCGGTCGAGTAGGGATCGCGCCCCTGGGAAAGAATAATACCGTCGTATTTCTGGCTAATGGCCTGATTGACGAAATCCTGGAACTTCGCGTCATCACCGTTGCTCAGGAAAGCGCTGACTTTAAAACCGAGCTTTTTACCTTCCTGAATCGCCCCGGCGACAAACTGGGTAGTGTTATCGTCAGAACCGAGATTGCGAATCACCGCGATGCGGATCGGGCCGTTATGCTCAGCTATCGCCGCCGGAACCGGCGTTGGGGTCTGCGCCAGCGCTGCCATCGACTGCAGCAGGCCCAGCGCCATAAGAGAAAGTGCTATCTTTTTCATTTTGTTTACCCTGTAAAGTGTTAGGTACGGCGCTGAAAATAGGTCAGTGCCAGCGCGCCAGCCAGCACCAGTCCTTTAATAATGTCCATCGCGTAATAGGGCACTGACAGCATCACCAGGCCATTGGAAAGCACGCCGAGGATCACCGCTCCCACCAGCGTCCCCAGCGCATTCGGCTTGCCGGAGCCCGCCAGCGAAAAGCCGATCCACGCCGCCGCGACCGCGTCCATCAGGTAACCGCCGCCGGCGTTCACCTGGGAAGAACCAATCCTTGATGCCAGCAGAATGCCGCCCAGCCCGGCCAGCAGCGAGGCAATCACGTAGGCCGCCACTTTATAGCGCGTGATCCGCAGGCCGGAGAGCCGCGCCGCCTCCGGATTACCGCCGATGGCGTACATCCGCCGCCCGTGGGTGGTGAACGACAGCGCCAGCTGTGCGATCAGCGTTACCACCAGCATGATAATGACGATGGTCGGCACCTGCCCCAGCGCGCCAAACGCCGCCGGAATCGTGCCTTCAGCCATATCGCCGCTCGGTAACACCATATTTTCGGTGATCGAACCGCCGTAGCTGTAGGTCATCGCCACGCCCTGAATCACAAACAGGCTGGCAAGCGTGGCGAGCATGTCAGGAATGCGCAGCACCACGATCAGAAACGCGTTGAATAACCCCACCAGCGTACAGAGCGCGAGGGTAATCAGAATGGCTTCAGTGGTGTTCAGGCCGTGCCAGACAAACAACGAAATCACTAACGCATTCGCCAGCGACGCCGTCGACCCCACCGACAGATCAAAGCCGCCGATGGTGAGCGAAATCGACACCCCGATGGCAATCACCGTCACGATAGCGATGGAGCGCAGAATGTTGATGATGTTAAAGGGATCAAGAAAGTTATCTGAGGCTAAACCAAAGACGCCAACCAGCAGCACCACGGTCAGCAACATACCCCATTTATAGAGAAAATCGAAAAACCGCTGACGGCCCGATACCGTCGCGTTGACTGCCAGGGCCTTGCTCACGCTGCCGCTCCTCCGGTGGAGTAATAAAGAATCGTCTCTTCCCGCGCCTCGGCGCCGGGTATTTCCGCCACAATGCGCCCATCCCACAACACGCAGATGCGATCGCACAGGCCCACCAGCTCGGAAAATTCGCCGGAGGCGTAAATCACGCCCCGGCCCTCCCGCGCCAGGCCATCAATCAACTGAAACAGATCGGTTTTCGCTTTCACGTCCACCCCTTTCGTCGGCTCGTCGAAAATCAGCACGTTTGCGCTGCCGCGCAGCCATTTGCCGATGGCCACTTTTTGCTGATTACCGCCGGAGAGACGGCGCAGTGACTGCCCCGGTCCGGTGGCACGCACGCCGATACGGGCAATTACCTCCTGCGCCCACCGCCACGCCTGCCGATGGCCGAACAGGCTCCAGCGCGAAAAGCTGTTATCGGCGCTGACCGCCAGATTCATGGCGATCGCCTCATCAATGAATATCCCCTCTTTGCGCCGCTCTTCCGGCACCAGCGCCAGCCCCTGGAGGACGGAATCGGCCGGATCGCGCGGCCGCCACGGCTGGCCGTTAAGTTCGCCGTAGCGCAGTCGGCTTTTGCTGGCGCCGAATAAGGCTTTGCAGAGTTCAGTTTTCCCCGCGCCCGCCAAGCCGGCGATACCGAGAATTTCCCCCTTATGCAGGCGTAGCGAGATATCCTGCAACAGCGCTTCATCATGCAAACCCTCAACCTGCAACAGCACCTCTTCGCCATGCGGCGGACGCGCAGGCGGGAAAATATCGCTCAACTCGTGGCCAAGCATTTTTTCGACGATCTGCTCGCCGCTGAGCTCGGCCATCGGCCCGCTTTCGATTAAACGGCCATCGCGCAGCACCGTCAGGGTGTCGCAAATCGCTTTCAGCTCATGGATACGATGCGAAATAAAGACCACGCCGATCCCCTGCTGCTGCAGACGACGAACCACCGCAAATAAGCGTTCGCTTTCGTGCTGATCCAACGGCGCGGTGGGTTCATCAAGAATCAAAAAACGGCAGTGGTGCGACAGCGCGCGAGCCAGCAGAATTTGCTGCTTTTCAGCAAGGGTACAGCTATCGATTGAACGTCGAACGTCCAGCGCAATATCAAGCTGCGCCAGCGCTTCGCGCGCCTGCTGGCGCACCCGCGACCAGCGAAAAACCGCACCCGGTTCAGCCAGCCTGTCCAGCATGATGTTTTCCGCAATGCTCAGCCCCGGAACCAGCGCAACATCCACCTCCTGCTGTACCAGATGAATCCCCAGTTGCTTTGCATCGCGCGGCGAACGAATGCTAACCGGCTGGTTATTGATCACCACTTCACCTTCGTAATCGGCATGCGTCCCGCACAACACCGCCATCAGCGTCGATTTGCCTGCGCCGTTGGCGCCGGTCAGCGCATGCACCGTTCCGCCCTTAAGGGTAAACGCCACCTTGCTCAGCGCCTGAAAGCCGGAAAAGGCCAGGCTAATGTTATGCATCTCAAGGCGATTCACGCTCATCACCCTCCCCAGGCAATTAATATTCTGATTTAACGAATTTTTCACAGCCGCCGATGCCTGACAACTGCGTAAAAAGCATAAGCTAAAACCAAATAATATTAGCCATCTGGATGTCCAGACATAACATCAGGTTAACCCAACACCCATAAGGAGCGCTTCCCGCCCTGGCAGCGCTTTAGCCTGCCGGCGACGTTACCCCTGACGCTTTGCGCGCAACGTTTGAGAAGGTGGAATACTTCAGCCGTTAATCACCCAGACCATCTATACCTAATGATGATTCTCACCACTCTCGTAACGAGGTCATCATGCAGATCGATTTAACAGGTAAGAAGGCGCTGGTTACCGGCGCCAGCCGTGGGTTGGGTCGCGCTATTGCGCTGTCGCTGGCGCGCGCCGGCGCCGATGTGGTTATTACGTATGAAAAATCGGCCGATAAAGCCCAGGCAGTCGCCGATGAAATTAAGGCGCTGGGTCGGTACAGCGAAGCGGTGCAGGCAGACAGCGCCAGCGCGCAGGCCATTCAGGATGCCGTCACCCATGCAGCCCGGGCCCTCGGCGGGCTGGACATTCTGGTCAACAACGCTGGCATCGCCCGCGGCGGTCCACTGGAATCCATGACGCTGGCGGACATTGACGACCTTATCAACGTCAATATTCGTGGGGTGGTCATCGCTATCCAGGAAGCGCTGGTGCATATGTCCGATGGCGGACGGATCATCAACATCGGCAGCTGTCTGGCCAACCGCGTAGCCATGCCGGGCATCGCGGTTTACGCCATGACCAAGTCCGCCCTCAACTCCCTGACCCGTGGCCTGGCGCGTGATTTAGGCCCTCGCGGGATCACCGTTAACCTTGTCCATCCAGGGCCGACCAACAGCGATATGAACCCGGAGGATGGGGAACAGGCGGAAGCCCAGCGCCAGATGATTGCGGTCGGTCACTACGGCCAGCCGCAAGACATCGCCGCGGCGGTCACCTTCCTGGCCAGCCCGGCCGCCGGGCAGATCTCCGGTACGGGGCTCGACGTGGATGGCGGCCTGAACGCCTGATCGCATATTTTCTGCAAGCCTCTGTCGCCCGGCAGAGGCCTTCCCGCGCCGCCTCGACGGGTTACGCTTTGCCTCTTACCTGCGTTTACAGATGGCAGAGATCGACGACGAAACCGACGACGATCTGGAAGATATTGAAATCGAACACGATTGCTATGATGACGTAATGCTGTCAGGTGAAGTATGCGACGTGATGCATAAAGAAAATCAGCCTCTACTTACCGAAAGAAGGCTAGCAGCACTTCGCCCCGCCCTTACCGCCATAGCGCGCGTCCTGGCGTTCGCGAAAGAACTCTTCATAGGTCATCGGCGTCTGATCCGGGTGGGTTATTCGCATATGCTCGACGTAGTTATCGTAATCCGGCACGCCGATCATCATCTTCGCCGCCTGGCCTAAATATTTTCCTGCTTTTGAAAGGGTGTCGAACATAATGAGTTTCTCGCTTATTTCCCTCACCCCAGCCCTCTCCCACAGGGAGAGGGAGGAGAAGAAAGGTAGGCCAAACAGGTTAATGCGCGCGTTTTGCCTGCGCCGTTAAGCCCTGCGCATCCGCGGGCATCGCTTCATACGGCGTCTCTTTCGCCGTCGGTTTATCCTCTTTCAGCGCCGCCAGCGCGGTTTTAATCGAGAACAGCGCCAGAACCACCACCACAATCATAAAGAAGATAGTCAGCCCGGCATCAAGACGGTTATTAAACACCAGCTGCGCCAGCTGCGATTCCGTATACTGCGGCGGAATGGCGCCGCTGTCGATCATCGCCTGGAATTTATTGGCGATGGCCAGGAAACCGACTTTGGTATCCGGGCTAAACGACTTCTGCCAGCCAGCGGTCAACGTACAAATCAGCAGCCAGCTTGTCGGCAGCAGCGCCACCCACGCATAGCGCTGGCGTTTCATCTTGAACAGTACCACCGCGCACAGCATCAGCGCCATCCCCGCCAGCATCTGGTTGGCGATACCGAACAGCGGCCACAGGGTATTGATGCCGCCCAACGGATCGACCACCCCCTGATGCAGGAAGTAGCCCCACGCCAGGACGCACAGCGCGGTCGCCAGCAGGTTAGCTGGCAGCGAGCTGGTTTTTTTCAACCCCGGACTCACCACGCCCAGCAGATCCTGCAGCATGAATCGCGCCGCGCGGGTGCCGGCATCAACCGCCGTCAGGATAAACAGCGCCTCAAACAGAATGGCGAAGTGGTACCAGAAAGAGACATCCATCAGCCCGCCCAGCGAGCCGTGCAGAATGTAAGCCATCCCCACCGCCAGCGTCGGCGCGCCGCCGGCGCGTGAAATAATCGACTGTTCGCCGACCTCGCTGGCAATCTGGCGCAGCGTATCCGGGGTTATGCTAAAGCCCCAGCCGCTCACCACCTGCGCCGCCGAGGCCACAACATCGGTGGTTCCCGCCGGCGCCAGCACCGCCATCGGGCTGTTCATCGCGAAGTAGACGCCCGGATCGATAATACAAGCCGCCACCAGCGCCATAATGGCGACGAAGGATTCCATCAACATGCCGCCGTAGCCGATAAAGCAGGCTTGCCCTTCGTTGGCCAACATTTTCGGCGTGGTGCCGGAGGAGATCAGCGCGTGGAAGCCGGAAACCGCGCCGCAGGCGATGGTGATAAACAGGAACGGGAACAGGTTGCCGGTCCATACCGGGCCGGTGCCGTCAACGAACTTCGTCAGCGCCGGCATGGTCAGCGTCGGGCGCATAATTAGGATGCCAATCGCCAGCCCAACGATGGTGCCGATTTTCAGGAACGTGGAGAGATAGTCGCGCGGCGCCAGCAGCAGCCAGACTGGCAGTACCGCAGCCACAAAGCCGTAACCCACCAGAATCCAGGTCAGCTGTACGCCGGTGTAATCAAACCACGGCGCCCAGGTCGGGCTTTCCGCCACCCAGCCGCCGGAAATGATCGCGAACACCAGCATCACCAGGCCTATCACCGACACCTCGCCGATGCGCCCCGGGCGCAGATAGCGAATATAGATGCCCATAAAAATCGCCAGCGGGATGGTAAAGGCGACGGTGTATGTCCCCCACGGACTGTGGGTCAATGCTTTCACCACGATCATCGCCAGTACCGCGAGGATGATCACCATGATCATAAAACAGGCCACCAGCGCCAGTACGCCAGCGGTTGGCCCCATCTCCTCTTTAACCAGTTCGCCAAGCGAACGGCCATCGCGACGGGTCGAAACAAACAGCACCATAAAGTCCTGCACGGCGCCGGCCAGCACCACGCCGGCGAGGATCCAGATCATCCCCGGCAGGTAGCCCATCTGCGCGGCAAGCACCGGGCCAACCAGCGGCCCTGCGCCGGCAATCGCCGCAAAATGGTGACCGAACAGCACTTTTTTGTCAGTCGGAACATAATCGAGGCCGTCGTTATGTCGTACCGCCGGCGTCATCCGCGTTGGGTCAACGCCGAGGACGGTTTTGGCGATATACAGGCCGTAGAAACGATACGCGATCAGATAAACGCAGACCGCCGCGACGACAATCCACAGCGCATTTATCTGCTCACCCCGGTTTAAGGCGATATAGCCGAGGGCAAAGGCTCCGATCACGGAGAGCAGTGTCCAGATAAGGTATTTCCCTGAATTATTCATTGTTGTGGTCCACCGGTAGGGTAATCAGGATGTTACAGTTTGTTTCTAGAACACAACGCAGAGTTTAACAACTTCGAAACAGCGCAGATGCCATGCCGCGGCGGAGATTTGTCTCACATTGCTAGCGAGATCACTTAAGGCAGGAAAATAAATGAAAGGATTACCGTGAACGGTGCCGTTTTTTTGTCGGGTGGCGGCTAACGCCTTACCCGACCTACAGATCCGTAGCCCGGCTCAGCGCAGCGCAAGCCGGGGAAATAGCAGCGTCTTAGCCAAGCACCGCGGTTCCCAGACGACAGGTGCAGCAGCGCCGCCCTTTTTCGTCATACACCACAATTTCCCAGCTCTGACTCTGGCGGCCAAGATGCAGCGGTCGGCATTCGCCGCGCACTTTACCGCTGGAGACCGGACGATGGTGGGTAGCGTTAAGCTCGGTGCCCACCACACATTGCCCATCCTCGGTCATCAGCCAACCGGCCATCGAGCCCAGCGTCTCCGCCAGCGCCGCGGAAGCGCCGCCGTGCAGCAGACCAAACGGCTGATGCGTGCGCGCATCCACCGGCATCTCCGCCTCCAGCAGCGCCTCCTCCAGCCGGGTGTAGACAATACCCAGATGCGCCACCATGGTGTTTTCGCTACTGGCGTTCAGCGCCGCAAGCGTGAGCTCTCGTTTCCAGGCCATCTACGCCCCCAGCGTCGAGCCGCCATCGACCACAATATCCTGCAGCGTAATATGGCTGGCGTGAGAAGAGGCGAGGAACAAAATGGTATTGGCGATCTCCTGCGGTCGGGCGATTTTGCCCAGCGGGATGCCAAGCTTAAACTGCTCGCCAAATCCGCGGATCCGCTGCTGTTCAGCATCTTCATTGACCCACAGGGTACGTTGCATATCGGTGTCGGTGGAGCCCGGCGATACCAGGTTGCAGCGCACGCCGCTACCTGCCAGCTCAAGCCCGACGGTCAACGCCAGGCTTTTCAGCGCCGCTTTCGAGGCGCCATAGGCGCTCATGCCGATACGCGGCGTATGCGCGGCATCGGAGGCGACGGTGACGATCGCCCCGCCCCGCTGACGGCGGAACTGCGCCATCGTCTGCTGAAACAGATTAAACGCGCCGCCGACGTTCACAGCGAAAGTCTGCTGCCAGTCCTCCGCGCTCAATTGATCGGTCGCCCCCATGCGCAGGATCCCGGCGGCATTCACCAGCACGTCCAGTCGTTCGATATCGTTGAGCAGACGCGCGCAAACGTCGCGTACCTGGTCGGCATCGGCGACGTCGAGCATTTCGGTGGCAAACGGATAACCTTCGCCGTCAAAGGCAAGGTCGAAACCGGTGACGTTGGCCCCGGCCTCGACGAAAGCCAACGCGGTGGCATAGCCAATGCCTTTACCTGCGCCAGTCACCCACACGGTCTGGCCGTGAAAATCGAGCGCCGCCATTATTTCACCTCGCGGGAGAGCAGCGCCCACCAGGCGTCGATGGTCGGGTTTTTCGCCAGCATCACGAAGTCGATATCGCCGTGTACTTTGCGCCAGCGGGCGGCCAGCGCCATCATACGCACCGAATCCAGACCGTAGTCGATCAGGTTTTCATCATCCAGCGGTTCGTCGGATTCGTCGAGCAGCGGCAGAATTAGTGCGCGCAGCGCCGCTTTGGAGGCCGGCAGCGGCAACAATTCTTCGGTCATCACCACGCGTCCAGAACGGCCGGCGACGTATTTCAGCGCCATCAAATGCTCTTCGCGGCTGAAATCTGCCAGCGCGTCGGCGACAAAGAACGGTTTGATATCGCGCATAAAAGCGTCGGTGGCGGTGGTCATGCAGCCGATATGGGCGTAAACGCCGGTGATGATCAGCTGGTCGCGGCCGGTCTCTTTCAGCATCTCTTCAAGCGGTGAGCGATGAAACGCGCTGTAGCGCCATTTCACCAGCACCGTATCCTGTTCATCCGGCGCCAGCGCGGCAATCACCTGCTGCTGCTCCGGCGATCGGGTCAACCCCGGCCCCCACATATCATTCAACAGGGCGCGGTCTTCATCGCTCTGCTCTTTCGGCTGGGCGGTGTAGTACACCGGAATGCCGTTTTGTTTGCAGAAGTCGCGCAGGGCGGCGATATTGGCCACCACTTTTTCCATCATCGCGCTGTTTTCGCCCCAGAAGTTGAGGAAATACTCCTGCATATCGTGGATCAGCAGCGCGGCGCGCGACGGCTCAAAGGCCCAGTTAACTTTGTTGGCCGGAATATCGCTGGCTTCCGGCAGCGCGTAAGCCTGTAATTTAGGGATTGCCATTTTCTGTTCTCCTTCAGCCCAGCTTGCCTTCGGCCAGCCACTGACGTAATTGTTTTTTATCGACTTTGCCCACCGGCGTCAGCGGCAGCGCGGCAACGCACTCCACGCGATCCGGCAATTTAAATTCCGCCACGCCCTGCTCGCGCAGGAAACGGCGCACCGCGACGGCGCGCAGCGGCGATGTCACCACCAGATAAGCGCAGCTCTTCTCGCCCAGCAGATTGTCTTCAATGCTAACCAGCGCGGCGTGGATCACCGCCTCATGGCGCAGCAGCAGGTTTTCTATCTCTTCAGCGGCGATCTTCTCGCCGCCGCGGTTGATCTGATCTTTTTCCCGGCCCTGGACGGTGATATAGCCATCTTCATCGATCGAAATCAGATCGCCGGAGCAGTAAAATCCATCGGCATCAAAGGCTTCAGCGTTATGTTGCGGACTGTTGTAATAGCCGCGGAAGGTATAAGGGCCGCGGGTCATCAGACGGCCCACTTCGCCGCGCGGCAGCGGGTTACCGTCGGCATCCGCCACCCACACTTCGTCGTCAGGACACATCGGGCAACCCTGGGTGTTGATAATTCGCTGCGGGCTATCGTTGAGGCGGGTGTAGTTAACCAGCCCTTCCGCCATGCCGAACACCTGCTGCAGCTGGCAGCCGATTTCCGCCGGGATACGCGCGGCGAGCGTCGCGGACAGGCGCGCTCCGCCAACCTGCAGCAGCTGCAGCGATTGCAGTTGCGCGTTGCTGCCCCATTCATGAATAGCCTGCAGCCACAGGCTGACCGCCGGCGGCACCAGCGACGCGACGTTAATCTGATGTTTTTCGATCAGCGGGAAACACAACGTGGCGCTCGGGTCAGCGGCCAAGATCACCCGGCCGCCGGCGAGAAAGACGCCCAGCGATCCCGGCGAGCTCATCGCATAGTTGTGGGCCGCCGGCAGCGCGTTGAGATAGCGCGTGTCGGCGTTAATCCCGCAGATCTCGTTGCTGCGGCGGATACTGTAGTCGTAATCGTTATGGGTTCGCGGAATAAGCTTCGGCGTCCCGGTGCTGCCGCCGGAGAGCTGGAAAAAAGCCACTTCGTCAGCCGGTGTCGGATTGGCGACAAAGTTATCCGCCGTGCGGTTAATTTCCGTTGCCAGGTCGCGCTCGCCGCCATCGTTACGCAGCAGCGCGACACGCAGCGAAGGATGCTCAGCGATAAAACCATTAAGGAAACTATCGTCAGCAAACAGCGCGTGCTCGCGATCGGCAATCAGCAGCACCGGTTTAATCTGCGCGGCATAGGCGTTGAGTTCGCTGCGCTGATGGCTAAACAAAGCGTTAACCGGTGCGACGCCGATGCGCAGCAGCGCAAAGAAAGTAATGTAGAACTCGGCGACGTTGCCAAGCTGCACCAGCGCGGTTTCTCCGCGCTTGAGTCCCTGATGCTGCAGGGAGGACGCGAGGTTATCCACCAGTTGGTTAAACTGGCGGTAGCTAATCTGCCGCTCGCCGTCGATAATCGCCACGGCGTCATTGTCCGCATGACGAGTAATCAGATTGGTTAACGGCAGATCCTGCCAGTAGCCTTTTTGACGATAGCGGGCCGCAAACTCTTCCGGCCAACGGGTAAATGCAATCATCCTTGCCTCTTAATTCAAGCCAAATACGTTGAGCATGGTGGTGAGTTTGACGCCGGTTTCACGCCATTCGCCCAGCGGCGAAGAGGCCGGGACGATACCCGCGCCGGCAAACAGGCGCAGCGAGCGTTGATGTAAGCGCGCGCAGCGGATGGTCACTACCCATTCGCCGTTGCCTTCGTCATCGCACCAGCCGACAATGCCGCCAAACAGTTGGCGATCGAAGGGTTCGAGCTCGGCAATCAGCCGCTTCGCCACCTGGTGCGGGAAGCCGCTCAGCGCCGGGGTCGGGTGCAGCAGGCAGGCCAACGACATGGCGTTTTCTTCCGCCAGCGCCGTCCCTTCGATCGGCGTCGCCAGATGCCAGAGCGTCGGGGTGGTAATCAGCTGCGGCGATTCCGGTAGCGACAATTGGCTACTGCGCGGGCCCAGCACGCTCTTCATCGCCTGCGTCACCAGCTCATGCTCATGGCGATCTTTGCCTGACGCCAGTAGCTTATTACCCGCTTCCCGGTCCAGCACATCGTCAGGCTGGCGGCGGGCGGAGCCGGCCAGCGGCAGCGAACTGAAGTGCAGTCCTTCTTTACGCAGTAGCAGTTCCGGGCTGGCGCCCAACAATACCCCGCCATCAGATAGCGGGACATGGAAATTAAAGCTCGCCGGGTTCTGGGCGATCAGCCGTTCCAGCAGCGCGCCGCTATCAACCCGGTCGCGGGTCGTAATATCAATCAGCCTTGATAGCACCACTTTGTCGACTTCCGGAGTCGCCGTTAGCGCGGCGGCGCGTTCCACCATCGCCAAAAACTCGTCCTGTTCCGGGATCTCCTGACGATCGACAACATCCATCGCCTTGAGCGGCGCCGCATAACGCGCGGACTGCTGTTTGTCGGTACGGGAGAAGGTTTCCCAGCGTTCGGGAATATAGAGCTCGGAAGGCTGATTGGTGTCGAACGGGATCGCCCCGACCATGACCGGCTTGCGGATCCCCGCCGCGCGGGCCTCGGCAAATGCGGCCGCCATTTTCTGCTGGAACTCGCCGTTCAGTGAATCACCGCCGACGGCAGGTTGGGAAAAACGGCTAAAACAGCCGGTGGTGCTGAAGCTGCGGTACGGCGACATAAAGAAGAAGCTTTGCGGCGACAGGGTCTGCGTTTTTTCCTGTACATCCTCAGCCAGTGACGTTTCCATATCATCCTCCAAAAACGATAAAGATATTAAGAATAATTATCATTTATATTTTTGTTGGCTAACCTAAAAGGTATTGCTCTCCTTGTCAACCGCACAAACAGCAGGTTATGCGACTTACACTTGCATCCGGACAATACAATGTTGAAAATGAGACGTATTTACTACAACTGACTCAGGATGCGAATTCGTGAATTTTGCCACTTTTTGCCGTCGTACTTTACTCGCCAGCGGGCTGTGCCTTTTAGGAATTACCTCAGCGCTGGCGGCAGACTGGCCGCGTCAGATCGTCGATAGCCGCGGCACTCATACGCTGGAAAGCCAACCGCAGCGCATCGTCTCGACCAGCGTCACCCTCACCGGCTCGCTGCTGGCTATTGATGCGCCGGTGGTCGCCAGCGGCGCGACCACGCCGAATAACCGCGTGGCAGATGCGCAGGGCTTTCTGCGCCAGTGGGGCGATGTCGCTAAAAAACGCAAACTGGCGCGGCTCTATATTGGCGAACCCAGCGCCGAAGCGGTGGCGGCGCAGATGCCGGATCTGATTCTGATAAGCGCCACCGGGGGAGATTCCGCGCTGGCCCTGTACGACCAGCTGTCGACTATCGCGCCGACGCTTATCATCAACTACGACGATAAAAGCTGGCAGACGCTTCTTACCCAATTAGGGCATATTACCGGTCACGAAAAGCAGGCGGACGCGCGCATTGCCGAATTCAATAAACAGCTCGTTTCGTTAAAAGAGAAACTAAAGTTGCCGCCGCAGCCGGTGACCGCGCTGGTTTATACCGCCGCGGCGCACAGCGCCAATATCTGGACGCCGGAATCAGCGCAGGGTCAGATGCTGGAACAGTTAGGCTTTAAGCTGGCGACGCTGCCGGGTAACCTGCACGCCAGCCAGAGCCAGGGTAAGCGTCACGACATCGTGCAGTTAGGCGGCGAGAATCTGGCAGCGGGTATCAACGGCGAAAGCCTGTTCCTGTTCGCCGGCGATGAGAAAGACGCCGGGGCCATTTACGCCAACCCGCTACTGGCGCACCTACCGTCGGTTGCCGCTAAACGCGTTTATCCGCTGGGGACCGAAACCTTCCGTCTGGACTACTACAGCGCCATGCTGGTGCTGCAGCGTTTATCGGCGCTCTTTGCCTGATTCTCTTCCCGGCCCTGCGCCGGGATTTCATTTCACATCATCGCCCACATCATCATGTTGTTATAAAAGAATTTTTTATTTCTTTCCTCTCTTGATACCTCATCGGCGCCTCACGCGAATCATCATCGTTTCAGGTGTTGTTTTGTGATTAGCCATCGTCGCCGCCTTCCCCGAATATCTGCCCCACACCACTTGAGGTGGACATTCAACTCAGAAGGAACTTACCGTGACCACTAGCAAATTGATCAAGGGCGATACCCTGACCGAAACCAGCAATGCGGCAGATGGTTTTAACCCGGCAACTGAAGTCAGCAACTACAGCTATACGTCAGACCGCGTCGCTAAACCGGTCTATAACAAATATAAAAGCGCGACCAACAAACCAAAGGTCTTCGGTTACTACACCGACTGGTCTCAGTACGATGGCCGCCTGCAGGGCAGCGATGCGAAAGATAACCGCGGACGCGGCTACGACCTGACCAACGTCTCCCCTACCGCTTACGATAAAATCATCGTTGGCTTCGTCGGCGTAACCGGCTTCCATAAAGTGGATGGTCTGTATCGCGATGTGGTAGCCGAAGGGGCTGAGCAGTGCGGCAAAGTCAAATATGAACCGACTTTCCTCGACCCGTGGGGCGACTTCCAGTCCTACGTTAACGTTGGCCACAGCGTCAGCGGCTGGGATGTTGATCCGAAAACCGTGACCCAAACCAATACTAAAGGTCTGCTCGGCGGTCTGCGCGATCTGCAGGCGAAAGCTAAACAGCAGGGCCACAACCTGGTCCTGTCCATGAGTATCGGCGGCTGGACCATGAGTAATGGTTTCCATGAAACCGCAGCGTCTGATTCCGCCCGTAAAACCTTCGCTAAAGGCGTGGTTAAGCTGTTCAAACAGTTCCCGATGTTCAGCGAAGTGGATATCGACTGGGAATACCCGAATGCCGAAGGCGCCGGCAACCCCTACGGCCCGGAAGATGGCGATAACTACGCCCTGCTGATTGGCGAACTGCGTAAGCAGCTGGATTCCGCCGGCCTGAGCGATGTCAAAATCTCTATCGCCAGCTCCGCCGTGGTGAAGACCTTTGATTATTCCAACGTCAAAGCGCTGATGAATGCCGGCCTGTACGGCATCAACGTCATGACCTATGACTTCTTCGGCACCCCGTGGGCGGAAAGCATCGCGCACCACACCAACCTGAAAGCCATTGAGCAAGGCGGCTGGGCGATTAACACCATCGTTGAACATCTGCTGGCGGAAGGTTTCCCGGCTGAGCGCATCAACATCGGTTACGCCGGCTATACCCGTAACGGCCGCAACGCCGAGCTGGAATCGCTGTCTCCGCTGAAAGGCACCTATAACCCGGGTAACGGCACCACCGTCGGTACCTTTGAATCCGGTACCAACGAATGGTATGACGTCATTTATAACTACCTGGATCTGGAAAACCAGAAAGGGCGTAACGGCTTTAACGTTTATACCGACCAGGTGGCTGACGCAGATTTCCTCTACAATCCGGAATCCAAACTGTTTATGTCGCTGGATACCCCGCGCACCGTCAAAGCCAAAGGGGAATACGCTGCCAGCCTGGGCTTAGGCGGCCTGTTTACCTGGACTATCGACCAGGACAACGGCGTGCTGGTTAACGCCGCCCGTGAAGGGCTGGGCTACGAAATCGCCTCTGAAGTTATCGATATGGAGCCGTTCTATTTCGAAGGCATCAACGTTGTGCCTGCTGATGAACAAGAAGACGATAAGTCAGAAGATGAGCCAACTGAACCAACGGTAAACCATGCGCCGGAAGCGGCAATTGAAATGATGGTCGTAGGCGGCTCCCGCGTACGCCTGTCCGGGGAAAAATCGTCTGATGAAGATAGCGACGAGCTGAGCTACAGCTGGGGCGTGCCGGCAGCTATTGATGTTGCGGATAAAACCGCCGCGGTTATTGAGTTCGATGTACCTGAAGTCACCGCGGATACCGAGTTCACTTTCACGCTGTTCGTTCGCGATACCTGGGGTGAACCGTCAACCCAGCAGCGCTTTATCCTCTCCGTCGTCGTGGCTTCCGGGGACGGTCAGAGTGATGACAAGCCAGCCGATGAGCCGGCAGATGAACCTGCTGACGAAGAAAAAGAGACTGATGACACTACGCCTGCGCAGGATGATGACGTGGTACCGTCTGACGACGCCACGCCTTACCCGCTGTGGGATGCCAAAACCGTTTATGGCGGCAACTGGGGTACCTTTGAAACCGTGAGCTGGAAAGGCCACAACTACCAGGTGAAATGGTGGTCTCAGGGCAACCAGCCTGACCTGTACTGCGGCCAGTTCGACGTCTGGAAAGATCTCGGCGCGTACTAAGGGTTATAAATGAAACCAGGCCCCGGAGCAATCCGGGGCCTTTTTGCTGTTGTCGCGCTTAACTTTCGCTGACCATTTCCGGACGCTGAAAACGACGTAGCTCGCGCAATAAGCCAATCAGTAATACGCCAACAATTACCAGCGCCCAGCCGCTGGCGCTGGCGGAAGCCACCGGGGTCATCACCGCCCCTAATCCGCCAAGCAACGCCGCGCCAATGGCATCGCCGGTGACGTTCTGCGCGGTCCACAGGCCATTAATGCGCCCCAACATATTCTCCGGCGTTTGCGTCTGGATAAGCGTGTATTGTAGCAGCGAGCTTATCGCGCTCAGCCAACCAAACAGCGCCAGACAGAGCGCGCCCAGCGCCCAGAACGGCATCACGCTGAACAGCGCAATCGCCACAAACGACCCTACCGTCGTTATCAGCATCAACGCCCCCGGCTTCGCGGTATGTGCCAGTTGTCCGCTGGTTAACGCCCCCAGCGCCGCGCCAAGCGGAATGGCGGCATACAACAGGCCAATCTGCGAATTTGACATCTGCCAGCCTTCCGCCAGCGCCGGATAAAGCACCCGCACCGCGCTGGCCATCGTCAACAGGCCGCCGAGCAGCGCAATGCCGCCAATAAGCGGGCTATTAAAGAGAAATTTCAGCCCCGCCAGCAACGATTTCAGCGGATGCTCGCGCGGCTGCGGCGGTGGCGGCAGCAGCGGCAAGCGTAGCAGCGTCAGGGTGGTAATGAACGTCCCCGCCGCCGCCAGGCCATAGTTCCAGGCCACGCCGCCGGTCGCCAGCAATAGCCCGCCGATCATCGGCGATATCACCGAACCGAGACGCACGGTCAGCATGGTGATCGCTCCGGCCTGCATCAGGTTTTCGCGGCCGACTAAAGCCGGCGTTGCCGCCAGAAGCGCGGTCACGCCCAAAGAGGCGAAGAAGCCATCCCAGATCCCCAGCAGGTAAATTGCCGCCAGCGAGGGTTCCGGTAGCATAGCGTTCAGGCACAGGCCGACGAAGCCCACGCCGCAGGTGCCACGCGCCAGCAGGATCAGGCGTTTGCGTTCATAACGGTCGGCCAGCACGCCGCCGACCATCAGCCCAATGAACATCGAACAGCCGGTCAGCATCACCGAGAGCCCCACCTGCCAGGTCGAATGGGTCATCATCTGGATTTGTACCGGGATCGCCACGCCCAGCAGGCCAAGCGACAGGATAGAGATAAAGCGAGCGATAAAGACGGCGCGGAACGCCGGATGGGTGCGCAGGAGGCTGACATCAAGCAGCCGGGAAGGTCGGTTCATGCAAGGGCCTTGTCGTTATTTTTCATACCATTTTTATGGTTTCTCATGGTAACATAACTGAATAAAATCGATAACGATAATTAATATCATTATCATGTCAGGGATTTGAACTATGTCGTTTTCTACGACCACGGTGCGCGCCGTCGCCGTGCCTGGTCTCTTGTTACTTTTAGCTCTCGCGATTGCGCTCAGCCTGCTTATCGGCGCCAAACCTCTGCCGCCTTCGGTGATTGTCGATGCCTTCTCCGGCAGCTGTCAGAGCGCCGACTGCACTATCGTACTGGATGCCCGCCTGCCGCGTACGCTGGCCGGATTGCTGGCCGGCTGCGCGCTTGGCCTCGCCGGCGCGCTAATGCAAACCCTCACCCGTAACCCGTTGGCCGACCCGGGCCTGCTCGGCGTCAACTCCGGCGCCAGCTTCGCCATCGTGCTCGGTGCGGCGCTGCTCGGCATCACTTCGCCGCAGGAGCAGTTGCTGATGGCCTTCTGCGGCGCCTTCGCCGCGTCGCTACTGGTCGCGTTTACCGGCAGCCAGGGCGGCGGCCAGCTTAGCCCGGTGCGCCTGACCCTCGCGGGGGTGGCGCTGGCGGCGGTACTGGAAGGCTTATCTAACGGCATCGCCCTGCTCAACCCGGACGTGTATGACCAGCTGCGCTTCTGGCAGGCCGGCTCGCTGGATATTCGCACCCTGCAAACGCTGAAAATCGTCCTGCTACCGGTGCTGATTGCCGCCGTGGTAACTCTGTTTCTTAGCCGGGCGCTGAACAGCCTGAGCCTCGGCGCCGACACCGCCACCGCGCTCGGTAGCCGGGTCGCGCGCACCCAGCTTATCGGCCTGCTGGCAATTACCGTCCTGTGCGGCAGCGCGACGGCGCTGGTCGGCCCTATCGCCTTTATCGGCCTGATGATGCCGCATATGGCACGCTGGCTGGTGGGGGCGGATCACCGCTGGTCATTGCCGGTTACGCTGCTCGCCACCCCCGCCCTGTTGCTGTTTGCCGACGTGCTTGGCCGCCTGTTGGTGCCTGGTGAATTGCGCGTTTCGGTGGTCAGCGCCTTTATCGGCGCGCCGGTGTTGATCTGGCTGGTTCGCCGTCAGCCGCGAGGAGGTGCGCTGTGATGGCTCCCTCCCGCCGCCTGATGTTCTGCTGCCTGCTGCTGATCGCCGCCAGTCTGCTGGTGTCCCTGCTCGGTCTGGGTAATGGCCTGGTGCCGCTCAGCATTGAACAGGTGGTTTCCGCGCTGCTCGGCGACGCGCCGCGCAACGTCAGCATGGTGGTCACCGAATGGCGCTTGCCGCGCGTGCTGATGGCGCTGCTGATCGGCGCCGGGCTTGGCGTCAGCGGCGCCATTTTTCAGTCATTGATGCGTAACCCGCTGGGTAGCCCGGACGTGATGGGCTTCAACACCGGCGCCTGGAGCGGCGTGCTGGTGGCGATGGTGATGTTCGGCCAGAACCTGACCGCCATCGCGCTGGCGGCAATGCTTGGCGGCGTGCTGACCTCGCTGGTGGTGTGGCTGCTGGCGTGGCGCAACGGCATTGAAACCTTCCGCCTGATCATTATCGGCATCGGCGTGCGCGCCATGCTGGTGGCATTCAATACCTGGCTGCTGCTGCGCGCGTCGCTTGAGACTGCCCTTTCCGCCGGGTTGTGGAATGCCGGTTCGCTCAACGGCCTGACGTGGGGCAAAACCTGGCCATCGGCGCCGCTGATCCTGCTGATGTTAGCGTGCGGCGCGCTGCTGGCGAGGCGGATGCGGTTGCTGGAGATGGGCGACGATACCGCCTGCGCGCTTGGGGTTCGAGTCGAACGTTCACGCCTGCTGCTGATGCTGGTGGCGGTGCTGCTGACCGCTTCCGCCACCGCGCTGGCCGGGCCTATTTCTTTCGTCGCGCTGGTAGCCCCGCATATCGCCCGACGGATAAGCGGCACCGCACGCTGGGGGTTAACCCAGTCGGCGCTGTGCGGCGCGCTGCTGCTGGCGCTGGCCGATTACTGCGCCCAGCGCCTGTTCATGCCTTATCAGTTACCGGTAGGGGTGGTCACCGTCAGTCTTGGCGGTATCTACCTCATCGCGTTATTAATTCAGGAGTCCCGCAAAAAATGACCGCTGTAACTTCCCGTTTGCGCGGCGACCAGTTGACCCTGGCCTACGGCAAAAAGACCATCGCCGAATCGCTGAACGTCACGATTCCTGACGGCCATTTCACGGCGATTATCGGCCCCAACGGCTGTGGTAAATCAACCCTGCTGCGCACCCTCAGCCGCCTGATGACCCCGTCCAGCGGCCACGTTTATCTCGATGGCGAGCAGATCCAGCGCTACGCCAGCAAAGAGGTGGCAAAGCGGATTGGCCTGCTGGCGCAGAATGCCACCACGCCCGGCGATATCACCGTACAGGAACTGGTGGCGCGCGGGCGCTATCCGCACCAGCCGATGTTTACCCGTTGGCGTAAAGAAGACGAAGCAGCGGTAAATAACGCGATGCGGGCGACGGGTATTGTCGACCTCGCGCTGCAGAGCGTGGATACCCTCTCCGGCGGCCAGCGCCAGCGGGCGTGGATTGCGATGGTACTGGCGCAGGAGACGGCGATTATGCTGCTTGATGAGCCGACGACCTGGCTGGATATCAGCCATCAGATCGACCTGCTGGAACTGTTAAGCGAGCTGAATCGCGAGAAGGGATATACGCTGGCGGCGGTACTGCACGATCTCAATCAGGCCTGTCGTTACGCCACCCATCTGATCGCCCTGCGCGACGGTAAGATCGTTGCCGAAGGCGCGCCGAAAGAGATCGTCACGGCGGATCTGATTGAGCGTATCTACGGCCTGCGCTGCACGATCATCGACGATCCGGTGGCGCATACGCCGCTGGTAGTGCCGCTGGGTCGCCGATAATCTTTTCTATACCATCTCAACCATCGCATTCCCGGCTTGCGCTGCGCTGAGCCGGGCTACCCAAAACGGGTAGCCCGGGCTCTACCGTTACCCCAGAATCTCCCGCACTACCGGGCCTATCGCTTCAAAGGCCTGCGGCGAGATAATCTCGACGTGGGCGCAGTTCTGGCTGAACACCTCCAGCTCGCCAACCCATGGCCCCCATGCGACCTGCGGATCCATCCCTTTCTGGCGCGTTTTCTCCGCCACAAATAGCGTTGCCTTGCCGTCAAACTTCGCGCTGTGCGCGGTCGTCAACAGGCGCACCGCATCGGCGTAGTTACCTTCGATCGCGCTGAACAGCTCGCCGGAAGCCTGCCCCTGCTGAGCAGCGAGAAATGCTTCGCGCTCGCGGGCGATTTCCGCCAGTACTTCGGGATCCAGGCCGTTCGCCTCTTTCTCCGCCCAGTTTTGCGTCTCCGGCGGCCAGGTATCCAGCAGGCCGAGGAACGCCACCTCTTCGCCGCGCTGGCGTAAACGGGCGGCAATCCCCTGCGCCAGCGTTCCGCCGAGCGAATAACCAAACAGATAGTAAGGCCCATGCGGCTGCTGCGCTAAAAGCGTGCGCAGATGGTGCTCGCAGACTTCGTCGAGGTTGGCAGCGGAAGCCATCGGCCCCGTCGGACGCGGCGACTGAATACCGGTAATTGACCAGCGCGGGTTAAGATAACGCGCCAGCACGCTGAACTGCCAGGCAAAACCGGAGGCCGGATGGAAGCAGAACAGCGTCGGACCGTCGCTCTCGCGCAGCGGCAACAGCGCATCGAAGCCCAGGCGCTGCGCCTGCTCGTCGCTCAGGTCAGAAGCCAGCAGCGCGCTCAGCTTGCCGACGGTCGAAGCGACCATCACCTGCCCCGGCGTCACCTGCCGCGCCAGCTCGCGGCTAAGCTGCGCCGCCAGCCGCATTGCCAGCAGCGAATGGCCGCCGAGGGCGAAGAAATCGGCGTCGATGTCATTTACCTCGCAGCCCAGCAGCTGGCTGAACGCCGCGGCAACGGCCATTTCGGTAGCCGATTGCGGCGGGCGACCGCTGCGCTCGCTGCTTAAGGAGGGGAGCGGTAGCGCTTTACGATCCAGCTTACCGTTGGCGCTGAGCGGGAAGGATTCCAGCTGGATTAACACCACCGGCACCATGTGCGGCGGCAGCTGTTCGCTAAGACGGGCCTTCAGCGCCGCCACGTCCAGCGGCTGGCCGGACTCGCTCACCAGATAACCGACGAGCTGGCGGGCATCGCCGCCGGTGGCCGCCGCCTGATTGAAGACGCAGGCGTGGCACACCGCCTGCGCGACGTCCGGCAGCGCCGCCATCACCCGGTCGATCTCGCCAAGCTCAATGCGCTGGCCGCGAATTTTCAACTGATCGTCGCTGCGGCCAAGATACTCTACCGCCCCGTTATCCAGCCAGCGCGCCACATCGCCGGTGCGGTACATGCGCTCGCCGGGGGCAAACGGGTCGGCAATAAAGCGGCTGGCGGTGAGATCAGGTCGCCCCATATATCCCTGTGCCAGCTGAATGCCCGTTAAGTACAAATCACCCGCCACGCCCGGCGGCACCGGGCGCATGGCGGCATCAAGAATACGTAATCCGGTGTTCCATACCGGCCAGCCGATAGGCACGCTGTTGCCGGTTACCGCCGCCAGCTCTGGCCCGCAGGCGGGATACCAACTGACATCCACCGCCGCTTCCGTTGGCCCGTACAGGTTATGCAGCGGCGCGCCGGTTAAGCGTTCCCATTCGCGACACAGTTCCGTCGGCAGCGCTTCGCCGCTACAGAAAACGCGTTTTAGCGTCCGGCAGGAAGACACATTATCGCTATCCAGCGAGGCGACAAACGCCGCCAGCATCGACGGAACAAAGTGGGTGGTGGTCACGCCGTACTGCGCGAAGAACCGCTGCATCGCCTGTGGATCGCGATGCGCCTCCGGCGCCGCCATCACCAGCTGTGCGCCGGTCATAAATGGCCACCAGAATTCCCATACCGAGACATCAAAGCTGCACGGCGTCTTCTGCGCCACCACATCGGCGGCGGTTAACGGATAGTGATTTTGCATCCACAGCAGGCGGTTCACGATGGCGGTCTGCCCGACCATCACCCCTTTCGGCCGTCCGGTGGAACCGGAGGTGAAGATGATATACGCGGTATGTTCCGGTTTTGACAGCGCCAGCGGCGTATCATCTTCAGCAGCCAACGGCTGCTGATAACACAAGCTGGTCAGTCCCGGAATATCGCTAAACCGGGCCAGTTGATCGTCAGAGGTAATCAGCAGCGATGGCTGCGCATCTTCCAGCATCATCCGCAGACGGTCATCCGGGTAGCCGGTGTCCAGCGGCAGCCAGGCGGCGCCGGCTTCGACAATGCCGTGCAGCGCCAGCGTCAGGAACACCGAACGCGGTAAGGCAACCGCCACGCTATCCCCCGGCTTCACGCCGCGTTGCTGCAGCAGGTTGGCCAGCGCCACCACCTGCTGGCGCATTTCGCGGTAGCTAAAGCGCCAGTTGGCATCCGCCAGCGCCGGGGCATCCGGCGTTTTCCGCGCCTGTTCCGCCACCAGCGCGCTGAGGGTAGTGGTCGGCAGCGGCATCGCGGTATTGTTGATCAATGCCAGCTGCGCGCCTTCTTCCGCCGACAGCATCTCCGCCTCGCCACAGCGTAGCGCCGGGTTGGCGGCGAACTGCGCCAGCAGCGCGGTCAGCCGCGACACGTGGCGGTTCAGCGTCGCCTCATCATAACGCGCTTTATTGGCGAGGATCTCCAGCGACAGACCGCCGCGTTCGTCCGGGAACAGTGCCAGCTCGAGGTCATTCACCGGGCCGGTGGCGAGGGTATGCGTCTGCGCCTGCACGTCGTCGATATCCAACTGGTAATCAAAGACTTTGATGTTCAGCACCGGGCCAAACAGCGGTTCGTCGCCCGCCGCTTTACCGCTATCGCGGACAATTTGCTCGGCATCGTAGCGCTGATGGCGGCGCATTTTTTTCAGTTGCCCGGAGAGACGCGTTGCCAGTTGCGCCAGCGTCTCCTGCGCGTCGATATTCACCGCCAGCGGCAGTACGTTGAGTACCGGGCCGGTGGCGGTCAGCGCCGCCGATCCCATGCGGCGCATAAAGATAAAGCCAGCCGCGTAATCCATTCGGCCGCACAACCGCCCCAGCCACAACGTCGTCAGCGCCAACGCCAGATCGGCGCGCTGGCACTGCGGCGCGCTGGCCGCGAGCTGGCTGAAGACAGCCGGATCGGCCTCCAGTTTCAGGCGCCAGATATCGCTGCTGGTCGCCCGCCCGGCCAGCGGCGCGTCTGATAGCGAGGCCGGAGACGGCAACGCCTGACGCTGCGCCTGCCAGAAGGCTTTATCGCGCTGCCACGCCTCGCTGCCGTAGTAGCGCTGATACTCTTCCACCACTTCGGCGAACGGCGTAAACGGTGAATCCGGCGTCTCTTCGCCGCGTTGCCAGGCACGATAAATAGCGGCGATCTGGCGGGTAATTGCCGGGAAACTGAAGCCATCGACCAGCAAATGGTGATAACGCTGATACCAGTACCAGCAGTCGTCGCCAACGCGCATGAGCTGATGGCAGACCAGCGGATTACCGCTGTCGACGCGCAGATTCTGCCCGAGATCGCTTTGCATCAGCGTCAGCGCGGACATATGCGGATCGGCCTGCTGGCGCAGGTCAAAGCGCTTTGCGGCTCGGCAAAAACTCGCGCAGCGTCATCAACCCACTGCCACGCTTCGCCATTATCTTCGCAAAAAGCGCATGCATCAGGGTATCGGCCTGCTTAAGCCCGGCGACGATCGCCTTACTCAGCAGCGCCGGATCAAGATTGCCGCGCAGTTCAACATAGTGGGCAACGCTCCAGGCGCCGGGTAGCGTGGAGAGGTGTTCAGCCATCCAAATTCCCGGCTGCGCCGCAACCAGCGGTAAACGTGTACTCATCGAAAGCTCCTCATGAGGCGTAGTGCGCTGGGATAAGGGTTGACCAGTTGGCGGCAAGCCAGGCGTTACAGGCCTCTAATGACTGCGGCGGACACTCCACCGTCCAGCCTGTCGGCAGCGCGCAGTGATGCGGCCACAGGCTATATTGCCCCTGTGCGTTGCGCAGAATGTAAAACTGCCCTTGCGGATTGTCGAAGGGGTTGCTGAATTGCATCTCTCACTCCTCATTAAGCGCGTGTTGTTGCCCGCGGCGCAAAGGCTGCCATAGCTGGATAAGCCCGGACGTCAGCCCGCCGCGCCAGCATAGCGCGTCATGACCGCCGTCAACCTGGCGCCAGAAAACGGACGGCGAGCTCTGCCGTAGTTGCGCGAAAAGCGCCTGGTTGGCGCGAAAAATAATCGGCTCGCGCACGCCGGCTTCCAGCCAGATACGCAGCCCCTGCGGTCGAAGCTCGCCGCGCTGCAGTTGTTCAAGTATCACTCCCGGCTGGCTACTGCCGCGCTGCGGCCACCAGTACGACCCCGACTGGCTCAGAACGCAGCCAAAACGCTGCGGCCAGTGGAGCGCGGCATACATCGCCGCCAGACCGCCGAAGCTCTGCCCCGCTACTACCGTCCGGTCGGCGCGATCGCTGAATGGCGCCACGGCCTGCACCAGCGGCAGCAGTTCTTCCTGTACCGCCAGCCAGAAATCACGATTGCAGGGCAGCTCCACGCCGCGGTGTTGATTGTCGATAACGTCGATCAGCACATAGACCGCCGGCGGCAGGCGGCCTTCCCGCGTCAGCCCCGCCAGCGGCGCAAAGACAGGCATGCTTTCGGCCCAGAACTGGCCGTCAAGCAGGACCGCCAGCGGGCGATCCGCCCCACTGCCGGTGGTGTAAATCCACACTCGTCGCTGGTTTCCTAATCGCTGGCTGCGCCATTCAATACAGCGCGGTGCTGGCGAAACCGGCTCGCGATAATGCCAACCCGGCTGTTCCGGCGCCTGCGGCAGTTCCAGCGCTGAGACCGCGTGGCCGCGCCCCCCCTTCCAGCTTTGCGGATTGCGGGGATCGGCAACCGCCCGCGGCAGCAGTTTGCGCCAGCCTTCGCGCAGCAGCGCGCGGTCCGGCGCTTCACCGTTAAAGAGCTGCGGGGAAAAATCGTCGTCGCGTTCGGAGGGAATAAAACAGTAGCTGCCGCGCCAGCTGGCGGGGAGCGTGGTTTGCCAGCACCAGGCATCGGTACCGGGGATGCGCTGCAGGGTTTGCGGCGCCGCGTTGTGGTGATGATCGGTGACGCCGGTAATGTAAATCCACACCCGCCGAATCGGCGACGTGGTTTCGCTGCCTGCCGGATCGCGCCACCAGAAGGTCACCCGATATGCGTCGCCCAGCGCCTCTGTCTGCGGGCCGGCGATCCCCCGCCACCAGTCGTCACTTCCCGTTATTTGCATTCCGTCAGTAACCCTATGTTTACCGTGATTTTTATCAACAAAGGTAATATTTATTGATAATATTATTGATAACTATTTGCATTTGCAATAGCGTATTAACGCGCCTATGGGTAGCGCGTCTTCTCATTACATTAAATCAAGGTCAGAGAGGGTCTTTTCAGAGCGTTTGGCTCGGTCGGCTACGGAAAGCGTTCACCTTCTACTGGCTACATTTATGCCGCCTCCTCTCCCGGTGGGAAGGGGCTTCTGGGGAAAGCGGCAAAGAAAAGCGGAACTGACTTACAATGAATAACAGGATTAAGTCCCTGGCCTTAATGGTCAATCTGGGTATCTACGGGGTGGCATTCCCGCTGTGCGCGGCGGAAGAAACCACCGACAGTAAACAAGCCGCCGGTGAAGAAACGATGGTGGTCACCGCCGAGGTGCAAAACCTACAGGCGCCGGGCGTTTCCACCATTACCGCCGATGAAATTCGCAAACGTCCGCCGGCGCGCGACGTCTCTGAAATCATCCGTACCATGCCGGGCGTCAACCTGACCGGCAACTCCACCAGCGGCCAGCGCGGCAACAATCGCCAGATTGATATTCGCGGTATGGGCCCGGAAAACACCTTGATCCTGATTGATGGTAAGCCCGTGACCAGCCGTAACTCTGTTCGTCTCGGCTGGCGCGGCGAGCGCGACACCCGCGGCGATACCAGCTGGGTGCCGCCGGAAATGATCGAACGTATAGACGTTATCCGCGGCCCGGCGGCGGCGCGTTACGGTAACGGCGCGGCGGGCGGCGTGGTCAACATCATTACGAAAAAATTCGACAACCAGTGGCATGGTTCGTGGAACGCCTACATGAACATGCCGGAGCATAAAGACGAAGGCGCGACCAAGCGTACCGACTTTAGCCTCAGCGGCCCGCTGGGCGGCGATTTCAGCTTCCGCATGTACGGCAACCTCGATAAAACCCAGGCTGACGCCTGGGATATCAACCAGGGCCACCAGTCTGAACGTACCGGCATTTACGCCGATACCCTGCCCGCCGGGCGTGAAGGGGTAGAAAACAAAAACATCAACGGCGTGGTGCGCTGGGATTTCGCGCCGATGCAGTCGCTGGAGTTTGAAGCTGGCTATAGCCGCCAGGGCAACCTGTACGCCGGTGATACGCAAAACACCAACAGCAACGATCTGGTGAAAGAGAACTACGGTAAAGAGACCAACCGTCTCTATCGCAATACTTACTCCGTGACCTGGAACGGCGGCTGGGATAACGGCGTGACCACCAGCAACTGGGCGCAGTACGAACACACCCGCAACTCGCGTAAAGGCGAAGGCCTGGCGGGCGGCACCGAGGGGATCTTCAGCAGCAACCAGTTCTCGGATATCGATCTCTCCGACGTGATGCTGCACAGCGAAGTCAATATTCCGTTCGATCTGTGGGTTAACCAGAATCTGACGCTGGGTACCGAATGGAACCAGCAGCGCATGAAGGACAACGCCTCTAATACCCAGGAACTCTCCGGCGGTGAAATCCCGGGCTACGACAGCACCGGCCGCAGCCCCTATTCAAAAGCGGAAATCTTCTCGCTGTTCGCCGAGAACAACATGGAAGTGACCGATACCACCATGCTGACGCCGGCGCTGCGTTTCGATCACCACAGCATCGTTGGTAATAACTGGAGCCCGTCGCTGAACCTGTCGCAGGGCCTGGGCGACGACTTTACCCTGAAAATGGGTATCGCTCGCGCCTATAAAGCGCCGAGCCTGTATCAAACCAACCCCAACTATATTCTCTACAGTAAAGGCCAGGGCTGCTATGCGAGTAAATCCGGCTGCTATCTGCAAGGGAATGATGACTTAAAAGCAGAGACCAGCATCAACAAAGAGATCGGCCTGGAATTCAAACGCGACGGCTGGCTGGCGGGCGTCACCTGGTTCCGTAACGATTACCGCAACAAGATTGAAGCAGGCTATGCTCCGGTTTATACCAACGGCAAAGGCACCGATCTGTACAAATGGGAAAACGTGCCGAAAGCGGTAGTTGAAGGGCTGGAAGGCACGTTGAACGTGCCGGTCAGCGAGACGGTGAACTGGACCAACAACATCACCTACATGCTGCAGAGTAAGAACAAAGAGACCGGCGATCGCCTGTCGATTATTCCGGAATACACGCTGAACTCAACGCTGAGCTGGCAGGTTTATCAGGACGTTTCTGTGCAATCGACCTTCACCTGGTACGGCAAGCAGGAACCGAAGAAGTACAACTACAAAGGCCAGCCGGTCACCGGCAGCGAGAAGAACGAGGTCAGCCCGTATAGCATCCTCGGCCTGAGCGCGACCTGGGACGTGACCAAAAACGTCAGCCTGACCGGCGGCGTGGATAACGTCTTCGACAAGCGCCACTGGCGCGCGGGTAACGCCCAAACCACCGGCGGCGACAAAGGTTATATGTACGGCGCTGGCGCGGAGACCTATAACGAATCCGGCCGTACCTGGTATATGAGCGTCAACACCCACTTCTGATAATATTAGTGTCTGACGCCCTCCCCCCCGGGAGGGCGTTTTTTCAACTCTGCGCTATTTTCTGTACCCGCGCGACAATCGACGCCGCGTCAAAACCGTGATGTTGACGCAGCCATCCGCGATCGGCGGCCGCCGCATACTCGCCATCCGGGATCCCCAGACGCTGCAAGGCAATCCCTGCGCCCGCTTCCGCCAGCACTTCGGCGACCAGGCTCCCCAGACCGCCGTTGACGTTATGCTCTTCGACGGTAATAACTGAACGGCATGACTGCAGCGCCGCCAGCAGCGCCGCGGTATCGCAGGGACGAATCGACGGCACGCTGACCACTTTCGCCTCAATACCAAGGTCGGCAAGCTGCTGCGCCGCCTCCACCACTTCGTGCACGGTTGAACCGGTCGCCACCAGCGCCACCGCTGCGCCTTCGCGCAGGGTCAGCACCGCGCCGGGCACAAAACGGTACGCTTCGTCATGCAACTCCGGCAGCGCCTTGCCGTCAAGGCGGATATAAACCGGCCCCTGATACGCCAGGGCGTAGTCGATAATTTGCCGACATTCGCGCGGCGTGGAGGGGGCGAAAATCTGGATATTGCCGAAACCGCGCATTACCGCCAGGTCGTCAATAGCATGGTGGGTACTGGCCAATGGGCCATAGCTGGCCCCGGCGTTAAGGCCAAAGAGCTTGACGTTGGTGTTGTTGTAGCAGACATCGACTTTAATCTGCTCGTTAGCGCGGGAGACAAGGAACGGCGCGGCGTTACAGGTCACCGCCACTTTACCGCCGAGCGCCAGCCCAGCGGCGGTGCCGACCATGCTCTGCTCGGCGATACCGACGTTAACCAGCCGTCCGGGGAACAGCTTAATAAAGGGAGCGATCTTGGCCGTTGAGGTGGAGTCCGCGACCACCGGCACCAGATCGACGCCCTTTTCCACCGCGGCGATAAACGCCTCGACCATCACGTTCGCCAGGTGTTCTGCATTACTCATCTTTCAGTTCCTCCAGCGCCAGTGCGATTTCCTCGCCTTTCGGCACCCGGTGGTGCCACTCCGGGCGCCCCTGGATAAAGGAGATGCCCGCGCCCTTCGTGGTGTTGGCAATAATGACGTTAGGTTTACCGTTCTGCTGCAGCCCTTCGATAGCCGCGACCACCGAGGCCATATCGTTGCCGTCGCATTCGCTGACCTCCATGCCGAAGGCGCGCCATTTATCGGCCAGCGGATCGGTATTCATAATTTCACGGGTTGGCCCGGCCAGCTGAAGATTGTTCTTATCATTAATAATGACCAGGTTATCGAGGCCATAATGGGCCGCCGCCAGCGCCGCCTCCCAGTTACTGCCTTCCGCCAGTTCGCCGTCGCCGGTGATTAAAAAGATGCGGCGGAGGCTGTTGCTTTTCTTTGCGGCCAGCGCCAGCCCCACCGCTACAGGCAAACCGTGGCCCAGCGCGCCGGTGTTGAGCTCAATGCCCGGCGTTTTCTGCCGCACCGGATGACCGGGAAGGTGCGAGTTCGCGTGCTGGTAGGTCTCCAGCCATTCGATCGGGAAGAAACCGGCTTCCGCCAGTACGCAGTAGTAGCAGCCCACCGCATGGCCTTTCGACTGGATATAGATATCGCGCTGCGGGTCGTCAAGATGATCGGGCGCCGCATTGAGTACGCGGAAATAGAGCGCGGTTAACAATTCGACCTGCGACAGGTCAGCCCCGGTGTGACCGCCAGCCGGACTATTGGCGTTTAAGCGGACAATGTGGCGGCGCACGGCGCGCGCTTTGCGCTCAAGCGTCTGGATATCAAATCTGTAGGGATTCATTTAATACCTCTGAATTTATTTTCAATATGGAATATTTATTCCAACAGGAACTAAAAAAACCAGATATCCCCATGTCGGTGGTTAGCCTTACACCACTGCGCCGTACTCAGGAACATTCTGCCTCCCGCTCCAGGCAAGCCCGGATAAACTCGTTGACTCAAAGCCACCTTGAATATATATTCAATGATGATTCTTTATTCGATTATGACCTGGCTGTTTTGTTTTTGTCCATAGTCGATTTTGATGAGTGGTAAAAATTTGACCACCATCACACTTAAGTGTGATTTTTTTCGCGTATGATAGAAGTCACTACGATAATGGCTGCAGCTAAACGCCTGAAGAAAGGCGATAAATGATTTACGAGGATAAATATGGCTAAGCAGGATGAACAACGGCTATTGGTGAAGATTGCCACGCTTTACTATCTGGAAGGACGAAAGCAGTCTGATATCGCCCAACTTCTCTCGCTGTCTCAGTCATTTGTCTCTCGTGCGATTACCCGCTGCCAAAAAGAGGGCGTCGTCAAAATCAGCGTCGTGCAGCCATCGAATATCTTTCTCAATCTCGAAAAGGGGCTTGAGGATCGCTACGGGCTTAAACAGGCGGTGGTGGTCGATACCGAAGAAGAGGCCAGCGACCATACCATCAAGCGGGCGATTGGCTCCGCCGCCGCGCACTACCTGGAAACCCGCCTGCGGCCAAAAGATCTGATTGGCGTCTCTTCATGGAGTTCGACCATCCGCGCGATGGTTGATGAGGTTCACGCGCAAAACCTGAAGGCCAGCGGCGTCATCCAACTGCTTGGCGGCGTCGGGCCCAACGGCAACGTGCAGGCGACGATCCTCACCCAGACGCTGGCCCAGCGTCTTAACTGCGATGCCTGGCTGCTGCCGTCGCAGAGCATCGAAGGCTCCATGGAAGAGCGCAATCGCCTGCTGGCCAGCAAAGATGTCGCCGACGTGGTTTCACGCTTTGACGAGGTCGATATCGCCATTGTCGGCATTGGAATTCTCGAACCTTCCCAGTTGCTGAAAACGTCGGGTAACTATTATCACGAAGATATGCTGCAGGTGCTGGCGGCGCGCGGCGCGGTTGGCGATATCTGCCTGCACTACTACGACAAATACGGCCAGCCGGTGTTACGCGAAGATGAAGATCCGGTGATCGGCATGGCGTTGGAGAAAGTCAAAAAATGCCCGAACGTGGTTGCGCTGGCCGGCGGCACCGACAAAGTCGCGGCAATTAAAGGCGCGCTTACCGGCGGCTATATCGATGTTTTAATCACCGATTACCCCACCGCCAGACTACTGGTTAGCGACTAATCCTCCGCAGTTTTATGCCTCGCCAATCCCTGAGGCTGTTTTTCAGCAACAGGGATTGCAAAACAACTCATTATAATTCAATACATTAAACAACCACCCTCCCCGCCTTCGTGTCATATTCCCAATCTGTGAAATGTGATTGCCAGCACAATTGATGATTTTTCAGGTAGCCCATCACCGGGTTTGTGGCTTAAGGTATCAAATAAATAATCACTATCGAATATATATTCAGTGATTAAAAAGCGATAACGATATGTCACATCATGGCCTGCATAGACGCATGCAATGGCCGGAGACCATCTCTGTTTCCGCCGTTCCAGGACAATGGGTGACCGAGGAGAGCATCATATGCAGGCGACAGCCAAAGAGTTCATCATTGCGCTGGATGAAGGCACCACCAACGCGAAAGCCGTGGTGCTGGACGGCAAAGGCAAGGTTAGCGTCAAGTTCTCGCAGCCTCTGGCGATCCAAACCCCGCGCGAAGGTTGGGTGGAACAATCCGGCGAGGCGCTGATGGCGGCCTCGCTGGCGGTGATCGCCAAAGCGGTGGCTCACGTCGGCGCGGAAAACGTTGCGGCGCTGGCTATCAGCAATCAACGCGAAACCGCCATCGGCTGGTATCGCGCCAGCGGCGAACCCATTAACGCCGCCATCACCTGGCAGTGCACCCGCAGCGCCGCGTTCTGCGACACGCTGCGTCGCGATCGTCAGGAGCAGCGCATTAAACACGCCACGGGCCTGCCGATTGCGCCGCTGTTTTCCGCCTCCAAAATGCGCTGGCTGCTGGACGCCACTCCCGATGGCTATCAGCTTGCCGCACGCGGCGAGATTTGCCTCGGCACTATCGACAGCTGGCTGCTGTGGAATTTAACCGGCGGACAATCCTTCTTCTGCGATTATTCCAACGCCGCCCGCACCCAATTGCTGAATCTGCACCGCGGCGAGTGGGATGACGAGATGCTGACGCTGTTTGGTATTCCGCGCGCGGCGCTGCCGGAGATTAAACCGTCGAGTGGTCTGTTCGGCTACACCAAAGGGCTGGCGGCGATCCCCGACGGTATTCCGGTGATGGCGATGATTGGCGACTCCCACGCCGCGCTCTTCGGCCACGCGCTTGGCGAAGCTGGCTGTGTGAAAGCCACTTACGGCACAGGCTCCTCGGTGATGGCGCCGGTAAAATCGGCCCAGTGCGATATTGCCGCCCTGGCGACCACCGTCGCCTGGCACGATGGCGACCAGCTGGTGTGGGGACTGGAAGGCAACATTCCTCATACCGGCGATGCGGTAGCATGGATGGCTGACAGCACCGGGCTGAGCGAACTCTCAGCAGCCGATTTGGCCCACGAGCTGAATACCCTGCCCGCCTCCGTCGATTCGACCTTAGGGGTCTACTTCGTGCCGGCGCTGACCGGGCTCGGCGCCCCCTGGTGGGATGACAGCGCCCGCGGGGTGATCTGCGGCCTCAGCCGCGGCGTCAAGCGCGCACACCTGATCCGCGCGGCGCTGGAATCCATTACCTATCAAATTGCCGACGTGGTGGCGGCGATGCGCCAGCACGCTGAATTCACCCTGACGGCGTTAATGGTCGACGGCGGCCCAACCAACAACGACTGGCTGATGCAATATCAGGCCGACCTGCTCGGCTGCCCGGTGATGCGCAGCGATATCCCGGAGCTGTCCGCCATCGGCGCGGCGCTACTCGCCCGCAAAGCCCTCACTCCGGGTGAAACCGCCGACCTGCAAGCCTTTTTAACCGAACACAGCGCTTTTCAACCCGACATGGCCCGCCACCAGCGACTACAGCAGCGCTGGCGGGAGTGGCGCCATGCGGTAAACAGAACATTATGGAAACCGGATTCGCCAGCCTGATGCCCATCGGCGTCAGATTGAGCGACGAACCTTATTAACCCACTACAGGAGAACCCCGGCCCATAACGATGTATCGCACCCCCGAATTTATTCTGGGGAAATTTCAGACCGTAAAATCCTGCCCGCTCAGGGGCTCATTTGTTCGAATATAAAAATATAGGAACAGAGTCATGAAATTACGTTTAACTCTTTTAACCGCTGCGACCCTGACTGCCTTTTCCTTTGCCGCGCATAGCGCCGAAAAAGGCACCATTATGATAATGGTTAACTCGCTGGATAATCCTTATTACGCCTCGGAAGCCAAAGGCGCCAGCGAAAAAGCGCAAGCCCTCGGCTATAAAACGACCGTGCTCTCGCATGGCGAAGATGTCAAAAAGCAAAATGAGCTGATTGATACCGCCATTGGTAAAAAGGTGCAGGGGATTATTCTCGATAACGCCGACTCCACCGCCAGCGTCGCCGCCATTGAAAAAGCCAAAAAAGCGGGCATTCCGGTGGTATTAATTAACCGTGAAATTCCGGTTGATGATGTCGCGCTGGAACAAATTACCCATAATAACTTCCAGGCAGGTTCAGAAGTCGCCAACGTATTTGTTGAGAAAATGGAGGAAAAAGGCAAATACGCCGAACTGACCTGCAACCTCGCCGATAATAACTGCGTCACCCGTTCTAAATCCTTCCACCAGGTGATTGACCAGTACCCGGATATGGTCAGCGTGGCAAAACAGGATGCCAAAGGCACCCTGATCGACGGCAAACGCATAATGGATAGCATTCTCCAGGCGCACCCGGATGTCAAAGGGGTGATCTGCGGTAACGGCCCGGTGGCCCTTGGCGCCATCGCGGCGCTAAAAGCGGCCAATCGTAACGATGTGATCGTCGTCGGTATCGACGGTAGCAACGACGAACGCGATGCGGTGAAGGCCGGTACGCTACAGGCGACCGTGATGCTCCAGGCGCAGGCCATCGCCGCCCAGGGCGTTACCGATCTGGATAACTACCTGCAAAAAGGCGAGAAGCCGGCGAAGCAGCGCGTGATGTTCCGCGGCATTCTGATTACCCAGGATAACGCAGATAAAGTTCAGGACTTCAACATCAAGTCCTGAGTTCGGGTGGTTGCGCCCCTGCGGGGGCGCAGAGGAGAGCATTATGTACAAGAAAACCTGTCTCGCGCTGGCCGTTCTGGCGCTTGGCGGCTGCCGCATCGTCTCGCAGCAGGAGCTGGCAGACCTGAAATCCCCGCCCAATCCGCATATGGCGAACATCGATAAAACCTGGCAGCAGAGCATCGTGCCGCAGGTGGTCGCTAACGCCCGCCCGGCGGCGGAGTTGATGAGCGCGCTGAAGGCGCAAAAAGATATCGATAGCGCCTGCAAAGCGCTGGGCTACCGCGCCCAGGACGAAAACCCGTGCATCTTTTACGTTAAGGTGACAGGCACCGTCAGCAAGCTGGATAGCGCCTCGCGCAGCGGCAAAATGACCCTCGCCGATGGCAGCATCGGTAATGTGATGGTGCAGATTGGCCCTACCCTGCGCGGCACCCTACTGCGTGACGGTTATCGCGACGCCAGCTACCAGGACTTTAACGACCAGGTGCTGTTTGGCGAATACAGCAAAAATATTAACAGTCAGGCGGTCAAAATGATTCAGGCGGCCAACCTGAAAACCGGCGACAACGTAGAAGTGTATGGCGTCTTCTCGGCCTGGGATATTCCACAAACTATTCCGGAAATCACCCCGGCGAAAATCGTTCATCCGGGAGGTCAATAATATGACGCCGCAAGATATCGTCGCTCCCCAACCAGTCGAATCTGAAGTGATTATCGAAACCCGCGGCCTTTCGCGCATTTATCCCGGCGTGACCGCGCTGGATAACGTGAATTACCGGGTCCATCGAAATAAGGTTAACGTTCTGATCGGAGAAAATGGTGCGGGTAAATCCACCATGATGAAAATGCTTGCCGGCGTTGAAACGCCCTCCTCCGGTCAAATTATTCTCGATGGCGAAGCGGTGACTTTAAACTCTACCCACCAGGCAGAGAAATTAGGCATCAGTATTATTTTTCAGGAACTGAATTTATTCCCCAATATGAATGTGATGGACAACATATTCATGGCTAATGAATTCTTTCAGAAAGGACGCATCAACGAGAAATATCAATATGCGTTAGCCAAATCGCTACTGGAGCGGCTGGAGCTCGACGTCGATCCCTACACGCAGCTGGGCGAACTGGGGATTGGCCATCAGCAGTTGGTTGAAATCGCCCGTGCGCTATCAAAAGACACCCGCGTGCTGATTATGGATGAACCCACCTCGGCGCTGAGCCAGTCCGAGGTCAAAGTGCTGTTTAAGGTCATCGAGCAGCTTAAGCGCCGCGGCGTCACCATTATCTATATTTCGCATCGCCTCGAAGAGCTGATGGAGATTGGCGACAACATCACCATTTTCCGCGACGGTCGCTTTATCAGCGAGCGCAACGTCAGCGACGCCAGCGTGCCGTGGATCATCGAGCAGATGGTCGGCGACAAGAAAAAGCACTTTGATTATCAGCCCGCGCCAAAAGGCAACGCGGTGCTTGAGGTCAAGGGGCTGACCGCGCTGCATCCGAGCGGCGGCTACAAACTCAATGATGTCACCTTCACCCTCAGCAGGGGCGAAGTGATCGGCATTTACGGCCTGCTGGGCGCCGGGCGCACCGAGCTGTTTAAAGGGCTGGTTGGCTTGATGCCCTGCCAGAACGGCGAGGTACATCTTAACGGCGAAAGCATCGGCAAATCTCGCTTTCAACACCGTCTAAAAAAGGGGCTGGCGCTGGTGCCGGAAGACCGTCAGGGCGAAGGCGTGGTGCAGATGATGTCGATTCAATCCAACATGACGCTCTCTGATTTTAGCCTGCAGGGTTTTCGCCGCGCCTGGCGGTGGCTGAATCCGCAGAAAGAAGAGTCCTGCGTAAAAGAGATGATTCAGCAATTGGCTATCAAGGTGAGCGACGCCAATTTGCCCATCACCTCGCTGAGCGGCGGCAATCAACAAAAAGTGGTGCTGGGTAAGGCGCTGATGACCCAGCCGCAGGTGGTGTTCCTCGACGAACCGACGCGCGGTATCGACGTCGGCGCAAAAACCGATGTCTATCACCTGATCGGCAAAATGGCCCAGCAGGGGCTGGCGGTTATGTTCTCCTCTTCGGAGCTGGATGAAGTGATGGCGCTGGCCGACCGCATCCTGGTGATGGCCGATGGCCGCATTACCGCCGATTTACCGCGCCATGCGGTGACCCGCGAAAAGTTAATCGCGGCTTCAACACCTCAAGATTAATCAGGCTGGAATCCATCATGAACCAGAAATATATGATTTATATGTACCTGCTGAAGGCCAGAACCTTCATCGCCCTGCTGCTGGTGATCGCATTCTTCAGCGTGATGGTACCGAACTTCCTGACCGCCTCTAACCTGCTGATCATGACCCAGCACGTGGCGATTACCGGCCTGTTGGCCATCGGTATGACGCTGGTGATCCTCACCGGCGGCATTGACCTGTCCGTCGGCGCGGTGGCGGGTATCTGCGGGATGGTCGCGGGCGCGTTGCTGACCAACGGGTTGCCGCTATGGAACGGCGACATCATCTTCTTTAACGTCCCGGAAGTGATCCTTTGCGTCGCGGTCTTCGGCGTGCTGGTGGGGCTGGTTAACGGCGCGGTGATTACCCGCTTCGGCGTCGCGCCGTTTATCTGCACCTTAGGGATGATGTACGTCGCCCGCGGCTCCGCGCTGCTGTTTAACAACGGCAGCACCTACCCGAACCTCAACGGCATGGAAGCGCTGGGCAATACCGGTTTCGCCACGCTGGGCTCCGGTACGCTGCTTGGCGTTTATCTGCCGATCTGGTTGATGATCGGCTTCCTGGTACTGGGCTACTGGCTGACCACCAAAACGCCGCTTGGTCGCTACATCTATGCTATCGGCGGCAACGAATCCGCCGCTCGCCTCGCCGGCGTACCGATCGTCAAAGCCAAAATTTTCGTCTACGCCTTCTCCGGCCTGTGCGCCGCCTTCGTCGGCCTGATCGTCGCCTCCCAGTTGCAAACCGCGCACCCGATGACCGGCAACATGTTTGAGATGGACGCCATCGGCGCCACCGTGCTCGGCGGTACCGCGCTGGCAGGAGGCCGCGGCCGGGTGACCGGCTCGATTATCGGCGCCTTCGTGATCGTCTTCCTCGCCGACGGCATGGTGATGATGGGCGTTAGCGACTTCTGGCAGATGGTCATTAAGGGCCTGGTGATCGTCACCGCCGTTGTCGTCGACCAGTTCCAGCAGAAGCTGCAGAACAAAGTCATTCTGATGCGCCGCCACGAAGAGAAGCTGGCCGCCATCCCGCCGAACGGCGCCACCTCCAGCTAATCGGCAACCGTATTCACGTATTCCGCCGGGCCTGGCGCCCGGCTTATCGAAAGGGAAAAAATATGCAACGAGATTTCCATAATAAAACGGTGGTTATCACCGGCGCCTGCCGCGGCATCGGCGCAGGTATTGCGGAGCGCTTTGCCCGCGACGGCGCTAATCTGGTGATGGTCTCCAACGCCGAGCGCGTTCACGAGACCGCCGAAACCCTGCGTCAGCGCTATCAGGCGGATATTTTATCGCTGCAGGTCGATGTGACCGACGAAGCGCAGGTACAGTCCCTGTATGAGCAGGCCGCTGCGCGCTTCGGCGCCATTGACGTCTCCATTCAGAACGCCGGGGTGATCACCATCGATTACTACGATCGGATGCCAAAAGCCGATTTTGAAAAAGTGCTCGCGGTTAACACCACCGGCGTGTGGCTGTGCTGCCGCGAGGCCGCTAAATATATGGTGAAACAGAACCACGGCAGCCTGATTAACACCTCTTCCGGCCAGGGGCGTCAGGGCTTTATCTACACGCCGCACTACGCCGCCAGCAAAATGGGCGTGATCGGTATTACCCAAAGCCTGGCCCACGAACTGGCGCCGTGGAACATCACCGTCAACGCCTTCTGCCCCGGCATTATTGAAAGCGAAATGTGGGATTACAACGATCGCGTGTGGGGAGAAATTCTCAGCACCGAGCAAAAGCGTTACGGCAAGGGCGAACTGATGGCGGAATGGGTCGAAGGGATCCCGATGAAGCGCGCCGGTAAGCCGGAAGACGTAGCCGGGCTGGTGGCCTTCCTCGCCTCCGACGATGCACGTTACCTCACCGGGCAGACCATCAATATCGATGGCGGTTTGATTATGTCCTGAACGCGATAGCCCGGATAAGGCGCTACGCGCCGCCATCCGGGAAAGCGGGCTCCCGACGTTCGACAATACCTTGAAGAGAGTAATCACTATGATCGGCAAAGACTTTGCACAGCAGCTGTTTAACCTACAGGAGCGCGTCGCTTTCGTGACCGGCGCCGGCAGCGGCATCGGCCAAACCATCGCCTGCGCGCTCGCCAGCGCCGGCGCGCGGGTGGTCTGTTTTGATCTTCGCGACGACGGCGGGCTGGCGGAAACGGTCAGCCATATTGAATCCATCGGCGGCCAGGCGTGTTCTTATACCGGCGATGTCCGCCAGCTTGCCGACCTGCGCGCCGCCGTTGCGCTGGCCAAAAGCCGCTATGGCCGCCTCGATATCGCCGTTAACGCCGCCGGTATCGCCAACGCCAATCCGGCCCTGGAGATGGAAAGCGAGCAGTGGCAGCGGGTTATCGACATCAACCTCACCGGCGTATGGAACTCCTGCAAAGCAGAAGCGGAATTGATGCAGGAGTCCGGCGGCGGGTCGATTATCAATATAGCGTCGATGTCGGGGATTATCGTGAACCGCGGCCTCGATCAGGCGCATTACAACTGTTCGAAAGCCGGCGTTATTCATCTGTCGAAAAGCCTGGCCATGGAGTGGGTTGATAAAGGGATCCGCGTCAACGCCATCAGCCCAGGCTATACCGCCACGCCGATGAATACCCGCCCGGAGATGGTGCATCAGACCCGCGAGTTTGAAAGCCAGACCCCGATGCAGCGCATGGCGAAGGTAGAAGAGATGGCCGGCCCGGCGCTGTTCCTCGCCAGCGACGCCGCCTCATTCTGCACCGGCGTGGATCTGGTGGTCGACGGTGGGTTTGTCTGCTGGTAAAACCGGTCTTGCCCCGGCTAACGATGCACAAGCCGGGGCGTTTTCTTTCCGCACGCACCTCTCCCGGCGCTATTTTCTTAAGCCATCTTGCACATCTATGCAGAGCACATGATGGATCATGAAGATGGCTCATGCAGTATTGAAATTAACTCTCTTTCACTCATTCAATGACTCTGGCAAAAATAGTCTTCAGCAACTGCAGACAATATGAATGCTACTGAATAATAAATCCAGATAAATCGCAAGGTCATTCTGGGAATGTGAAATACCTGCATTTTTATATCAGAACCCAGGGTGGAAAGAGACGATGACAGACTTTACCTTTACGATTAAACGTAGTCGTTTTGATGAACACTATAACCCGGCGGAAAATACGCGTATTACCACCAATTTTGCCAACCTGGCGCGGGGCGAAAACCGTCAGCAGAACCTGCGCAATGCGCTGGCAATGATTGATAATCGCTTTAATAACCTGGTGCAGTGGGACAACCCGAACGGCGACCGCTACTCCGTCGAGCTCGATATCATCTCGGTCGAAATGAATATTAGCGATAACGGCCAGAATGCGGCATTCCCGGTGATTGAGATTCTGCAAACCAATATTATTGATAAAGCCACCAACGCGCGAATCGAAGGTATTGTTGGGAATAACTTCTCCTCTTATGTGCGCGATTATGATTTTAGCGTATTACTGCCGGAATATAATAAAGATAAAGCAACATTCAGCGTGCCGGAAAATTATGGCGTTCTGCATGGCAATATTTTCAAACATTTCATACGCTCTGCCGAATACCATGAATGTTTTAAAAAGTCGCCGGTCATCTGCCTGAGCGTATCCAATAAGCATACCTACCGCCGGACCGGCAATCAGCACCCTATTCTCGGCGTCGAGTACCAGCAGGATGGCGTGGCGCTGACCGAGGCCTATTTCAATAAGATGGGCCTGCAGGTGCGTTACTTTATGCCGGCCAATAGCGTAGCGCCGCTGGCCTTCTTCTGCGCGGGCGATCTGCTCAGCGATTACAGCAACCTTGAGCTTGCCAGCACTATTAGCACGATGGAGACGTTCCAGAAGATTTATCGCCCGGAAATTTATAACGCTAACTCCGCGGCCGGGCAGTGCTATCAGCCGAACCTGAATAATCAGGATCATTCGTTGACCCGGATTGTTTATGACCGCGAAGAGCGCAGCCGCCTGGCGATTGAACAGGGCAAATTTACCGAACAACAGTTTATTAAGCCGTTCCAGCATATTCTTGAGCAATGGTCAGCTCATTACGCTCTCTAAATCATAAATAATAAAGGTCACCTGTATGAAAACATTGCTCCCGACATCCACCGCAGGCAGTTTACCGAAACCGACCTGGCTGGCGCAGCCCGAGACGCTGTGGTCACCGTGGAAATTACAGAATGAAGAGTTAGTATTGGGCAAACGCGATGCGCTGCGTTTATCGCTCGACGATCAGCTGCGCGCAGGCATTGATATCGTCAGCGATGGCGAGCAGACGCGTCAGCACTTTGTCACCACCTTTATTGAACATCTCAGCGGCGTCGATTTTGAGAAACGGCAAACGGTGAGAATTCGCAACCGCTATGACGCCAGCGTGCCGACCGTTGTCAGCGCCGTCGAGCGCCAGCAGCCGGTGTTTGTGGAAGATGCAAAATACCTGCGTCAACTCACCAACAAACCGATTAAATGGGCCCTGCCTGGGCCAATGACGATGATCGATACGCTGTATGACAATCACTATAAAAGCCGTGAAAAGCTGGCCTGGGAATTTGCTAAAATTCTCAACCAGGAAGCCCGGGAATTAGAAGCCGCCGGGGTAGATATTATTCAGTTCGATGAACCCGCGTTTAACGTCTTCTTTGATGAAGTCAATGACTGGGGGATCGCCGCGCTGGAAAGAGCCGTTGAGGGGCTGAAATGCGAAACCGCCGTGCATATCTGCTATGGCTACGGTATTAAGGCCAATACCGACTGGAAAAAAACGCTCGGCTCCGAATGGCGCCAGTATGAAGAGGCGTTCCCGAAACTCCAGACCTCCTCTATCGATATTATTTCGCTGGAGTGCCACAACTCGCGCGTACCGATGGACCTGCTGGAGCTTATCCGCGGCAAGAAAGTGATGGTCGGAGCTATCGATGTGGCGACCAACGCCGTTGAGACGCCAGAAGAGGTGGCCAGCACGCTGCGTAAAGCCCTGCAGTTCGTTGACGCCGACAAGCTCTATCCGTCAACCAACTGCGGCATGGCGCCGTTATCACGTCAGGTCGCCAGCGGTAAGCTGCATGCGCTAAGCGCCGGGGCGGAAATTATTCGCCGGGAACTGGCGGCGAAATAATCGCCGCCCGCGGTTCACTTCTGAAAATAAAACAGGATCCGCTCACATCTGGATCCTGTTGTCAGCTATGGCTTCCTCAAAGAAAGATCGACTAAGCGCTAGTTAATCTTTTCAATTTTAGGCGGCTGCCAGGTTCCATCCAGAATCGGTTTCTCGCCCCAGTATGCGCGAATATAGAGCGAGAATGTCCCATCCGGCGCCGGAAGCCAGTTGTTGATTTTGTCTGCAGCCGGACGATCTTTGCTGACGTAAAGCGTCAGCGAGCCATCATTATTAAATTTGAGATCCTTATTCTTGGTACCCAAAGAATAACGATTAAGCTCATTCGGGCTGAAGAGATGCTTACTGTTATACAATGTCAGCGACCAGAAGCCTTTCACCGGCGGCAATTCGCCTTTCGGGAAAGTAACGGTATAAGCATGATCGCCCGAAAGCTGAACGCCGCCCGCATCATTATCCGTGTAGAAATATTGCGTTTCGTCCGGCTTATTATCGAACATATTCGACTTCGCGGTGCCGGTACGGTTGTAGTAATCAACACCAAACTGGGCATTGTTCTTCGAACGATTCCAGCCGTTGCCTGCCGGAACACCGTTATTTTTCCATTTAAAGAACTCGGCGATAACCGTTTTATCGGTCTCAACGGCAGCTTCATCCATCCACTTACGGATTTGCGGATCTTTCTTACCAGCTTCAATCAAATGACGATACTGGGCGTACATCGCCTCTTCACCCGGCAACGGCGCAACTTTATTCAGTACATTCGCTAGCTGATCGAAATATTTTTCCGGAACCACCCATTTCGTTTCACCGGCATTTGGATCCGGTTTATCGCCAATTGCCGGAATTTTCGCGTATTCATAAGACTTCATTTTGCCGTTGAATTCGCTGAGCGGGTACGACATCACCTCTTTAATTGGCGCCTGGATAGCGGCGCGATCTTCCGGTGTATCATCCATCTGGATACGCGGGATCATATTCGCCATCTCGGTAGACGAATGGATCACCCCGTTAAAACCTTTCGGCGTTTCGCCTTTCCAGTTTGGCCCGACAAGCAGATAGAAACCCGGTTTAGTCGCGTAAGGTTTACCGACGTTACCGATTTGGTTAGTACGCGCATCATAAATTGCATATACCCAGAAACGATCGCCAAAATCAGGCACCTGAATGACAACCGGCTCTTTATCCAGTTCATAAAAACCTAATCCATATGCCACGTCCTGGTTAGGACAGGTGACAAAGGTCTCCTGCGGTTTGATGTAGTCGGTCAGCATGCTCAACTGACCCATCGGCGCCACCGGAACCATCCCGCCATTAAGCGCTGGGTAAGGTGCTTTAGTGATGGTTTCACGACGGTTAAACTGGTTCACCATCGGCCACCCCCAGATATAGGCCTGCTGAGCGATTGCTTTCACGTAGGCCTCAGGCATTTTGACATCGGTCGGCGTAGTCGCTAACTGGTCAAACTGAGTGGGGTGAGGGATAGTTAACGGCGCCGATTGTGCCGCCGCGCCAGCGCTGAACGCCAATGCGGTCAGCAGCGCCAGAGATTTGAGTTTCATCATTTTTCCTTTCTTATTCATTTATTTGTCTGAACCAGATCGTCAGGTACCCAGGTCTGATCGTAGAAACCGTCTTCGGTGCCATATAGCCTGAGGGCAACGAGGAAGTTGCGATCCGGTACCGTCTTGATAAAGGCGTTATCCGCCACACCATCCGGTTTTTGCGGACCAAACCAGATATCAATCGAGCCGTCGCTGTTTTTCGGCAGATTGTAATAACCATTGGTGGATGGCAGTAACTGGTCGGTTTCCGGCATAGTGCCATCGGTAATGTTGTAAGCCGTTACTGCCCAGAACAATGCGGCTGGCGGATTAGGCGGCAGATGCAGCTTATACGTATTGCCGCCGTTGAGGAATTTGCCCTCTTTGTCCCGGGTGGTATAAGGATATTTCGAACCCGCCCCCGTGGTATGCATCACCATCGCCGCTGCGCTGGAATACGCAATCTGGAAGAACGCCGCGCGCTGATTTTCATCCAGGGTACCGTATTGCATCCACTCTGCGGTTGCGCCTGCCCAGGAGTTCTCGTACTGGCGGTCTTTGTAGTACAACTGACGCTGATCGTCTCGACCAACCTGACGACGGGCGAGAATCATCCGCGGCGCCGTTTCTACCGCTTTCTTCAGCAGTTCTTGCTGTTTCGCCGTAGGCTTAAACGGTTTTCCTTTAACAATACCGATACTCAATAACGCGCTGCGGGTATCCTCCGGGATAGCGGTCAGCGGTTCATAATCAACGAAGTCTTTGAGTTTTTTCCAGTAACTGCTGTCCGTCGGATACATCATGTTGACACGCTTACCGCTGGCATCCGGGAACTGCATTGGTTTGACTTCTTTTTCAACATCCCAGAGCGGATAAATACGGGTAGTTTCCGCATTTTTGACCGCCGGCGCCGGGTCAGGTTTGCCCTCTCCTTTACCCATAATGGTGCGGAAGAACAGGAATACGTTGTAGGTGGAAGATTTAAATGCGTAATACCCCTGCGGAACTGGGCCGTTATAATCTGGCGGTAACAGCAGATATAACCCACCGCGAGCACGATCGGGACCAATGGCGCCGACATCGGTGATAGTTTTCTGGAAGAAGTCCGTAAACATGCCGATGACATTTGCCGGAGCCTTAATCACCAGTGGACCCGTTTCTTTCAGATCCAGATAGCTCATGGAATAGATAACATCACCATTTGGCGTGGGCACCACCGCCCGGCTGTCCATACGCTCCTTCCAAATTGGCAGCACGTTGTAGCCTTTGCCGAATGCCGCTTCTGAACCATCGCGTAAACCAATAGTGTTCAACAGAGGCAGCGTCTGAATGTAGGCGTGGATAGCATCCTGATAATAGAGCTCATCGCTTAGCGATTGCGCTTCCTGTTGTGGTAGCCAATTGCCGTTATTTAATTGCTTCATCAGCGGTGAAAGCGGCGCACTGGCTGGGGCTGCAAACGCCGAACTGCTGCTAAGGCAAGCAAACAGCACTGCGCTTGCGATAAGGCGCAGAGCCGGTTTTTTCTTGGTCATCATAAACTCCATCAGGTAAGCGTCAATCCACTAAGCGTAGACACTAATTCTCGAAAAAATATAGTGTTACTAACATTTGTGACGGCACGCTATGTAGCACTGGAAATGAGAAGTTAAGGATTGGATAGCCGTAACTCATCCAAACTCACTTAAGTTTAATGACTGAAGCATTTCAAAAAAGTCCCGGTGGGGACCTTTTGTAAAAAAAATGGCCTGGAGATTGATACCATGTCGCTAAACTGACATAGTGCTCTGTGCTCAGGAGGGACCGTATTGATGTTAGCCTTTGAAACTATTCATGAATTCTACCGCAAACAGAATTTTAGCGAACATCGTCACCGCGTGATCGAGGCAGGCAATTCGATTTAATATGAAATCAAATGAAATCCTCAATATGGAGAAAAATTTTATTTACTATGTTGATACCGGGGTAATGTCTATCGCCGTTGATGACGATGAGCGAATTATCGGTACAACCATTGAATATATGCCGATTGGGCTTTTAGAAAGATTTTGCCCTATCGCTCAATTCCGTTACTCCGCGCTCACCCCAACTTCCATGATTAAAATTTCTCAACAAGAGTTTGATCGGATATTTTTTGGCAATACAAAAGAGTATATGCAAGAACTTGCAGCAATCCTTTCGTATATGCTGATTTTTATTCTGGATGTGCATGTAGAGCGCAGAACAGACTCTGGCTATCATACTATCAAGGCGATGTTGCATCGTTACATGTATCGTAGAAGCGTTAATTCATTTGAAAGGGAAGGCATTGCCAATTTTATTATTCGTAGAACCAACCTTTCCAGAAGCTATGTTTTCCGTGTTTTGGCAGAATTGAAAGAAGGTCAATACATTACAATACAGAAAGGAAAATTGATCGCTATTAACCGGAAGCTACCCAATGATTTTTAACTAACCGGGGATCGCCCCCCAATAAATAAAAAACATTCAAAACCCACCTACGCCTGGGGCGCCAATCCGCTAGCAAACTCTCAATATTTTAATTCTTCATGATAATAATCTAACTGACTGAACTTCGGATTAGCTCGATAATAGATCACAGGCACCTCTTTTCCCACATAAACCTTATCGAGATCCACCGTATTAATAGTCATAAACTGATTGGCCTTGCTATAAATTTTACCTTCGGCACTAAAGCTATACGTTAATACAATACTCACCTCACCACGATCGTTTGGCGCTTTAGGGTAGTAAGTTACGATACTGGCGCGGGTCTCTACGGGATCCCTTTTGATCATCCAGTAGAGGAAAAAACCTCTGGCAAAACAGAAGATAACCGCAGCCATCATGGCATAGAAGGGCCCACGAATAATGATCCCTGAATATTTTTCCATTATATTTCTCATGTAATGATTGTTATTGTTAATAGTGCGATTTATACGAATTTAAAACGTGATATCGTTGTCGTCCCTGGAAGCAATCCTGCAGGAGTCATTATTTCATTCCATTATTTGCAAATAACGATATTTAAGCGTAGATACTCCCCCATGACTATATGACAACCAGTAATAACACAAATAAAACAATTTAATTAAGCACAAATAGTACATTAAATGGCTATTTAATAATTAAAGCTGTAAATTGACAATGTACTAGATTGCAAAAAAAGGGCGTCATTTATTACATGACGCCCAGGTAAAAGCGGGTTTACATTCCGGGGAAGGTGACGCTATTCCCCGGCGCTTCCCTGTGTAGATGAATAAAGTTCAGGTGTCGCTCGTACTGGTCGAGAATATCGGTGATCACCTGCTCTTTGCTGTAATCCATCAGGTCATTGCCCTGGCTCCCCTCCAGCAGGAAAGTCTCAAGACGGTAGTAGGTCGATTTGCCGCTGCGCGCCCGGTAGGTAAAACCGGGAATCGAGTACTGCTGCGGCCAAATCTGGTAGACGAAGTTTTGTTCGTCGCCCATATGCACCAGCAGATCGAGGTGACCAAGGTTATCGCCCTCTTCCGGCGGCAGGCTTTTCAGCTCAACGTAAGCGCCGCGCAGCTTCAGCTCCTGCGCCACCTCTTCCATCGCCGGGAAGCACACCGTCTCCATCATCTGGCGGGTATAGCGCGTGCCGGGATAGTTCATTAAGCGTGACAAGCGCTTTTTCCAGCTCAGACGATCCTGCACGCCAAGTGGGCGCGGCGCAGTGTCGCGATTGGCGCTTTCGCGGCGATAATCTTCCACCTTCAATGACTTATATAACCCCGCCATCACGAAGAAAATCACAAAGCTGAACGGTAGCCCCATGATCACCGTCGCGTTCTGTAGTGCGGAGATGCCGTTAGTCATCAACATACCGAGGGTCAACAGGCCAATCACCACCGACCAGAAGATGCGCAGCCAGTTCGGCGCATCGCTATTAATGTCCTTCAGCTTCGAGGTGAAGTTGCCCAATACCAGCGCGCCGGAGTCCGCTGAGGTAACATAAAACAGCAGGCCGGTAATGGTGGCGACCGAGGCGCTAAAGGTAAACGCCGGATACTGCGCCAGCAGGTTATAGAAACCGCGCTCCGGGTGAGCGATGGCTTCGGCGGCAAAATCCGCATTGCCGTGAATAATTTCATACAGCGCGCTATTGCCGAATACCGACAGCCACAGCAGGGTGAAAGTGAACGGAATAATCAGCGTACCGACCACAAACTGGCGAATGGTGCGCCCGCGCGAAATACGCGCCAGGAACAAGCCGACAAACGGCGACCACGCCACCCACCAGGCCCAGAAGAATAGCGTCCAGTTATTCATCCATTCAACCGGGCGGTCGAAGGCGAAGCTGTTTAGCGTCATTCCCATAAAGCGATTGACGTAATCCCCGACGTTCAACACCAGCGCATTGAGCAGGAACTCAGTATCGCCCATAAACAGAATGAATAAGATCAGCCCCAGCGCCAGCACCACGTTGAGCTCGGAAAGAATACGAATGCCCTTATCCACGCCGGAGGTCACCGAAATGGTGGCGATAATCACCGACAATACAATCAGCGCCGCCTTTGCTCCCAGGGAATCAGGAATATGGAACAGCACGCTCAGACCGTAATTGAGCTGCACCACGCCGATACCGAGGGTAGTGGCGATGCCGAAAATCGTACCGATCACCGCGGCGATATCGACGCTGTGGCCGATGGGGCCATTAATCTTTTTCCCAAAGATAGGATAGAGCGCGGAGCGGATGGTGAGCGGCAAATTATAACGATAGCTAAAGTATCCCAGCGCCATTCCCATCAGGGCGTACATCGACCAGCCGGTGAGGCCGTAGTGGAATAGCGTCCACACCATCGCCTGGCGCGCCGCTTCCATGGTCTGCCCCGCCCCTTCCGGCGGCTGCATATACTGCGTGACCGGTTCGGCGACCGAGAAGAACATCAGGTCGATGCCGATACCGGCGGCAAACAGCATCGCCGCCCAGCTCAGCACGCTGAACTCCGGCTTCGAGTGTTCCGGCCCCAGCTTCACCGAGCCAAAGCGCGAACAGGCAATACAGACGACGAACACGATATACAGCGTGGCGGCGAGTAAATAATACCAGCCAAATGTCTTAGAAACCCAGTTCAGGGTACGGCCAATCCAGGCCGCGGAAAAATCGCTGAAGAAGATAGTCATCAGGGAAAACAACAAAATCAGTCCTGCGGAAGTGTAAAAAACCACCGGATTGATTTTGTCCTTTTCTCTGCTCGGCGAAAGGTCTGTCATCCATTCTCCTTACATTTATTGCAACTATTAAAAAGCAAATCGGCAACAATTAAGACACATTTTATATTGAACGTCCAATCAAAAACCGCTTTAATAGATAAACAAATCTGATGAATGGAGTCCGGGAAATGCCAAAACTGGGGATGCAATCGATACGTCAGCGGCAGCTGATCGACGCCACGCTGGCGGCGATTAATGAGGTCGGCATGCATGACGCCACCATCGCGCAGATCGCCCGCCGGGCGGGCGTATCGACGGGCATCATCAGCCACTATTTCAAGGATAAAAACGGACTGCTGGAAGCGACGATGCGCGACATCACCGGCCAGCTACGCCATGCGGTGTTACAGCGGCTGCGGGCGCTACCCGGCGCCAGCGCTGAACGGCGCCTGCGGGCCATCGTCGCCGGCAATTTCGATGACAGCCAGATAAGCGGCGCGGCGATGAAGGCCTGGCTGGCCTTCTGGGCCAGCAGTATGCATCAGCCGATGCTCTATCGCCTGCAGCAGGTCAGCAGTAAACGTTTGTTGTCGAACATCGTGTATGAGTTTCAGCGTCAGCTACCCCGCGAGCAGGCGCAGGAAGCAGGTTACGGTCTGGCGGCGCTGATCGACGGCCTGTGGCTGCGTGCGGCGTTAAGCGGTAAACCGCTCGACAAAACGCGTGCCGAAACCCTCGCCGACCATTTCATCAGTCAGTATCTGCCACCGACTTCGCAATAATGGAGGAAACCATGTCCCGAATGGCCGAACAGCAGCTTTATATTCACGGCAAGTTTGTCGCCGCCACCAGCGGTAAAACTTTCGAGACCATCAACCCTGCCACTGGGGAAGTGCTGGCAACCGTCCAGGCCGCCGGGCGTGAAGACGTCGACCGTGCGGTAAAAAGCGCCCAACAGGGGCAAAAAGTCTGGGCGGCGATGAGCGCGATGGCGCGCTCGCGGATCCTGCGTAAAGCGGTTGATATTCTGCGCGAACGTAACGATGAGCTGGCGCGTCTGGAGACGCTCGATACCGGCAAACCGCTGAGCGAAACCGCCGCCGTCGATATCGTGACCGGCGCCGATGTACTGGAGTACTACGCCGGATTGATCCCGGCGCTGGAAGGCAGCCAGATCCCGCTGCGCGACAGTTCTTTTGTCTACACCCGCCGTGAACCGCTTGGCGTGGTCGCCGGTATCGGCGCCTGGAACTACCCGATCCAGATAGCGCTGTGGAAATCGGCCCCGGCGCTGGCCGCCGGTAACGCGATGATCTTTAAACCGAGCGAAGTCACTCCCCTCACCGCGCTGAAGCTGGCGGAAATCTACCGAGAAGCGGGTCTGCCGGAAGGGGTCTTCAACGTCCTGCCGGGGATCGGCGCCGAAACCGGCCAGTACCTGACCGAGCATCCGGATATCGCCAAAATCTCCTTCACCGGCGGTGTCGCCAGCGGCAAAAAAGTCATGGCCAACTCCGCCGCCTCTTCTTTAAAAGAGGTGACCATGGAGCTGGGCGGTAAATCACCGCTGATTATCGCGGAAGATGCCAACCTCGACCTCGCCGCCGATATCGCCATGATGGCCAATTTCTACAGCTCCGGTCAGGTCTGCACCAACGGCACCCGCGTGTTTGTGCCCGCGAAGTTTAAAGCCGAATTTGAACACAAGATCCTGGAGCGCGTGGGCCGTATCCGCGCCGGAGACCTGTTTGCCGATGATACCAATTTCGGCCCGCTGGTCAGCTTCCCGCATCGCCAGAATGTCCTGCGCTATATCGAGAGCGGCAAAAGCGAAGGCGCTCGCCTGCTGTGCGGCGGCGATGTGCTGAAAGGCGAAGGCTTCGATAATGGCGCATGGGTCGCTCCGACGGTCTTCACCGACTGCACCGACGACATGACTATCGTGCGCGAAGAGATCTTCGGACCGGTGATGTCGATTCTTAGCTATGACGATGAAGCGGAAGTGATTCGCCGCGCTAACGCCACCGAGTACGGCCTTGCCGCTGGCGTGGTCACGCCGGATTTGAACCGCGCTCACCGCATCATCCACCAGCTGGAAGCCGGCATTTGCTGGATAAACAGCTGGGGAGAATCGCCGGCGGAAATGCCGGTCGGCGGCTATAAACACTCCGGCATTGGCCGAGAAAACGGCGTGATGACGCTACAGAGCTATACCCAAGTGAAATCCATCCAGGTTGAGATGGGTCAGTTTCAATCCATATTTTAACCAGGAGGTCATTTTTGCAGTTTGACTACATCATTATTGGTGCCGGCTCCGCCGGCAACGTCCTCGCGACGCGTTTAACGGAAGATCCCAACACCACCGTCCTGCTGCTGGAAGCGGGCGGCCCGGATTATCGCTTTGATTTCCGCACCCAGATGCCCGCCGCGCTGGCTTTCCCGCTGCAGGGTAAACGCTACAACTGGGCCTATGAGACCGAACCGGAACCCTATATGAACAACCGCCGCATGGAGTGCGGACGCGGTAAAGGGCTCGGCGGCTCCTCGCTGATTAACGGCATGTGTTATATCCGCGGCAACGCCATGGACCTTGATAACTGGGCCGCCGCGCCGGGGCTGGAACACTGGAGCTACCTCGACTGCCTGCCCTATTACCGGAAAGCGGAAACCCGCGACATCGGCCCTAACGACTATCACGGCGGCGACGGCCCGGTGAGCGTCGCTACGCCGAAACAGAATAATAACCCGCTGTTTCATGCAATGGTGGAAGCCGGCGTGCAGGCGGGCTATCCGCGTACTGACGATCTCAACGGTTATCAGCAGGAAGGGTTTGGCCCGATGGACCGCACCGTGACGCCGCAGGGACGCCGTGCCAGCACCGCCCGCGGCTATCTCGATCAGGCCCGCAGCCGCGCGAACCTGACCATCCGCACCCATGCCATGACCGATCACATTATTTTTGACGGCAAACGCGCCGTTGGCGTCGAGTGGCTGGAAGGCGACAGCAGCGCGCCGTCGAAAGCAATGGCCAATAAAGAAGTGCTGCTCTGCGCCGGCGCCATCGCCTCGCCGCAAATTTTGCAGCGTTCCGGGGTCGGCAATCCGGAACTCCTGCGCCAGTTTGATATTCCGCTGGTCCACGCCCTGCCCGGCGTCGGTGAAAATCTGCAGGACCATCTTGAGATGTACCTGCAGTACGAGTGCAAAGAGCCGGTATCGCTGTACCCGGCGCTACAATGGTGGAATCAGCCGAAAATCGGCGCGGAATGGCTGTTCGGCGGCACCGGGATCGGCGCCAGCAACCAGTTTGAAGCGGGCGGATTTATCCGCAGCCGCGAGGAATTCGCCTGGCCGAATATTCAGTACCACTTCCTGCCGGTGGCGATTAACTACAATGGATCCAATGCGGTTAAAGAGCATGGTTTCCAGTGCCACGTTGGCTCGATGCGTTCACCAAGCCGCGGTCACGTGCGTCTGAAATCGCGCGACCCGCATGCCCATCCGGCAATCCTGTTCAACTATATGTCGAGCGACCAGGACTGGCAGGAATTCCGCGACGCCATCCGTATTACCCGCGAAATCATGAACCAGCCGGCGCTGGATAAATATCGCGGGCGCGAAATCAGCCCTGGCGTTGAGTGCCAGAGCGATGCGGAGTTAGATGAGTTTGTGCGTAATCACGCCGAGACCGCGTTCCACCCGTGCGGCACCTGTAAGATGGGGTACGACGACATGGCGGTGGTCGACGGAGAAGGCCGCGTCCACGGCATGGAAGGATTGAGAGTCGTCGACGCGTCGATTATGCCGCAGATTATTACCGGCAACCTGAACGCCACCACTATCATGATTGGCGAGAAGATGGCCGATGCCATTCGCGGGCGTCAGCCGTTACCGCGCAGCACCGCGGCCTACTATGTCGCCGGCGACGCGCCGGTTCGCCGCTAAACGTGCAGGTCCCCGGATTGCGCTACGCTAATCCGGGCTACCAAATCGCACAACTCTGTAGCCCCGGTAAGCGACAGCGCCACCGGGGATTTTGAAGCCACCAGCACCGGTGTCAGCGATACACCACCCGGCCTCCCGGATTGCGCTACGCTAATCCGGGCTACCAAATCGCACAACTCTGTAGCCCCGGTAAGCGACAGCGCCACCGGGGATTTTGAAGCCACCAGCACCGGTGTCAGCGATACGCCACCCGCCTTCCCGGATTGCGCTGCGCTCATCCGGGCTACCAAATCGCACAGCGCTGTAGCCCCGGTAAGCGACAGCGCCACCGGGGATTTTGAAGCCACCAGCACCGGTGTCAGCGATACGCCACCCGGCCTCCCGGATTGCGCTACGCTAATCCGGGCTACCAAATAGCACAACTCTGTAGCCCCGGTAAGCGGCAGCGCCACCGGGGTTTTCTCATCCCGTCCGCACTCACTGCGCTTCTCCTATACTTGCAGTTTAAGCGGGGACAGGAGAAAGACGATGACGCTACCCGATTTTCACGTTTCAGCGCCTTTTACGCTTGGTATTGAGCTGGAGTTACAGGTCGTCAACCCGCCGGGATACGACCTCAGCCAGGATGCCTCCACGCTGATTGCCGATGTGCAGGACGAACTGACGGCGGGAGAGGCCAAACACGACATCACCGAAAGCATGCTGGAGATAGCCACCGGCATCTGTCGCGATATCAGCCACGCCACCACACAGCTCGGCGCCATCCATCAGGCGGTACAGCGCGCCGCTCTCCATCACCACCTACAAATCTGCGGCGGCGGTTCGCATCCTTTCCACGCCTGGCAGCGTCAACAAATCAGCGATAACCCGCGCTATGTGAAAACCGTCGAGCACTTCGGCTATCTGGCAAAGCAGGCGACGGTGTTTGGCCAACATGTCCACGTCGGCTGTCAGAACGGCGATGACGCCATATATTTGCTTCACGGGCTGTCACGCTTTGTACCGCACTTTATTGCCCTCAACGCCGCCTCGCCGTGGTTCGACAGCACCGACAGCCGCTTTGCCTGTTCGCGTCTGAATCGTTTCTCTTCCTATCCCGATAACGGGCCGATGCCGTGGGTAGAGAACTGGCAGGCCTTTCAGCGTTTATTCCGCCGCCTGAGCTACACCAGCATGATCGACAGCATGAAGGATCTGCACTGGGATATTCGTCCAAGCCCGGTTTTCGGTACCGTCGAGGTGCGGGTGATGGATACGCCGCTGACGATAGGCCAGGCGGTGAATATCGCCGGATTTATCCAGACGCTAGCCTGTTGGCTGTTAAGCGAACGGCCGTTTAAACATCAGCCGGAGGATTACCTCCTCTACCCTTTCAACCGCTATCAGGCCTGTCGTTACGGCCTCGACGGGGTGATAACCGATGTCTGGTCCGGCGAACAACAAAGCATCCGCGCGAACATTCTACAGTTAGCCGACAGACTGGCGCCCTTTGCCCATAAGGTGCACGCCAGCGCGGCGCTGGAATCGGTTGTGCGCCAGGCCAGGTCCACCATCAGCGAAGCGCAGCAGATGCGCGAATTCATCGCCAACGGCGGTTCGCTGATCGGCCTGGTACAAAAGCATTGCGAGATTTGGGCGGCATAAGGAAGCGAAACGGGTATACTCGGCGCAGGATATTCAAAAGGATTGTTCATGTTATTACGCCGCCTGCTCCCTCTTGCGCTTCTTCCCTTCACCGCCTTTACCCATGCTGCCTGTACGCTCACCGACCCAACGCTGACCTTGCAAAGCTATACGGTTAATCCGCAGCAAGAGCGCATCGTGATGTACTGGCAAAAGCAAAATGGCAAAGCCTGGGGATCGCTACGCTCGCTGCTTGCGGATATCAATAAAGACGACCGCGTCCAGATGGCGATGAACGGCGGGATATACGATAAGGCCTACGAACCGCTGGGCTTGTATATCGAAAATGGCGAGCAGATAAAGCCCCTCAACCGCGCCTCCGGCGGCGGCAACTTTTTCATTCGCCCCGGCGGCGTATTCTGGCTGAAGGGCCAGCGGGCGGGAATAACGCCTATCAATAAATTTAAGCCATCGCCTGAGATAACCTACGCCGTGCAGTCCGGGCCAATGCTGATTGAAAACGGCGCCATCAACTGGCGGCTGAAGCCCTCCGCCAGCTCGCGCAAACTGCGCAACGGCGTCGGCATTGATAAGCAGGGACGGGTGGTATTTATGCTTAGCGAGCGCGAAACCAATTTCTACGATTTCGCCTGTTACGCACAGTCCAAACTCCACGTGCGCCAGATGCTCTACCTCGACGGTACGATTTCAAAAATGTATCAAAAGGGCGGCAGCATACCGTGGCAATACCATCCGTTCGTCACCATGATCGCGGTGGAAACCCAAAAACCTGGCTAAACGAAAATGGCGCCCGCTCTATACTGAAGGGGCGCCATTCGGTATCAGGTAGGTTTACGCAAACGGCGGGTTAGCCGCTTCTCGACTTCGACCACCAGGAACATGGCCACGCCAATCGCCAGGGTCACGAACCAGTAGCGCAGCGGTAGTGCTTCGGTGCCGAACATGTTCTGCATCAGCGGCACATAGATGATGACCAGCTGCATCAGCAACAAGACGCCGGTCACCAGCCAGATACCTTTGTTGCGCAGCAACCCTTTGTTCAGGGAGAAACTGTCGCTGCTGCGGCAGTTAATCATATAGACCCACTGCGCGGTCACCAGCATCTGCAGCAGCACGGTGCGGATGAACTCGGCGCTGTGGCCGCGCGGCGCCAGCCAGGCTTCGAGAATAAAAGCGGCGACGGCAATCATCGAACCGACAAAAGCGACGCGCCAGACGGCGAACCCATCCATCACGTGCTGGCCGGTCTTTCGCGGCGGACGGTTCATCACGTTGCGCTCGGCGGCTTCAAAGGCCAGGCCGAAGGAGAGCGTGGCCGAGGTCGCCATGTTCATCCACAAAATCAGCACCGGCGTCAGCGGAATAATATTGCCCGCCAGCAGCGCAATGATGATCAACAGTCCCTGCGCGAGGTTGGTCGGCATGATGAACAGGATAGTCTTTTTCAGATTGTCGTAGACGCGGCGTCCCTCCTTCACCGAGCTGGCGATGGTGGCGAAGTTGTCGTCGGTAAGCACCATATCGGCGGCCTCTTTGGTCACCTCGGTTCCTTTAATGCCCATGGCGATGCCCACGTCGGCCTGACGCAGCGCCGGGGCGTCGTTAACGCCGTCACCGGTCATCCCGACCACTTCGCCGCTATCCTGCAGCGCCTTGACCAGACGCAGTTTATGCTCCGGACTGGTACGGGCGAAAATATCAAACTCCACTGCCGCCTTCGCCAGCTCGGCATCATCCATATGCTCAAGTTGATAGCCGGTCATCGCCTGGCGGCTGTTGGCGATCCCCAGCATCTGACCGATGCTCATCGCCGTTTGCGGGTGGTCGCCGGTGATCATCTTCACGCGGATCCCGGCGGTCTGGCAGGCGTGGATCGCGTCAATCGCCTCCGGACGCGGCGGATCCATCATTCCGGCAATGCCGAGGAACACCAGCCCCTCCCTCAGATCATCGTGGGTCAATGTGGCGCTGCCGACGGTTGCCGGTTTACAGGCGGCGGCAACCATCCGTAACCCCTGGCGGGCAAAGCGCGCCATTTCGTCTTCCCAATACTGACGGTCAAACGGCCTTGGCCCCTGCTTGCTCATCTGCTGGCCGCACAGGGCAAAGATGACATCCGGCGCGCCGGTGAGCAGCACCCGCTCCTCATCGCCGATCTGCTGACGGGTGGCCATATATTTGTACTGCGAGTCGAAGGGTATTTTCGCCACCAGCCGGGTGGCGACCGGCGCTAACTGGGCTTTCGCCGCCAGCACCTTCAGCGCCCCTTCGGTCGGGCCGCCGGTGATCCCCCACAGGCCACGCTCGTCCTGAACGATCTGGCTGTCGTTGCACAGATCGATGGTACGGAGGTAGGTTTCCAAAACGCTGCCCGGCTGGACCACCACCGGCTCGTCGCTGCCCTCCTGGAAAATGCGCCCTTGCGGCTCATAGCTGTCGCCTTCAACACGGTAGCAGCAGTCGGCGGTGATGACTGCTTTCACCGTCATTTCGTTCATGGTCAGGGTGCCGGTCTTGTCCGAACACACCACGGTCATCGCGCCAAGCGTTTCAACCGTCGGCAGCTTGCGGATAATCGCCCGCTTGCGCGCCATCGCCTGTACGCCGAGCGACAGGATAATCGAGATAATCGCCGGCAGGCCTTCCGGTACCGCCGCCACCGCGAGGCTAATCAGAGACAGCAGCAGCTCGCCCAGCGGGATATCGCGCAGCGCGAGGCTGAAGAAGAACAGCGCCACCATCATTGCGAGGATGATGACAAAAATCGCTTTCCCCAGCTTATCCATCTGCACCAGCAGCGGAGTACGGTGCTTTTCAATAGCCGCCATCATCTGATTGATGTGGCCTAGCTCGGTCTCTTGACCGGTAGCGGTGACCACACCGACGCCGCTGCCGGCGCTGATAGTGGTGCCGGAGAAGACCATATTGGTGCGGTCACCCAGCGGTAGCTCGCCCTGCAACGCCACAGTGGTTTTATCCACCACCGTTGATTCGCCGGTGAGAATCGCCTCTTCGACCCGTAGATTATGGCTTTCAATCAGGCGCATATCCGCCGGGACGCGATCGCCGGCGCGCAAAATAACAATATCGCCCGGCACCAGGTCACGGGTGGGGATGGTTTCATGCTTGCCGTTGCGCTGGACGCGGGCGTCGCTGGAGAGCATGTTGCGGATCCCCTGCAGCGATTTTTCGGCATTGCTCTCCTGAATATGACCGATCAACGCATTAATGACGGTAACGCCGAGAATAACCAGGGTATCGACCCAGTGGCCCATCACCGCGGTGAGCGCGGCAGCGGCCAGCAGGACGTAAATCAGGACATCGTTGAAGTGGGCAAGAAAACGCAGCCAGGCCGGTTTGCCTTTCTTTTCCGGCAGCGCGTTAGGGCCGTATGATTTCAGGCGCCCGACGGCTTCAGCGGTGCTGAGACCGTCGGCATGGCTCTTTTTTTGCGCCAGTACCGCTTCGACTGTTTGCTGATAAGCCTGCTGTGGCGCGCTGTCGCCCGAAGGCGTGATGTTGTGGGGGTTAATCATCCGGGTCAAAATTAAGTTTCCTTTTAAATTCCGTCATTCGGAAAGCCTGAAATCATTTCTGGCCAATGAATTAATGCGTTTTGCGAGCAAGATCAAATTATCCAGCCAGAATATTTATTTACTCGCAAATTAAAAAATACATGGTAAGTTGGTTCTGAAAAACAAATATTACAGGGTATTTCTAAACCATTTATAAACGAGGTGAAACATGTTTGGAATCTACCGTGGACGCCGGCTGGTGCTGTATGTCGCACTGGCAATTATTATCGCCACAATAGTGGGATATAGTACCTATACTTTTGTAAAAATGCTGGGATAATAAATGACGTTAATTTACATCGCGGTGCAATTAACTTAATCACAAATATTACTCAATAAATTAACAGAGGGGGTTTAATTAATAGTATTAGAAATAATATGAATGACGTAAATTAATAAGCGGATAAAGCATATTGCGTTAACGGACTTTTTACCAGACAATATGTTTTTAACTGACGATTAACACTATAATGAAACACCCGCTGGAAACGCTGTTATCCGCCGCCGGCATTTTGCTGTTAGCCCTGATCTCATGCTTATTGCTGCCGGCGCCCTCGCTCGGCCTGACGCTGGCGCAAAAATTGGTCACATCCTTCCACCTGATGGATCTCAACCAGCTCTATACCCTAATCTTCTGCCTGTGGTTCTTAGCGCTGGGGGTAGTTGAATATCTGGTATTGCGCTGGATATGGCGCCGCTGGTTCTCGCTGGCTGATTAAGCCGTACGAGAGCAAAAAAAGCCCGCCGATAGAGGCGGACTGGTATGCAGCCGGCGCTCAGTGCGCACGGCTGTGGTTCTCTTTGCGATACGCGCCCGGCGGCTGATTGAAGGTACGGGTAAAGATACGGGTGAAAGTCTGCTGCGAATCAAAGCCGTATTTCAGGCAGATATCATAAACCCGCTGATCGGTATCGCGCAGGTCCCGCGCCGCCAGCAGCAGTTTTACGCTCGCGAATGTAGCGCCCGAGACTTTCCCCTTTGTACTGCAAAAACAGCCGTTGCAGATGCCATTTCGAGTATCCGGCATGGCGCGCAATATCATCAATTCGCAGTGGTTGATGTAGATTGTCATCAATCCATTCCACGATAGTGTCAATCACCTGAGCGGATATATTCATATCTCTTCTCTCCTTCTGAACCACTCTGGCGGTTAGCGCCACCAGGCGTTAAATGATTGTGTCTTATCAGCGACCCACACCGGTTCGCCCAGCATTGGCGTGACTAAACGCCACTCACGTCCTTCGCTGGCTGCCGCCAGCCGCTGGTACGGATCGTCCCAGCTGTGTTTTGCCAGCACAAAGCGTCCGGCGTGCCCCGGTAATACCGACCGGGCGCGTAAATCATCGGCGGCCTGCGCCGTTTCTTCCGGCATCATGTGGATGTACTTCCAGTCCTGGTCATATTGACCGTTTTCCATGATTGCCAGATCGATAGGGCCAAACTGTTCGCCAATGGCCTTAAAATGCGGGCCATAGCCGCTATCGCCGCTGTAATAAATCTTTTCCTGCGGGGTGACGAACAGGAAGCTGGCCCATAAGGTCTGGTTGCGTTTCAGCCCGCGGCCGGAGAAATGGCGAGCCGGCAGCGCGTGTACGGTGAGTTCATCGCTGATTTTTATCGTCTGGTTCCAGTCCACTTCATCAATAATCGCCGCATCCATTCCCCAGTAGCGCAGATGCGAGCCGACGCCGAGCGGCGTCACCACGCGTTTAACTTTCGGCATCAGCGCTTTGATGGTGGCGTAGTCGAGATGGTCGTAGTGATCGTGGGAGATAATCAGCAGATCGATCTCCGGCATCCGCTGCGCATTCCACGGGTAGTCGCCGGGGAAGGCCTTATTGATGAAGGAGAACGGCGCGGCGTAATCGCTAAATACCGGATCGATCAGGATACGTTTACCCGCCAGCTGCAGATACCACGATGAGTGCCCGAGCCAGACCATGACGTCTTCGCCAGACGGCAAACCGGCAAGATCGGTATTCACCAGCGGCAACGGCTGCTGCGGGCGCGCGTTTTCTCGTTTCGTGACCAGAAAATCCCACCACGCGGCCAGCATGTTTTTCTGGCCGGTGAATCCCGGCGTCGGCAGTTGGTTATGGAACTGGCCGTCACGGTAGTTCGGCGACTGTTCGACAAGACTGAGCTGCGCACCCTGCGGCGCTTTGCCAAAACCGGCATTAAGAACAAACGGCAATGTCGTTGCTGCTGCTAATAACATAATGGCGACCACGCTAAAGGTGACACGGTTCATATCCTGACCAGACGAAAGCCCCATCCAGGAGACTTTATGATATAACTTGATTATGAGTGAGTAAGCACTCATTATTAGGAAGGAGTAGAAAATCGTCAAGACTATTTTCAATTTTTGACATCTGCCGTTGCAGTTGTGCGGTCCGCCGTGATTAGATCGAGGTTTAACTTTCAGCGAGGTAAAATGTAGTGGCTCGTCCTAAGAGTGAAGATAAAAAACAAGCGTTACTGGAAGCCGCCACGGCCGCTTTCGCCCAGTCCGGCATTGCCGCTTCAACATCGGCGATAGCCCGCAGCGCGGGGGTTGCCGAGGGAACGCTGTTTCGCTATTTCGCCACCAAAGATGAGTTGCTCAACGAGTTATACCTCGCCATTAAGATGCGCTTAGTACAGACGATGATCGACGGGCTCAATCCTGACGAAAAACGCCCGAAAGAGAACGCGCGCAACATCTGGAACAGCTATATCGACTGGGGAATGCGTAACCCTATGGAATACCGCGCCATTCGCCGTATGGCGCTGAGCGAACGCATCACCGATGAAACGCGCATCCAGGTCAAAGAGAGTTTTCCCGAGCTTAACGAAATGTGCCAGCTGTCGGTGAAAGCGGTTTTCCTTAGCGACGCCTATCGCGCTTTCGGCGATGCCCTGTTCCTGTCGCTGGCCGAAACCACCATCGAGTTCGCCAGCCACGATCCGCAGCGCGCTCGCGAGATCATTGCCCTCGGTTTTGAGGCCATGTGGAATGCGCTGCATGAGAATGAGTCGTAATGGATAACGAAGCGCTACACCATCACGCGCAGCGTATCGCGCTAACCTACCCTTTCACCGAACACTGCTGGCCGTTTGGCCCGGAGTATGACGTGTTTAAAGTCGGCGGGCGTATTTTCATGTTGACCATGACCCTTCGCGGGCGAGCCATAGTCAACCTGAAGGCCGATCCGCAAAAATCGCTGCTCAATCAGCAAATTTACCGCAGTATCGAGCCGGGTTATCACATGAACAAAAAGCACTGGATCACCGTGGTGCCGGGCGAGGATATCAGCGAGGATTTACTTGCCGAGCTTATTGACGACTCATGGAATCTGGTGGTGGATAAGCTGGCAAAAAAAGACCAGCGCCGGCTGCGTCCCGGCTGATTTTCAAATAAATGCGATAAGTGTTATCGCATTTTTCACTCTTATCATTTCCCGCGCATCGCTGTACTCTTCATCCCACGAAATGTGCCCGTAAGGGGCTGAAAATTGTGAGGAAGAGTCATGGATATTATCTCAGTTGCCTTAAAACGTTACTCCACTAAGGCTTTTGATCCGGCGAAAAAACTGACGGCTGAACAGGCGGAAAACCTGAAAACGCTGCTGCAATATAGCCCGTCGAGCACCAACTCTCAGCCGTGGCACTTTATCGTCGCTAGCAGCGATGAAGGTAAAGCTCGCGTCGCGAAAGCAGCCAGCGGCACCTACGTGTTCAACGAACGTAAAATCCTCGACGCTTCCCACGTTGTCGTGTTCTGTGCGAAAACCGCGATGGACGATGCGTGGCTGGAAAAAGTCGTTGATCAGGAAGATGCCGATGGCCGTTTTGCCACTCCGGAAGCCAAAGCCGGTAACCACAAAGGCCGCACCTTCTTTGCCGATATGCACCGCAAAGAGCTGAAAGATGACGATCAGTGGATGGCGAAGCAGGTTTATCTTAACGTGGGCAACTTCCTGCTCGGCGTGGCGGCAATGGGTCTGGATGCGGTGCCGATCGAAGGCGTCGATTTCGCTATCCTCGACGAAGAATTTGGCCTGAAAGCGCAAGGTTATACCAGCGTGGTCGTGGTGCCGGTCGGTCATCACAGCGTGGAAGACTTCAACGCCGCGCTGCCGAAATCCCGCCTGCCGCAGTCCACCACCATCACCGAGATCTAATCTCCGCGCGCTGCCCTCCCCGGTGGCGCTAACGCTTACCGGGGCTACCAACCGAGTGCCGGATCGTAGCCCGGATAAGGCGCAACGCGCCGCCATCCGGGGAGGGCTGCGGCGATCGCTTACGCTTAGCAGGGAAAAACCGTTACTTTTTCTCCCCCTCGCCGGCGTGCCAGATCCGCTCGGCGTAGCGACCAATCATCGCCAGCGATACCGCCAGGATAAGGAAGAACACCACCTTGTGCAGGCTATACCAGAAGAATTCGAAGAAGCGGGTGTAGAGGTTGATGGCAAGAAACGTCAGGCCAAATCCACGCAGCATGCCATCGTCGGTTTTCAGGCTGATATAAATACAGATCGCCGCCGCCAGCGCAAACAGCAGCCCCCACGGCAGCAGTTGCGCCTGGCTCACCCCATACCAGCTATCGGAATCGTAGTTGCCGAAAATCGACAGGATCCACAGCGCGACAAACAGCCAGGTCAGCCCCATCGCCTTACTAACGGTAAACAACTGCCGCTGGCGTAATACATTTTGCATCAAGTAGCACAGCGCCAGCAGCACGCCGCCGAACAGCACGAAACGAATCGGGAAGCTCATCCCCAGCCAGTAGGCGCCCCAACCTGATACATAGCCGGTTTCCGCGCCAAACCAGTTACCTAACGCCAGCAGGAAGAACAGCCACACCAGCCCGGAGCGGGCGAAAAACCCTATCAGGCCGTAAATGGCGCAGCCGAGCAGTATTAGCGGCGCCACATGGCCGCTGCCGTCGTCCAGCCGATCGCCTAGCTGCCACAAGGCAATGGCGGTACAGACGACGCCGAGGAACAAAATCGCCTCGGTGCTGTAGTGCCACTGGGATTCGCGCCGCTGGCGGCGGAACCCCCAATAGTAAAATGCGATGGCCAGCAGCGTCGGCAGAATAATCCGCGCGACAGCGGAATCGCTGAACAGATTGATAATCGCCGCAATCAATTCAGCGTCGGCGAACAGACTCCCCAGCGCAATCAAGACGCAGGCTATCGCGGTCCAGAAGGCATAGCGGCTCAGGCGCTGCCAGTCGAAAGTACGGACAGATAGCGACGCTGACAGCCGTTGGCCGTCGCTGCTGTTCAGGACCCCCTCCTGCTGCCATTGCTCAATAGCGCGTTGAAGAATCCGCTGCTGCTTGCGGGTGACGTTCATAAGCGTTCCTTGTCCATTGCGGGCTTAGCCCTGTTGATCCAACCAGGCCAGCGCCTGTTCTCCGGTTTCATCCAGCGGTAAATAGACCAGCAGACGCGAACCGTTGCGCGGCGCGGAATACCAGTACATTTGCTGCAGGCTAAAGCGCCCGAGCTGCGGATGGTTAAAATTTTTCACCTGGTTTTCGACGCCGCGCACCTCATAGCGCTGGTGCCATAGCGCTTCGAACTCCGCTGAAGCGGCGAAAAAGCGCGCCAGCTTATCTTCCCACTCTGGAGAACCGCGATGCTCAGCCATCGCCGCGCGAAAATAGGAAACAAAAGTCGGCAACACGTCACGATTTTCAATGCGGCTACGCCAGGCTTCGCAGGTGAGATAGAGATAGATGCAATTGCGGTCTTCTTCGGCAATCGTCGCGAAATCAACGCCCATCAGGCGGCAAAAACTGTCATTCCAGGCGACGATATCAAAGTTCGGTTTCTGAATGCTGGCGGGCTGCGGCATCAGGCTATCAAGCATGCGTCGGGTTCCGGGACTGATCCCCTCGCAAACCGTGGCCTGCGTATTCTCCGGCGGCGTTAAGCCGGCCAGTACGAACAGATGGCGGGTTTCCAGCGGGCTGCACTGCAGCGCGCTGGCCACGCCGCTTAATACCGCCGCCGACGGATTCACTTCCCGCCCCTGCTCAAGCCAGGTGTACCAGGTCACGCCGACGTCCGCCAGCATCGCCACCTCTTCCCGGCGCAGCCCCGGCGTCCGCCGCCGCCCGACGCGCGGCAGGCCGAGACGCTGCGGGTCAAGGCTTTCGCGGCGGGCGCGCAGAAATGCTCCCAGCTGTTTACGGCTATCATCGGGCGCGAGATTCAGCGCCTCACGTTGCAGCATTAGCGTCATTGTTCCTCCAGCATGGTAGTACCAATACCAGTATAGACAGGAACTGGTACCCGTTTAATTAATCGGAGATGCTACGGCCATCCGCTGAATGACGCAATGGAGAGATCCGATGAATTCGTCTGCTGTTTCACCCGGCCGCGCCGGCTTACTGCTGTTACTGACCGGCCAGATGCTGCCGTTAATTGATACCTCGATAACCAACGTGGCGCTGGACTCGATCACCCACTCCCTCGACGCCAGCGCCACTCAACTGGAGCTTATCGTCGCGCTGTACGGCGTGGCCTTTGCCGTCTGCCTGGCGATGGGCAGCAAACTGGGCGATAACTATGGACGCCGCCGCCTGTTTCTGTGGGGGGTGGCGGTATTCGGCATCGCCTCGCTGCTATGCGGGATGGCTAACTCCATTAACGCCCTACTCGCCGCACGAACGCTGCAGGGCGCCGGCGCGGCGCTGATCGTGCCGCAAATCCTCGCCACCCTGCACGTCACCCTGAAAGGCACCGCTCACGCCCGGGCGATCAGCCTGTACGGCGGCATCGGCGGCATCGCGTTTATCGTCGGCCAGATGGGCGGCGGCTGGCTGGTCTCCGCCGATATCGCCGGGCTCGGCTGGCGCAACGCCTTCTTTATCAACGTGCCTATCTGCCTGCTGGTGTTGGCCTTTAGCCGCCGCTATGTGCCGGAAACCCGCCGCGAAAGCCATTCCAGCATCGACTGGCAGGGAACTTTCAGCCTGGCGTTAATCCTTTGCAGCCTGCTGTTTCCGATGGCGCTGGGGCCGGAACTGCACTGGCCATGGGAGCTACAGCTGCTTTTGCTGGCCGTACTCCCCCTGCTCGGCTGGATGCGCCTGAGCGCGCTGCGTAAGCAGCAGCGCGGCGAGCAACCGCTGCTGCCGCCGCGGCTGTTGAAGCTCACCAGCATCCGTTTTGGTATGGCTATCGCGCTGCTGTTTTTCAGCGCCTGGTCCGGCTTTATGTTTTGTATGGCGCTGACCATGCAGGCCGGGCTGGGGATGGCGCCGTGGCAGTCCGGCAACAGTTTTATCGCTCTCGGGGTGGCCTATTTTATCTCCGCGCTGTACGCGCCAAAGCTTATCGCTCGCTACAGCATGGGACGGATTTTGCTGATTGGCCTGGCGGTGCAGATTAGCGGCCTGCTGCTGCTAAGCCTCACCTTTTATCAACTTGGCCTGCGGACCACGACGCTGGCGCTGGTGCCCGCCACCGCGCTGATCGGCTATGGTCAGGCGTTAATCGTCAACAGTTTCTATCGTATCGGGATGCGGGACATTCGCGCCTGCGACGCCGGAGCCGGTAGCGCCATCCTCAGCACCTTGCAGCAGGCGACGCTGGGGCTGGGGCCGGCCATTCTCGGCTCACTGTTCTTAACCCTGGCCCAGCGCGGCGGCGGTGACTATACGCAGGCGCTGATCGTCTTCCTGCTGGTCGAGGTGGCAATGATGCTGCTGCTGGGCGCTATTGCCCTTTGGCTGCGCCATCACCTGAACCTGCAGCCGGCGGCGACGGCGTCCTGATTCACAACTGTGTAACCTCTGATTTGCATAATAGTCATCCAGCGGTCATCATAACCGCTGGATGTACAGGAGACGTTATGCAGGAATTAATATCGCAAATCGCCGCATTAGGCATCAAAATTACCCCTACCACCTCGCTCATCATTACTTTTGGCATTATTTTTCTGACGGCGATTGTCGTTCATCTCATTCTGCACAAAGTGGTTCTACGCACCTTTGAAAAGCGGGCGCAGGCCAGCAGCCATTTATGGCTACAGATCATTACGCAAAATAAACTCTTCCACCGCCTGGCGTTCACCCTGCAGGGGATTATCGTCAACGTTCAGGCCGTGCTCTGGCTGCAGAAAGGCAGCGAAGCGGCGGAAATCTTATCTACCTGCGCGCAATTGTGGGTCATGGTTTACGCCATGCTCTCTTTCTTCTCGCTGCTGGACGTGATTTTCAACCTGGCGCAAAAATTCCCCACTGCCTCGCAGCTGCCGCTTAAAGGTATCTTCCAGGGGATTAAGCTGGTCACGGCGATTATTATCGGCATCCTGATCATATCGCTGCTGATTGGACAATCGCCGGCGATTCTGATTAGCGGTCTTGGCGCGATGGCCGCCGTGCTGATGTTAGTGTTTAAAGACCCGATTCTTGGCCTGGTGGCCGGGATCCAGCTTTCCGCCAACGACATGCTCAAACTCGGCGACTGGCTGGAGATGCCGAAATACGGCGCCGATGGCGCGGTTATTGATATCGGCCTGACGACGGTAAAAGTGCGCAACTGGGATAACACTATCACCACGATCCCCACCTGGTCGCTGGTCTCGGATTCGTTTAAAAACTGGAGCGGGATGTCGGCCTCCGGCGGTCGTCGCATTAAGCGCAGCCTGAACATCGATACCACCAGCATCCATTTTCTTGACGAGCAGGAGCAGCAGCGGCTGATTCAGGCCAAATTGCTGAAGCCCTATATGGACTCGCGCCATCAGGAAATTAACGAGTGGAACCAACAGCACGCTAATGAACCGTCGGTGCTTAACCTGCGCAAAATGACCAATATCGGCACCTTCCGCGCCTATCTGCAGGAGTATCTGCGTAACCATCCGCGGCTACGTAAGGATATGACCATGATGGTGCGCCAGCTGGCGCCGGACGCTAACGGCCTGCCGATTGAGATCTACTGCTTCACCAATACCGTGGTGTGGGCGGAGTATGAAGGCATTCAGGCGGATATCTTCGACCATATCTTTGCGGTGGTTGACGAGTTCGGCCTGCGTATTCACCAGACGCCAACCGGCAACGACATTCGTTCACTGTCGGGCGCGCTGTCGTCATAGCATTTGTAATGTCGCCCCGCCATTCCGCGGGGCGATAAGCCTTACGCCGGGCGGCGCAGCAGTTTGAAAGCGGCAAACAGGAAGATAATCCACACCGGCAGCAGTATTGCCGACAGACGCATCCCGTCAATGGTGCACATCAGCACCAGAATCAAACCGAGAAAGGCGATACAGAAGTAGTTGCTGGCTGGCGCCAGTAACGCTTTGAACTTCGATTCGCGGCCTTTACGACGCTGCGCGGCGCGAAACTTCAGGTGCGCCATACAGATCATGATCCAGTTCAGCAGCAGCGTCGCCACCACCAGCGCCATCAGCAGCCCCAGCGCTTCATGCGGCAGCAGATAGTTGAGCACCACCACCAGCGAGGTAATGACGCCTGACAGCAGCAACGAATTCACCGGCACGCCGCGTTTACTGACGCGGGCGAGAAACTTCGGCGCATTGCCCTGTACCGACAGGCCGAACAGCATCCGGCTGTTGGAATAGACGCCGCTGTTATAGACCGACAGCGATGCCACCAGAATGACGAAGTTCAGCGCGGAGGCCACCACGTTGCTGTCAAGATTATGGAAAATCATCACAAACGGGCTGCTGTCGGATTTAATCTCCACCCACGGGTAGAGCGCCAGCAGCACCACCAGCGAACCGATATAAAACAGCAGGATACGGTAAACCACCTGGTTGACCGCTTTCGGAATGCTCTTTTCCGGATTTTGCGCTTCCGCAGCGGTGATGCCGATAAGCTCCAGGCCGCCGAAAGAAAACATAATCACCGCAAGCGACAGCACCAGGCCATGCCAGCCAGTGGCGAGGAAACCGCCATGCTTCCACAGGTTATCAAAACCGGCTTTGCTGCCGCCGTGGCCGCCAAACAGCATCCACAGGCCAAAGGCGATCATGCCGATAATCGCCAGCACTTTTATCAGCGCGAACCAGAACTCCGCCTCGCCGTACAGGCGTACGTTGACCAGGTTGACGGCGTTAATAATGATGAAGAAAGCCGCCGCCCAGACCCAGGTGGGAACATCGGGGAGCCAGTACTGCATATAAATCCCGGCGGCGGTCAGTTCCGCCATTCCTACCAGCACGAACATCACCCAGTAGTTCCAGCCGGAGAGAAAGCCAGCGAACGGGCCCCAGTATTTATAGGCAAAGTGGGCAAAAGAACCGGATACCGGCTCTTCCACCACCATCTCGCCAAGCTGGCGCATAATCAGAAAAGCGACAATACCGGCCACGGCGTAACCCAGCAACACCGCCGGGCCAGCCATTTGAATCGCGGGACCAATGCCAAGAAACAGGCCGGTCCCAATCGCGCCGCCAAGGGCGATAAGTTGAATATGTCGGTTCTGTAAACCGCGATGAAGCGTCGGGCCGCTCTCTTCTACGGCATCCGACGACGTTGACGCGTCTTTCACGTCGTTCCCCTGTGTGTTTTTGTGAAGGGGCACCTTTTATCACTTAGGGGGGATTGTCGCAAGTTGCGCGGGGCAAGCATCAGCCGTCCGCCCCGCTTTTTTAGCGTTAGAAGTCGTAGCTCATTGAGACGCGAACGGTACGCGGATCGCCTTCGAACAGATAGGTTCCGGTATCGTCAATGCCGGACCAGTACTTCTCGTTGGTCACGTTGGTCACCCCGATGCGCCAGGTCATTTCGTTCTGGTCGGCGTTCAGGCGCATACGATAGCGCAGGCCTAAATCCAGGGTGGTGTAGCTATCCAGCTTCTTGGTGTTGGCCGCATCGGCATACTGCGAGCCGCTATGATTGACACGCGCTGTCGCGGTCAGGCCTTCCACCGGCTTAATATCATACTCGGCGCCGAGCACCGCGTAGAAATTAGCCACCCCGATGGCATCTTTACCATCGGTTGCGCCTTTAGCGGTTTTAGTCTGTTTGGCATCCAGCCACACCGTACTGGCGTTAAGACGCAGCCCCAGCATCGGCTCGCCGAAGACGTTCATCTCTACGCCGCGGTTACGCTGCTCGCCGTCGAGGCCATAATTGCCAGCGGTATCGGAAATGGCGTTCGGTTTTTTGATTTCAAACAGCGCCAGCGATCCGCCGATCGTTCCGTAGTCGATCTTGACGCCCACTTCGTCCTGCTTCGAGTGCGCGATCCCGGTACTCTGCCCGGCATTGGCCGCCGTAGTCGGCGCCACAGAGCCCGGCTGCAGCGCTTCGGTATGGTTAGCATACAGCGACAGCTGCTCCCACGGCTTGTACACCAGGCCAAACGTCGGCATCCAGCGGCTTTGGGTATAACGCGAAGAGGTAT